>Ga0129313_1000635_pt1 | contig 27380 bp, 20 predicted proteins | sample O1105metagenome_FD_94436 | JGI IMG/M metagenome (GOLD analysis project Ga0129313, IMG submission 94436) | Orangutan group fecal microbial communities from fecal samples from Wisconsin, USA - O1105 metagenome | ecosystem: Host-associated > Mammals > Digestive system > Large intestine > Fecal...
CAAGTTGTAAGACCCCTTGAAGACGACAAGGTAGATAGGGCAGAGGTGGAAGTGCAGTAATGCATGGAGCTGACTGTTACTAATCGGTCGAGGGCATAACCAAGAAGGTAGGACAGGGTAAGAAAATGGATGGAGTAAAGATTTAAGTTTGTATGTAGTTTTCAAAGTACATAAAAAATGAAAAAACACTTGCAAAATATATGTAAAGTGTTTATAATAATAAAAGTAGTCCTCGATAGCTCAGCGGTAGAGCATTCGGCTGTTAACCGAAGGGTCGTTGGTTCGAACCCAACTCGGGGAGTTCTAAAATCTGTCAGCCAATTACTTGCAGATTTTAATTTTGGAAAAAATCAATATTTGGCTCCGTGGTCAAGCGGTTAAGACATCGCCCTTTCACGGCGGTAACACGGGTTCGATTCCCGTCGGAGTCATCTGGCGCCATAGCCAAGTGGTAAGGCAAAGGTCTGCAACACCTCTATCACCAGTTCAAATCTGGTTGGCGCCTTTAGGAGAAATCTGGAAACGTTTGTTTCCAGATTTTTTGGTATACAAATATAATATACCATATATAAAAATGCGGTATGTGAAAAAACTTAAAAAGAGTTGAAAAAGTATCCGGAATTTCCAATACCTGCTCATTATGCTTATGTGTAAAACTATAGATTATTATAACAATTAAAATATTGTTTCGTCATCTTGAATATGCTATACTTGAATTATGTTTATAGGGGCAAAGCTGTTGAAAAACTGTGACGCAAAGCCAAAGGGACTAAGGCAGTACGCTATGTCAGCCGGTTGCAATAAGAAGATGCGGATAGGTTAATAGAATAAGTGAAAAAAGCTATTCGGCTTAAATTTTAGTCACCTGTATAACGCAGGTGACTTTTTTTACATAGGAAATTACATTTCCTATGTAAAAAAAGCTTCCGGCAGAATGCATAGGAGATGAGGGAAGGAAATGGAAAAGGGAAAGAAATGGAAAAAAATTGAAGCATTCTGTATTTTGCTCATTGTGACATTGTTGCTTATTTTTGTCAGAATACTGTATCAGCCGGGTACGGAGTCGGAAAGGGGCGAGTTGTACACCTTCAGCAATGGATGGTATCAGCTGAAGGATGGGAAAAAGACGGAGCTCAAATTGCCGTGTTTTGTTACAGCGGATAAAGATGGGCAGATCATTCTTTACAATGATATGTTATCAGAGGCTGATAAGGGAAAAATCTTGTCGATCCGAGGAATACAGGATCAGCTGGAAGTCTGCATAGGAGACCGGCTTCTCTACCAATATAAGGATAACAGATTTGAAAAAAACAGGCAGATGAAAGGGAAAATATGGGCAGATATTTCTTTGCCGGAGAAAATCGGGCAGGAAGTGTTATCAATCAGCTATGAAACTAAAAAGAATGCCAGACTATATGTGTATGCCCCGATGATCGGAGAGTTTTGTTTTCTTTTTAGGCAGCATCTGCTAGAATCAATTTTTTCGATACTGATGATTTTGGGAATGACTGGTCTCGGTATCGTCTCGGTGATTGTCTTTTTATATACCAGACACAGGCAAATTGTAGAAAAGAGATTTTTAAATGTAGCACTGTTTTTGATTCTATGCAGTCTGTGGTGCATTTTGGATTCAGGGATTTATCAGATGTATGGAAGTCAGAACGCGGCAGGAACACTGATATCCTTTTATGCGTTTATGACGATGCCTGTTCCCATGCTGTTATTTGTACAAAATACAGTGAGTGAAAGTGTAAGATGGATACCGCAGGTCTGGATTTTTCTTCTTTATGCAAATGCTGTTTTACAGGGAGTCTTGTATTTTCTGTTTAGGATTCCTTTTATAGACATGTTATTTATCACACATCTCTTATTATTTACGGGGGTTGTGTCTATGATTCTTCTTTTGTGGAAGGAGTATCGGAAAACGCAGGAGAAGGAAGTAAATCTCTGTCTAAAGGCATTTGGTGTATTAGGGATCAGCGGTGTGATCGCACTGGTACTGTACTGGGTGTTATCCATTTACTGGTATGAAGCTATTTTCCAGTTTGGCATTCTTCTTTATATTGCTGTTTTGTTTTGGGGATTGCTTTGTAAAGTATCCAACAACATTCAGTTTTGCCTGGAACAGGAGGTTTATAGGAGGATGTCCTTGGAAGACCGGATGACAGATATGAAAAATCGAAAATCATTTGAGAAGTATCTTGAAGAAATCCAGGAGGATGCGATTTTACTTGAAAATGTATTATTGTTGTTTGTGAAAATTGCAGAACTGAAGAAGATTAATGATATGTCTGGAAGGCAGATGGGTGATGAAACGGTTATCCGAACGGCAAGAAGCATCCAGAGTGCAGAAAGGAGTCTTCTGGAACAGCAGGCAGTAAGTTTTCGTGTTGAAGGTGATGAGTTTGCGATTATCGTAAGAAATCCGCAAAAGACACCGGAAGAATGGGAGCATTTTATAAAAGAAGAGATGGAAGAAGAATGTGGAAACAGACAGCCTGTGCGGCTGAAGTTCGGGTATAGTTATCTGAGAAAAAAGAATGGTAGTCTTCTTTCGTTCAGTGACTGGAAACAGCAGGCAGACGATATGCTTTGCTCAAATAAATAAAAACCGGCGGAGGATAAATATGACTTATAATATGGATTTTCTTATTGCGGCAATGGTTATATTGTTGCTGGTTTTATGGCATTTTCTGGGACAGAAAAGAGCAGAGGATCTGAATAATCAGGTATTCCTTTTCTTTGCCATCATCGGTATTTTAGATGTGGTTGCGGAACTTGCCAGTAATTATTATATTTCTTTTCCAAATAGTAATTGTGAAATTGCTGCAATGCTTGCAACAACGATCTTTTATCTGCTTCAGGCATTGCTGCCGTTTACGGTGATCTGTTATATTCAGACATTACATGATAATAAGATCATTTCGGCAAAAAAGATGGTTTTATCAGGTGTGCCGACATTCATTCTGATGGGGATGATTCTGACAAACCCGTTCACAGAAAAGCTGTTTTATTTTGATATACCGGCAGGCTATATGAAAGGTCCATGGTATATGCTGATGTATTACAGTGCACTCTGTCATATGGCTGCAGCCTTGATTCTTATTGTCATATGGCGGAAAAAGCTGGGGTATCGAAAAGTGAAGATCCTGCTGGAAATCCTGTTGATATCCGGTGCAGGAGTGGTGATCCAGCTTTTATATCATCCGCTTCTTACAACAGGGTTTGGTATGAGTCTGGGAATTCTGGCACTATTTATTACGATCAACAATCCTCATGCAAATATCGATACACTTACCGGATTATACAATCATCTGTATCTGACCAGAAAAAGCAATGAGCTGATCAGTGAGGGAAAATCATTTCACATTATTACGGTGTATCTTTATCAATTGAAGCACATTAATAAAATCGCAGAGGTACAGGGCGGTAATTCAATCTTAAAGCTGACAGCAAGAAAACTTGGTGAGATGTGCGGGAAAAAAGCATTTCGTACAACGGGAAAGCGTTTTATGATACTTACCGGTTCACTTGAAGAATATGAATATTATCTTACGCAGCTGAAGAGAATGTTTGATGGAAACAGTAAACTGAATGTCAACAATAAAATTATTACGGTGCCTGTGATCATAAGCGGGATCATGAATGCGCAGAAACTTGGAGACAGCGGGCTTATTCTAGAGTATGCTGAATATCTGGAAGCCTTATCTGCGAAAAGTGGTCTGACAGAGGTGATACAGGATGATCATCAGACGATGAATGGTTTCCTTTATAATAAACGGGTAGAACAGTATTTGCATAAGGCGATTACAGAGGATCTGTTCGAGATATACTATCAGCCGGTTTACTCTACATGGAAAAAATGCTTTATCACACTGGAAGCACTAAGTCGCCTTCAGCATCCGGAGTTTGGATGGATCGCACCAGATGTATTTATTCAGATTGCAGAAAAAAATCATATGATCGAACAGATCACAGATCTACAGTTTAGTCGTGTCTGCAGATTTTTAGGAGAAAATCGATACCTGATGAAACATCTTCTGAATGTAAAAGTGAACCTGTCTTCTCTGGATCTGATGAGAAATGACTGTAGCAGACATTTTATCCGGATTATGGATGCTTATAAGATTCCACATAACTGGATACAGTTTGAAATCACGGAAACGGTTGCGACTGAATGCAATGCGGGTCTAAGAAGAGTTGCGGAGGAATTTACGGCCGCTGGCATTAGTTTTTGCCTGGATGATTTTGGTTCCGGATATGCGAATCTGAATACGGTAATGAGGCTTCCGTTTTCTGTGATCAAGGTTGACCGATCTCTGCTTTTTGATATCTGCAGGGATGAGAAACGGGCAATTTTCTATGAAAGTGTTGTAGAAACATTTCATAAAATGAATTATCATATTGTTTCCGAAGGGGTGGAAACACAGGAAGAAATGGAACAGATCAGCAGCTGGGGAGTCGATATGATCCAGGGCTATTATTTTTCCAGGCCGCTTCCTGAAAAAGAGCTTTTGGCATTGCTGAAGAAGCAGGATAATATAGAAAGAGAAAATTAAGAGGCAATTCATCAGGCAGACAAATTAATGTATGGAAATAAAAGAATGTCATAAAGAGGAGAAAAGGAAATGTTACTTATTAAAAATGCAAAAGTTTATGCACCGGAGTATGTTGGAAAAAAGGATCTTTTAGTATGTGGGGGAAAAATTGAATGTATTGAAGATAAGATCGAGGATTTTCCGATCGCATGTGAAGTTATTGATGCAGAGGAAAGAATTCTTACACCGGGGTTTATTGATCAGCATGTTCATGTTACCGGAGGCGGTGGGGAAGGAAGCTTTCATACCCGTACACCGGAACTTCAGCTGTCAGAACTGGTAAAAGGCGGAATTACAACAGTTGTAGGACTTCTTGGAACAGACGGACTTACAAGGAGTGTCGAAAATCTTTACGCGAAAGTACAGGCTTTATGCGAAGAAGGGGTAAGTGCGTATATGCTTACCGGTGCATATGGATATCCAAGTCCGACTATTACCGGAGAGGTAGATCGGGATATTATGTTTGTTGAAAAAGTACTTGGCGTGAAACTTGCCATTTCAGATCACCGGGCACCGAATGTGACGGAAAGTGAACTGATCCAACTTGCGAGCAAGACCAGAACGGCAGGTATGTTAAGCGGAAAACCTGGAATCGTGGTGCTGCATATGGGAGATGCAGATGCTGGATTGTCACCGGTATTTGAAGCTTTAGCAAAGAGTATGATCCCGATTAAGATTTTCCGTCCGACACATGTAAACCGTAGAAAAGGTCTTCTGGAAGAAGGCTATCAACTGCTTAAAAAAGGTGGCTACATCGATCTGACCTGTGGCATCAGTGAAGACTTTTGTCCGGGAGGATGCATTTTAGAGGCAAAAGAAAAAGGAATCCCGACAGATCATATTACCATCAGTTCCGACGGACACGGAAGCTGGTCAAAATACAGAGAAGACGGAAGTCTGTTGGAAATCGGTGTTTCCTCGGTAGATGCATTGCGGGAAGAGCTTCTGTATATGGTGCATGAGCTTGATATGAAGCTGGAGGATGCGCTTCCATATATGACATCACATGTGGCTGAAGCATTGGGGCTGCAAGGAAAGAAAGGGACAATACAAAAAGGAGCCGATGCAGACCTCCTTTTGTGGGACGATGACCTGAAGCTTGACAGTTATATTGCAGGTGGAAAAATCTTTATGCAAAAAGAAAAAATCATTTGCAAGGGAACCTATGAAAAATAGGAATTGAATAAAGTACAACGTTAGTCTGTTAAAATATTCCCTTGCGGAAATGCCGGAAAAGCCTTAAAATAAAGGAATCATGTGTATACAGAAAGGAATATGCTTTATGGAAAAAGGGACTATTTTTAAATTTCATAACGATCTGGATACAGACCAGATCATCGCATCCCAGTATCTGTTGCTGCCGAATCTTGAGGAGATGAAGAGCCACGCATTTGAATCTCTGGATCCGGATTTTGCACAGAAAGTAAAACCGGGAGATTTCGTAGTCGGAGGAGAAAACTTTGGATGTGGATCTTCCAGAGAGCAGGCTCCGGGTGTGTTAAAAGCGTTAGGTGTAAAAGCTGTTATCGCAAAATCATTTGCAAGAATTTTTTATAGAAATGCTATCAACATTGGACTTCCTGCTATTGTCTGTAAAGACCTTCCGGATGAAGTAAAGACCGGAGATCAGATGGAACTTCATATGCTGGAAGGAACCGCTGAGGCAAATGGAAAGGTTTATTCCTGCACAAAACTGCCGGAATATATGCAGAATATTTTGAATCAGGGCGGACTTATTGCGTCTCTGAACCGTGAGGAGGAATAGACGATGGGAATGACAATTGCTGAAAAGATCATTGCAGCGGCAGCCGGTGTGGAAAGCGTAAAGCCGGGTGACATCCATACAGTAGAACTGGATCGTCTGATGAGTAATGACGGAACCACACATCTGACCGTTGATATGTATAATAATAAATTAAAAAATCCACATATTGCAGATACAGGCAAGCTGGTATTTATCGTAGACCACAACGTACCGTCTGACTGTCCGAAGACAGCAGCATCCCAGAAGAAGATGCGTGATTTTGCAAAGGCAAACCACATTGATTTCTGGGAAGGAAAAGGGGTATGCCACCAGATTATGATGGAGAATTATGTCCGTCCGGGTGAACTGATCTTTGGTGCAGACAGCCATACCTGTTCTTATGGTGCACTTGGTGCATTCGGAACCGGTGTTGGATGTACAGACTTCCTTTATGGTATGGTAACAGGAACTTCCTGGGTAATGGTACCGGAGACCGTCAAATTCAACCTGGTTGGAAAGCTGCCGGAAGGTGTATATGCGAGAGATCTGATCCTTACCATCATCGGTGAAGTCGGAGCCAACGGATGCAACTATCAGGTGATGGAATTTACCGGAGAAGGCGCAAAGACTCTGACCATCAGCGACCGTATCGCACTTTGCAACATGGCAGTAGAAGCCGGTGCAAAGACCGGAATTTTTGAAGTTGATGATGTGGCAATGGAATATTTAAAAGAGCATGGACGCGAGCCAAAGGCTGTATATCACAGCGATCCGGATGCGCACTATGTAAGAGAATATACATTTGATTTATCTAAGGTGGAGCCGGTTGTTGCAAAACCGGATTTTGTAGACAATCTTGCGCCGGCAAAAGACGTGCGCGGTATCAAGATTGATGAGGCATTCCTTGGATCCTGCAACAACGGACGTATCGAAGATCTCCGTGTAGGTGCACAGGTTATCAAAGGAAAGAAAGTATCTGAAAAAGTAAGATTCCTTGTTGTTCCGGCAAGTCAGACTATTTACAGACAGGCTCTGGAAGAGGGACTGATCGACATCTTCATGGATGCAGGTGCGATCGTCATGAACCCAAACTGCAGTGTATGCTGGGGAAGCTGTCAGGGCGTAATCGGTGAAAATGAAGTTCTGATCAGTACCGGAACCCGTAACTTTAAGGGACGTGCAGGACATCCGAGCTCCAAGGTATATCTTGGATCGGCTGCAACCGTTACAGCATCTGCCATTGCCGGAGAAATCGCACTGGCAAGTGATGTGTAAGAGACGAAATTACGTTTGACGAGGTGACATAAAATGGATAAATTTACAGGACGTGTATGGGTTCTCGGAGATGACATTGATACCGATATCATCATTCCGACTGAATACCTTGCACTCAAGACAATCGATGATATGAAGCAGTATGGCTTTTCTCCTCTTCGCCCGGAACTTGCCGGACAGATCCAGAAGGGGGATATCATCGTGGCTGGAAAGAACTTTGGCTGCGGTTCTTCAAGAGAACAGGCACCGGAGATCATTAAAGCAATGGGCGTACAGTGCGTTATTGCCAAATCATTTGCAAGAATCTTTTTCCGTAACTCGATCAACAACGGACTCCTTCTGATTGAACAGCCGGATCTTTATGATGACATGAAAGAGGGCGACGAGATCACGGTAGTGATGAATGAGCATGTTGATTATAATGGCAAGGAGTACCCGATTGCTTCTCTGCCGGAGAATCTGATGAGCATTATTCAGGCTGGCGGTCTGGTAAAAGCCATGCGCAAGCTGAATGGACTGGATTAACCGGAAAGGAGAAGGAAATGGGCGAGACGATTATTGAAAAAATTATCAGACATAATACAGGAAAGGCTGTAAAGCCGGGAGACATCGTGACTGTCAATGTAGACCGCGTGATGATCCACGATATTTTCATCCCATTTGTAGCAGACAAATTTGAAGAAATGGGATTTACAAAGCTGCATGATCCGGACAAGGTTGTTCTGATCTACGACCATCTGGTACCGGCAAGTCAGCAGGACGATACCAGACATTTCCGTACAGGAGATGCATTTGCAGAAAAATACGGACTGACACACGTACACAGAAGTGATGGAATCTGTCATCAGCTTATGACAGAAGCTGGTTACGTTAAACCAGGCGATATTGCATTTGGAACCGACAGCCATACCACAACCTATGGTTGTGTCGGTGCATTTTCATCCGGTATCGGTTATACCGAGATGGCAAGTATCCTTGGAACCGGAACGATGTGGATCAAGGTGCCGGAGACGATCAAAGTTGTGATCGATGGTGAACTTCCGGAAAATGTCATGTCAAAGGATATCATCTTACGTCTGATCGGTGATTTAAGAGCAGACGGTGCAACTTACAGAGCACTGGAATTTGCCGGAAGCACCATTGAAAATATGACAGTTGCAAGTCGTATGACAATGGCAAATATGGCAATCGAAGCGGGGGCAAAATGTGCACTTTTCACACCGGATGAGAAGACTGCCGAGTATTGCGAAATCGAATTAAATGATTACCAGAAGAGCCTGGTTGGTGATCCGGATGCTACTTATATGAGAACCATTACTTACAAGGCAGAGGATTTTGTACCGGTTATGGCTTGTCCATCTCAGGTTGACAAGATCAGAAATGTATCAGAGCTGGAAGGAACGGAGATCGATCAGGTATTTATCGGTTCCTGTACAAATGGACGTCTGGAGGATCTTCAGGCAGCAGCAGAAGTGCTGGAAGGTAAGAAGGTTGCTGACTTTGTAAAACTGATCGTGACTCCGGCGAGCCGTAAGATCTACAAACAGGCAGCAGATATGGGAATCCTGAAGACTTTATCCGAAGCCGGTGCGATCATCACTCATCCGGGATGTGGACTTTGCTGTGGACGTACCGGAGGAATCCTGTCAGACGGCGAGCGCGTGGTTGCAACCAACAATCGTAACTTCCTCGGACGTATGGGAACATCTAAGGTTGAGATTTATCTGGCGTCTCCGAGAACAGCGGCAAGCTGCGCGGTGGCCGGAAAGATTGTAAGTCCGGAGTAGATTTTGCGTGACGCCGGGAATGCGCAGACGGAGAAAAGATCTGTGCGGCGTGAGACAGATTATCTGGAATATATCACTGGAAAGAAAATTGTGCCGTGAGTGGGTACGGCAGAATGGAGTACGGTATGAAGAAAATAGGATTTATCGGCGTTGGCATCATGGGGAAATCTATGGTGCGCAACCTTATGAAAGCAGGGTATGAGCTGCATATCTATGCAAGAACCAGATCAAAAGTTGAAGATGTGATCAGTGAGGGCGCAATATTCCATGAGTCCATCAGGGAATGTGTACCGGGATGTGATGCAGTGATCACTATTGTTGGTTTTCCAAGAGATGTGGAAGAGGTCTATTTTGATGAAGGCGGTATTCTGGAAAATGCAGATCCGGGAACCTATCTGATCGATATGACGACTACGAGTCCTATGCTTGCGGAGAAGATTTCCAAAGAAGGTACAGAAAAAGGATTTCATGTACTGGATGCGCCTGTAACGGGCGGAGATACCGGAGCGAAGGCAGGTACGCTTTCTATTCTTGTCGGTGGAGAGAAGGAAGATTATGAGACTTGTATGGAGCTTTTTAAGGCGATGGGAACGAATATCAATTATCAGGGAAAAGCCGGATGCGGACAGCATGCGAAGCTTGCCAACCAGATCATGATCGCCGGAGCTTTAAGCGGAGTGTGCGAGGCATTTTCTTATGCACAGGCGAAGGGGCTGGACTTAAATGTGCTTTTTAATTCTGTTTCTACCGGGGCAGCAGGAAGCAAACAGCTGGATGCGTTCGGACCGAAGATCATTGCCGGAGATTATGCGCCGGGATTCTTTATGAAGCATTTCATCAAGGATATGAAGCTTGCGCTGACTGAGGCGAATATGAGTGGACTGAGCCTTGAGGTGCTTAGCCTGGTATTGTCAAATTATGAAGAACTGGCACAGGAAGGGCTTGGAGATCTTGGAACACAGGCACTGATCAAGTATTATGATGTGCAGGATGTAGAAGAATAGAATATAACGAGAAAACCCGCTGATCTTTCGACCAGCGGGTTTTCCTGTGCTTTTTATTTAATTTCTAAAGGAATGAGAGTAAAGTGCGGCAATCGGGTAACACCGATTGCCGCTTACTTTATGAGGGGGGAGATAGTTGTTTATCAACTATCTGACTCTTAGTATACAGATAAATTGTGTTCAAAATATGTCCATATCATAAAAGAAAAAGAAAATTTCTTAAGGAAAAATGAACTATAGATTAAGGAATCGGTACAGGTGTATAATGAGGGAAAGAAATATGGTTACTGTTCACAGTATCTGTGACCAGCAACGCATCTCGCTATTTTAAATCACCTTTGGCGATGGGCGAGATGCCGTTCAAGATAAAACGTGCATCTTCCGTGCCAATCAGCGTAGTGATTGACACGGGAGTGAACAGTAACGAAATATGTTCTTAACAAATCAGATGCACGTTACGGCGTTGCAACTGTAGTATTTTAATGGTATACTGGACATATTGCAGTAGTATAAAATGGCAGCAGGGGCTGCCGGCAATAAGGGGCGCAAGTGACTGGCAATATCCACATTTGCGTTGACAGAAAACACATTGGGGAACATGTGAAAGTATATAAGAGAATAATACGGAGGAACAAGACAGATGGATTTGGTAACAGTAAGAGAGTTATACAGAAACAGAGAGGAATATCTGGATAAAGAAGTGACTATCGGAGGATGGGTGCGCAGTATCCGTGATTCCAAGGCATTCGGATTTATCGTTGTAAATGACGGATCATTTTTCGAACCGCTTCAGGTGGTATATCATGACAACATGGAGAACTTCGGGGAAATTTCAAAATTAAACGTAGGAGCAGCAATTATTGTAAAAGGAACACTCGTTGCAACACCACAGGCAAAGCAGCCATTTGAGATCCAGGCAACAGAGGTTACAGTAGAAGGCGCATCTGCACCGGATTACCCGCTTCAGAAAAAGCGTCACAGCTTTGAATATTTAAGAAGTATCGCACATCTCCGTCCGAGAACCAATACCTTCCAGGCAGTATTCAGAGTTCGTTCTCTGACCGCTTATGCGATCCACAAATTCTTCCAGGAGAGAGGATTTGTATATGTACACACACCGCTGATCACAGGAAGTGACTGTGAGGGTGCAGGAGAGATGTTCCAGGTAACAACTATGGATCTGAACAACGTGCCGAAGAACGCAGACGGAAGCGTGGATTACTCCAAAGATTTCTTCGGAAAAGAGACAAACCTTACCGTAAGCGGACAGCTGAACGGTGAAACTTATGCACAGGCATTCCGCGACATTTACACATTCGGACCGACATTCCGTGCGGAGAATTCCAACACCACACGTCATGCCGCAGAGTTCTGGATGATCGAGCCGGAAATCGCATTTGCAGATCTGGAAGATGATATGATCCTTGCAGAGAGCATGCTGAAATATGTGATCCGCTACGTGATGGAGAACGCACCGGAAGAGATGAATTTCTTCAACTCTTTCGTAGACAAAGGTCTGATCGACCGTCTGAACAACGTTGTAAATTCCGATTTCGCAAGAGTAACTTACACAGAAGCAATCGAAATCCTGGAAAAGCACAATGACAAGTTTGAATACAAAGTATCATGGGGAGCAGATCTTCAGACAGAGCATGAACGTTATCTGACAGAAGAGATCTACAAACGACCGGTATTCGTTACCGATTATCCGAAGGAGATCAAGGCCTTCTACATGAAGATGAATGATGACAACAAGACCGTAGCAGCAGTTGACTGTCTGGTTCCTGGAATCGGTGAGATCATCGGAGGAAGCCAGAGAGAGGATGACTACGATAAGCTTGTTGCAAGAATGAAAGAGCTTGGACTTAAGGAAGAAGATTACGGATTCTATCTGGATCTGAGAAAGTACGGATCTACAAGACATGCAGGATTCGGACTTGGATTTGAGAGATGCATCATGTATCTTACAGGAATGTCCAACATTCGTGACGTAATTCCGTTCCCAAGAACTGTGAATAACTGCGAACTGTAAAAAGAAGAATGAGAAATCAAGGGGACCGGAGAACGCGCCACAAAAAGGTGCGTTTTCCGGTCTGCTGTTTTCTGACGGAGACTCTGGGAGGCAGTATTGGACAGAGAATCCGGAAAATGAAGCGAGGGCGTTTTCTGTATACAGAAAGGAAAATAGATGAACATTTTAGTTGTAGACGATGAAAAAGAAATTGCGGATGTCGTAGAATTATATCTGCAAAATGAATACCATGTTTTGAAATTTTACACAGGGCAGGAAGCATTGGAATGTATTGAGAAGACAAATGTGGATCTGGCAATCCTGGATGTGATGCTGCCGGATATTGACGGTTTCACGATTCTGAGAAAGATCCGTGAGAAATACACATTTCCGGTGATCATGCTGACCGCGAAGACGGAGTACCGGGACAAGATCACCGGGCTTACGATGGGGGCTGACGACTATATTCCGAAACCATTCAACCCGCTGGAGCTGGTAGCGAGAGTGAAAGCACAGATGCGCAGATACACGCAGTACAATGATGGTAAGAAAAGTGATTCCGAGAATATCATTGATTTTGCAGGACTCTTGTTAAATAAAGAATCCCATGAATGTATTTATAATGAGCAGTTTCTTCCGCTGACACCGACGGAATTTGAGATCCTGTGGATCCTGTGTGAGAACCGCGGAAAGGTGATCAGTTCCCAGAAGTTATTTGAAGAGGTCTGGCATGAAGAGTATCTGAAGAACAGCAACAATACAGTGATGGTACATATCAGGCATCTGCGGGAAAAACTCAGTAAACCGACCGGTAAATCGGATCTGATAAAGACCGTATGGGGAGTGGGATATAAGATTGAAGAATAATTACAGGAAATTAAAACTGAGCATTCTGCTTCAGACCGTGTTTGTCACGGCACTCACCGTACTTGTAGGTGGATTTATTCTGGAGTATTTTATTGATGGCGTATATAATGACAGCTTTGCCAACGGATTTTTGCGTATTATGGAAAGCTTTCATATGAGTGAAGAGACAGCAAAGCGCCTGTACTGGCAGCTGATCGGGGATAACAAGGTGTTCTTTATGATCCTTGGCTTTTTGCTTTTGTTTTCCCTGTTCTTCTATGTGGCATTGTCAAAGATGACAAGCTATCTGAGACAGGTAGAGGACGGAATTGAAAATATTATTTCCGCATCGGATCAGCCGATCCGGTTGATTACGGAGCTGCGGCCGATTGAGGATCGTCTGAATGAGATCAAAGAGACCTTAAAGCGCCAGGAGGATGAGGCGGCACAGATCGAGCAGAAGAAGAATGATATGCTGCTTTTCCTGGCACATGATCTGAAAACGCCGCTGACTTCAGTGGTGGCTTATCTGAGTATGCTGGATTCCAATCCGGAAATGTCGGTGGAGGAGCGCGCGAAGTATACCCATATTTCACTGGAAAAAGCGATCCGTCTTGGAGAACTTTTACAGGAATTTTTTGATATCACAAGATTCAATCTGCAGGATATCGATCTGGAAAAGGTTGAAATCGATCTGACGATGATGTTGGAGCAGATTGCGGATGAACTGTATGCGGTGCTGCAGGAGAAGAAACTGACCTGTCAGGTAGAGGCAGATGAGGAAATCCTGATCGAGGGAGACCCGGATAAACTTGCCAGAGTATTTGATAATATTCTTCGAAATGCCATCGCATATTGCCGGGAGAAGAGCAGTCTTGTGATCTGCGCGGCGAAGGAGAAAGAACAGGTCAGGATTTGTTTTGAAAATGAGGGAGATACGATTCCGGAAGAGAATCTGAAACGGATCTTTGATAAATTTTACCGTGCGGATGCGGCAAGGTCCAGCAGTACCGGGGGAGCCGGGCTTGGGCTTGCGATCGCCAAAGCAATTGTTGAGCTGCACAAGGGGCAGATCAGAGCTGAGAGCAGTGAGGGAAAGACACGGTTTATCGTGACACTCCCACTTAAAGGAGGAGTAGAAAATCATGAAATTCATACACACAGCGGACATTCATCTGGGGGCAGAGCCGGACGCAGGAAGTTCTTACAGCACAGAGCGTCCGGAAGAACTGTGGAATAGCTTTGAACGGCTGTTAGATGTCTGCGAAGAGGAGCAGACGGATCTGCTTTTGGTCGCGGGAGACCTGTTCCACAGGCAGCCGCTCCGGAAAGAATTAAAGGAGCTGGATTATTTATTTTCCAGGCTGACACATACCCAGGTTGTGCTGATGGCAGGCAACCATGATTATCTGAAAAGTACATCTTATTACCGGAATTATCCGTGGCAGGGTCCGGTGCATATGTTCTTATCGCAGAGACCGGCATGCATGGAATTTGCAGAGATTGGAACCTGTGTGTACGGACTGAGTTATGAGCAGCGGGAGATCACGCAGCCACTGTATGATGCGGTCAGACCGCAGAAGAGACAGCCGGTCGAGATCCTTCTGGCGCATGGCGGCGATGAAAAGCATATTCCGTTCCGGAAAAATGAGCTGGTAAAGCAAGGGTATGATTATATTGCGCTTGGTCACATCCATCTCCCGGCAGAGCTGGCAAAGGATCAGATGTACTATGCCGGATCGCTGGAACCGACAGATAAAAATGACATAGGAAAGCACGGCTATATCAAAGGGGAGATTAAAGGAGGAAGAACCCGGGTCCAGTTTGTCCCGTTTGCATGCAGGGAATATGTGCACATGGAAGTAAAGACGGAAAAAGATATGACCGGGCGGGAATTGAAAGAAAAGATCGCCCGCAGTATTCAGGAGCGGGGTGTGCAGAATATTTATAAAATGATCCTGAGGGGCTTCCGGGATCCTGACACCATATACGATCCGGGACGGCTGGACCCTTATGGAAATATTGTTGAGATCCTGGATGAGACAAAGCCTGCATATGACTATGAGAAGCTGAAAACGCTGAATACAGACAATTTACTGGGGCAGTATATAGAAAGCCTTGCAGATGCCAAAGAGGGAAGCATAGAGGCAATTGCGCTGGCTGAAGGGGTACAGGCAATGCTGGAGGCGAAGGGGAGTAAGATATGAGAATAACAGAACTGGTCCTGAAAAATTTTGGAAGGTTCACGGATAAACGGATCGGACTTACCGATGGGATCAATATCATTTATGGTGAAAATGAATCGGGAAAGTCAACCCTGCATACCTTTTTGAAAGGGATGCTTTTCGGGATGGAGAGAAAGCGTGGGCGTGCGGCGGCGACCGACACCTTCAGCACATATGAACCATGGGAGAATCCGAATTATTACGCAGGGATCCTCCGCTTTGAATGTGGGGGACGGCATTTTCGGCTGGAACGGAATTTTGACCGGTATTCCAAAGGGGGAACACTGCTTTGTGAGGATGATGGAGAAGAGCTGTCTCTGGAGCATGGAGATCTGGAAATCCTGCTTGGCGGGATGACGGAAAGTGATTATGAAAATACAGTTTCTATCGGACAGTTACGGGTACAGACCGGCAATACGCTGGCTGCAGAACTGAAAAATTATGCGGCAAATTATTATGCGACTGGGAACAGTGAGATCGATCTGGAAGGTGCGCTTGCCATTTTAAAAGAGCGGAAAAAAGAACTGGAAAAGGAAGAGCGAGAGCAGAGCCGGAAGATTGATGAAAAGAGAGAAAAGGCGGAGCTGGAAGTGTCCTATGTCTGGCGGGATCTGCATCAGCTGGAACAGGAGAAACAGCAGCTTAAGGCAGACTGCGAGGAAAAGCGCAGGACATGGGAAGCGTGGGAAAAAGAGGATAGAAAGAGAAGAAAACAGGAAGAAGCTGCGGGATATTTTGACGGGTGGAGGATTCATCCGCTGGAAACATTTTCCATGCTGGCAGCATTTATTGTGATATTTGTTCTGTTCCCGAGACCATGGAACTGTCTTGTGGCGATCGTGGTGGCACTTGCCGAAGGACTGTATGTGTGGAATCATCTGAAGGATGGAAAGCAGAAAAAAAAGGCAAAAATACGTGAGGAGAAAGAGCAGGGAAATACGCTGAAGGCGGCGTATGAGATGCAGAAGGGCAGACTTGCAAAAGTACAGGAGTCTTATCATGAGAAGGAAGTCCTCTATGAGAACCTGAAGGAGCGCGTCGATGAATTTGACGAGATGAACAGTGAAGATCTGGAACGCATGAAGCGCAGGCAGGGGCTGGAACTCGCCATGGAGCGGCTGACAGAGCTTGCTTCCGGAATGCAGAGTCGGACTGGCGACCGGATGAACGCGGAGGTATCGAAGGTCATGGAAGCGATCACGGGCGGAAAATATAACCGTCTGTGGGTGGATGAAAATCTACAGGTGCAGCTGATGAGCGCAGGCAGAAAGATCTCGATGGATCAGGTGAGCCGGGGAACCCTGGAGCAGATCTATTTTGCGATCCGGATGGCGGCTACGAAAATTCTCCACGAGGAAGAATGCCCGGTGATCCTGGACGATGCATTCGGCTATTATGATGACAGGAGACTTATCCAGACCCTTCGCTGGCTGAAAGACAGTAAGCGGCAGGTGATCATATTCAGCTGCCAGAAGAGAGAGATGGAAATGCTGGAAAAGATGGGGTGTGGATATCATAAAATAATGTTGTAAAGAAAGAGGAGGAAGATTTTATGATTCGGCTTCAGGATATTGCAGAAATGGCAGGTGTCAGCCGTACCACTGTATCTAATGTTATAAATGGCAATACCAAAAGGGTTTCCCAGAAAACAATCGATAAAATCACGGCTATCCTTAAAGAACAGAACTATGTTCCGCATATGGGTTCCATGATGCTTTCCGGCCATGGTTCCAGAATTATAGGTGTAGTACTCGGATTTTCTTATGCCCATGGTATGCAGTCGCTTCAGGATCCATTTGTGGGAGAACTGATCGGAACCATTCAGATGGAAACGGAAGAAAATGGATATTATGTTATGCTTATTGGCGGTGAAAGTATTCAGAATGTAGTGGATATTGCCTCAAAATGGAACGTAGAGGGATTGATTATCCTGGGATACAATGAAGAGCAGTATCGTAATCTTTCGCGCAGATTAAACAAAAAAATGATTCTGATCGATGCTTATCCGGAGGGCGCTTATACCTTCCAGAATGTTGGTATAGATGATTATTCGGGAGGATATCAGATCGGAGAATATCTGTATTCCTGTGGATATAAGAAAGCGTTGTTTGTCGCCGAAACGGAGAAAGACAGTGATTACTATCGATGGATGGGATTCAAGCAGGCGATGGAAAAACCGGGGGGATTCTGCAGTCGTTCCAGGTATATAGTTATTCCGGGCGAAAAAAGATTACGTCTCAGAAAATACAAAGAGCTTCTTCCACGTTTTCTGGAAGCAAAAGCACTTGCTTTTTCTTCGGATTATAATGCGATGGAAGCGATCAATTTCTTTCTTGACGAAGGAATCATGGTTCCGGATCAGATTTCTGTTACAGGATATGATGACAGTGTCTATGCGAGCATGGTTCGACCAAGGCTGACAACAGTTCACCAGGATGTTCCGCAAAAGGCGCATGTGGCGTTGACGCGTCTGATGAAATTGATCCAGGGAGAGACGCTGGAGGAATTAAATATAAAAAATCCAGTTTATCTGGTGAAGAGGGATTCTGTCAGGGAATGACAGGATCTTTTTTTCAACTTTGAATGTATACAGGCGAGCCGGTGGAATGCTTAGTTGCCTTTGTGCAGACTGTATAAAAACAGGAAATAAACTTTGTTGCTTTTTGCAGTTTCGCGAGAAACCTATTGATTTTGCGAAGATGAACGGGTATCATGAATAGTGTTGTTACAGGAACGGTTAAATAATTATAAACGAGGAGACTTGGTATGGAGAAAAAATGGTGGAAAGAAAGTGTAGTATATCAGATATATCCAAAGAGTTTTAAAGACAGTAACGGTGATGGCGTGGGAGATATCAGAGGAATCATACAGAAACTCGATTACCTTAAAGAACTTGGGGTAAATGTGTTGTGGATTTCTCCGATGCTGGAATCACCTCAGGACGATAATGGTTACGATATTTCTGATTACCGCAGAATTTATGAAGAATATGGAACGATGGAGGATTACGAGGAATTGTTGTGTGAAGCACACAAAAGATCCATCAGGATTCTGATGGATCTCGTAGTCAACCATACTTCAGATGAACATAACTGGTTTATTGAAAGCCGCAAATCAAAAGATAATCCATATCGTGATTATTATATCTGGAAAGACCCGGTAAACGGAAAAGAACCTAATAACTGGGGCGGAGTATTCGGAGGTTCTGCATGGGAATACGATCCGCAGACTCAGATGTATTATCTGCATCTGTTTTCAAAAAAACAGCCGGATCTCAATTGGGAAAATGAAAAAGTGCGTCAGGAAGTTTATGACATGATGAAATTCTGGTGTGAAAAAGGAATCGACGGTTTCCGCATGGATGTTATCAGTATGATTTCCAAAGATCAGAGATTTCCGGACGGAGAAATGAATAACGGTCTTTATGGAGACTTTGGACCATATTGTGTACATGGACCGAGAATTCATGAATTTCTTCAGGAAATGAATCGTGAAGTTCTTTCAAAATATGATATCATGACAGTTGGTGAAACCTCAGGAGTTACAATTGAAGAAGCACAGAAATATGCGGGTGACGACCGAAATGAATTGAACATGGTATTCCAATTCGAGCATGTGGAGAGTGGATGCGGAGATTATGGAAAGTGGACGACTGCAAAATATGACTTCAAAGAGTTCAAAAATATCATGATCAAATGGCAGGAAGAACTTCAGGGTAAAGCATGGAACAGTTTGTTTTTAGGTAATCATGATCAACCGAGAAGCGTCAGCCGTTTTGGAAATGACAATCCGGTATACAGAGAAACTTCTGCAAAAATGCTGGCGACCTGTATTCATATGATGCAGGGAACGCCATATGTATATCAGGGTGAAGAGCTTGGCATGACAAATGTCTATTTTGACAAACTGGAAGATTACCGTGATATTGAAAGTATTAATTACTTTGAAGAGTTTACGGAATCAGGTCTTATGACTCCGGAACACATGATGAAATGTCTGATGCTGAGAAGCCGTGACAATGCGAGAACTCCGATGCAGTGGGACGACGGTAAACAGGCCGGATTCACAGAGGGCGAGCCTTGGATCAAAGTAAACCCGAACTACAAAAAGATCAATGCAGCACAGCAGCTTGAAGATCCGGATTCTGTTTTCCATTACTATCAGAAACTGATCAGCTTGCGCAAAGAGAAAGACATTATTGTTTATGGTGAATTTGAGCCTCTTTACCGTGAGGATGAACAGATTTTTGCTTACACAAGGAAACAGGATCAGGAAAAGCTTCTGACCGTTTGCAACTTCAGCGACAGGAATGCAGAAGTAGAAGTGCCGGAAGAATTTAAAGGCGCAGAGTGTCTGATCACAAACCTTGGAAGAAAAGCATTTGAAGGAAAAATTATTTTGAATCCATATGAAGCATTTGTATTATATTATAAACACTAGGTGATAAAGAAATGATTAGAAAATATAGATATGGAACTCCATTTGATACGGAGGCACTGACTGAAAAGATTGAAACAACTGAGGGCGTTCTCCCGTATGGAGAGGTCAGTCAGGAGGAAGGATTTGTTTTTACTTATATCATGGATGAAGATGATATTGTCTATGGTCTGGGTGAAGCCAATCGTGGAATCAACAAGAGAGGATATTGTTATATCAGTAACTGCACAGATGATCCGGTACACACAGAAGACAAGCGTTCTTTGTACGGAGCGCACAACTTCATTATTGTGAGCGGAAAGAAGACGTTCGGATTGTTTTTTGATTACCCGTCAAAACTGACCTTTGATATTGGATATGACAGAGAGGATACCCTCAAGGTATCTTGCGAAAATCCTGATCTGGATATTTATGTGATCGAAGGAGAGAATGCTTACGATATCGTAAAACAGTTCCGCCATGTAATCGGGCGCAGCTATATCCCGCCGAAGTTTGCCTTTGGTTTCGGACAGAGCCGCTGGGGTTACACGACGAAAGAAGATTTCCGTACTGTTGCAAAGGGATATCGAGAAAATCATATTCCGATCGATATGATTTACATGGATATTGACTATATGCAGTCATTCAAAGATTTCACAGTGAGTGAAGAAAATTTCCCGGATTTTCCGGAATTTGTAAAGGAAATGAACGACCAGAGTATTCGTCTGATTCCGATCATTGATGCCGGTGTCAAGGTTGAGCCGGGATATGAGATTTACGAGGAAGGTGTCAAAAACAACTATTTCTGCAAGAGAGAAGACGGAAGTGATTTTGTTGCAGCTGTATGGCCGGGAGACACCCATTTTCCGGATATGCTGAATCCGGAAGCCAGAAAATGGTTCGGAGACAAATATCGTTTTCTGATCGAACAGGGAATAGAAGGTTTCTGGAATGATATGAACGAGCCTGCGATCTTTTATTCTTCCGAGAATCTTGCAGAGGCAAAAGAACTTGCCGGAGAGTTTGCAAAGGATACCGAAGGCAAGATCCATCCTTGGGAAATGCAGGACAAGATGCTCAGTATTGCGAATGATCCGGAAGACTATAAAAGATTTTATCACAATGTGGATGGCAAAAAGATCCGCCATGACAAAGTACATAATCTTTTTGGCTATAATATGACAAGAGCGGCCGGAGAAGCGTTTGAACGCATTGACCCGGAAAAACGTTTTCTGATGTTTTCCAGATCTTCTTACATCGGAATGCATCGTTATGGTGGAATCTGGACCGGAGATAATAAATCCTGGTGGTCACATATCCTTCTTAACCTGAAGATGCTGCCGTCTCTGAATATGTGTGGTTTCCTGTATACAGGTGCTGACCTTGGAGGTTTTGGCAGTGATACAACAAGAGAATTACTGCTTCGTTTTCTCGCACTTGGTGTATTTACACCACTGATGCGTAATCATTCGGCGACGGGAACAAGAGAGCAGGAATGTTATCAGTTCGAAAATATCGAGGATTTCCGTGCTGTCATTAACACCAGATACCGTCTTGTGCCGTATCTGTACAGCGAGTACATGAAAGCTGCGCTGAGTGATGATATGTATTTTAAGCCGTTAGGGTTCGTTTATCCGGATGACAAGAGAGCAATCCGAGTAGAGGATCAGCTGATGCTCGGAAACGAGATCATGATCGCTCCGGTTTACGAGCAGAACGCAAGAGGCCGTTATGTTTATCTGCCGGAAGAAATGAAATTTATCAAGTTCCTGCCGGATGGAAGCATTTCCGAAGAGATTCTTGAAAAAGGTATTCATTATGTAGATGTGGCATTAAATGAAGTACCGCTCTTCATTCGAAATGGTAAATGTATCCCGGTTGCAGAAGTGGCAGAGTGTGTGAAAGATATTGATACCGAACATCTGCAGCTTATCGGATATAAAAACAGCAGTTATACCATGTATGAGGATGACGGGATCCGCAAAGATTACGATAAGAAAGAAAATTACCGAGTATTTACAAATTAACGTTTAAAAGTAAAAAATACTGCCTGAATATCAGAAAATGATATTCAAGCAGTATTTTTATTATATAGCGGAAAAATTTCGCTAGTATAAACTAATCAATCGGTTCCCCTTTTTTATACTTCTCAACTACATTCTGGATACGTTCGCTTGGATCAAGGATGCTGCTGATAGAAGCATCATGGTTCAGCGTATCGATTACCAGTGCGATGTATTTGCTCATGTCGCAGTTGATGTAGTAAGGGCGGCTAAGCAGCTCCGGTGTCTGATAGATCAGGTTTGTTGTGAGGATTCCGTTGATCAGTCCTTCTTCGTAAGCCTGATCAAATTTTTCCATACCATTTGTGAAAAGTCCGAAGGTTGCAGCAGCGTAGATACGTTTTGCTTTACGCATCTTGAGCTGGCGGGCAACGTCAAGGATACTGTCACCTGAAGAAATCATATCATCAAGGATGATCACGTCTTTGCCTTCTACGGAAGATCCAAGGAATTCGTGGGCTACGATCGGGTTACGTCCGTCTACGATGGTTGTATAGTCACGACGTTTGTAGAACATACCCATATCAAGACCGAGTACGTTGGCAAAATAGATTGCACGTCCGGTTGCACCTTCATCCGGACTGATCGCCATCATATGGTCGGCATCGATCTGAAGATCCGGTACATGCTTTAACAGTCCTTTTACGAACTGGTAGGTAGGACGGATGGTTTCAAATCCGCTTAATGGGATAGCATTCTGTACACGTGGGTCATGGGCATCAAAAGTGATGATGTTATCTACACCCATGCGTACCAGTTCCTGCAGAGCCAGTGCGCAGTCCAGTGATTCACGACCGCTTCTCTTGTGCTGGCGGCTTTCATAAAGGAATGGCATGATGATGTTGAGACGACGTGCTTTTCCACCTACAGCAGCGATGACACGCTTCAGGTTCTGGAAATGGTCGTCCGGTGACATATGGTTGGTATTTCCGCTGAGTGAATAGGTCAGGCTGTAGTTGCAGACATCGACCATCAGATAAAGGTCTTTTCCACGTACAGACTCATTGATAATACCTTTGGCTTCACCAGATCCGAAACGCGGTACTTTTGCGTCAATCAGATAGTTCGGCTTTTCGTAGCCGTTGAAAACAAGATTGTCTTTCTGGAAACGAGTCTCTTCCTTTCTCCATTTTACGAGATAGTCATTGACTTTATTTCCCATCTCTTCACAGCCGTCTACGGCAATAATGCCGAGAGAGCCAACTGGAATATTATCCAGAATTCGTTCACTTCGATGTAACATCAGTGTTCCTCCCTGTACATAAGTTTCTTTTGGATGCGGATATCATCACCGGCAAGGCGAAGTATCTTATAATGGTTGCTTATCCGGGAAAATGTACGTTCCGTATAGTTCGTCTTGATTTCCTCCAGAGTAAGATTAGTAGAAATGATCGTGGATTTCCTGTTCAGGATCCGATCATTTAAACACACAAAAAGCTGAGAAACGACAAAGTCTGTATTGCGTTCGGTTCCCAGGTCATCAATGATCAGCAGGTCACAGAGGTGGATCTGCTCATATAAAAGACAGCTCTCATCATTCCGGTTCAGTGCTTTTTCAAGGAGCGCATCGAAAAATTCAGAGGCAGTCAGGTAAAGGACGGAATGCAGAGAATCCATCACTTCTTTTGCGATACAGTGGCTGAGAAATGTCTTTCCAATACCAGTATTCCCAAAAAGAAGCAGATTACCATGTTCGGTATCAAAATTGTGGATGAAATTCATACATTCCTGATAAGCCCGCGTTGCAAGCTCGCGGGAATTCTGACCGGAAAGCCGGTCTCTATAATTGGATGAATAATAATCAAAATTAAAATGTTCAAAATTTTCCTGTTCGAGAAGCCCTTTTAAGTTGGACTGGGTGTAGAACAGATCAATGATCGCTTTTAAAAAGCAATGGCACTTTTTCGTGCCGACATAGCCGGTATCCTGACAGTCCGGACATTCAAAATGCTGTTCCAGATAGTCTTCCGGGAATCCGGCGTCGGAAAGGAGTCGGCGGCGTCTGTCCGAAAGAGACCGGATCTCTTCCTTCAAAGAAGCGAGGGCAGTGTCATCACCTGCGAGCAGCTTTTTCGCCTGATCAAGGCTGGCAGAAGAAATAGAGGCATCAATCGATGCAAGCTCCGGAACCTTCTGGCAGGCACGCTCGTAGTGAAGATTCGCGAGGTCGCGGCTCTTCGCTCTTTTTTCTTCATATACGCGCATCAGCGCATTGTATTGTGAATTGGTTAACGGCACAGTGTTCCCCTTTCTTAGTTACTGCGTAATAATTCTTTGGTAAGCTCGTCCATATTGTAAGAACGTTCTTCAAAATTACGGAATTTGGAAGGCTGCTGGGCAGAAGGTGTACGGTTTTGCCCCGAAGGAGTTTTCCTCCGGTCTTTTTCCTGCTCAAAGGCAGAATCAAGACGCTCAACATCTGCCAGTGTACGAACGTTGCCCGTCTTCCAGTTTTCGAGAATCTTGTCAGTATATTCAAAACTTGGCTGGTGGATCGCACTGATGGTGCGGTTGCATGCTTCCAGAATGAGATCCAGCTCGAAATTCCCATCCTCCAGCCATTTGCGGATATAATCCAGTTCGGCAGATGCAGGTCCCCGCCCTTTGATGCCAAATGCATTCAGGATAGAATAGCAGGTTTTGTTGTAGAATGCAGAGGAATTACGTGCCTGATCGACGGTTGTAATATGTTCATCTGCCCATGAAAGTGCTACTTTCTGAATGTAATGCATGCTCTTATGTCCGTTCTCCACACAGTATTCGATCAGATATTCGATCAGGTCTGCGGAAAAACCAAGGGAATCATAAAAGTAGGTAATCGCATCAACATCGGTACGGGTTAAGGTTTTGCCGAGATACTGTTCAGCAATAAAAAGAATCTGTTTCAATTCTCTTCTTGCAGCAAGAGAACGTCTTGATGCAGGAAGATTCTGATCCGCAGTCTGATCTGAAACAGGAGCATTTCCGTTATCGTGTCTGACCGAAGATTTTTCGTGAACAGAAACCGACTGTGCGGAAGGCGTATGAAAAGCTGCTTTTGCAGGAGTTTTCCTTGCAGCAGATCCGCCGAGACAGATTTCGGTAAGTTCGTTTGCTTCGTTATATTCGAGAGAAAGAATCCCTTCTTTTTCCCAGTATTTGAGTGCGCGCAGGATATCGCCTTCGGTATTCTCCAGAAGGTCTGCCATCTGCGGGATAGCCGGAAGCTGATCCGGGATATTCTGATAACGGAGAAGAAGAAGATAGACTTTTACATATTCTCCGTTCGCAGATATCATATAATGATCGATAAAATCATTCTCCACGATCGTTATATTGTTATGGGAATGATTGCGCAAAATAAGTGCACTCATAATTTCCGCTTCCTTTCTTTTCTGACTTTGTTCATTATAACATCATCCCAGATCGTAAAAAAGAATTTTCTGACGGAAATTTTTGCTATTACAGATAAAATTTCGCAGATATTGGAGAAAATCAGGCTTTTAACAGGTCTTCTCCGATATTTACAACATCTCCGGCACCCATTGTGATCAGAAGATCACCAGGCTGACAGTGGGTGGTGACAAATTCTTCGATAGCTGCAAAGCTTGGAAGATAAGTGGCGTCACATCCGTGTTCTCTGACTGCGTCTGCAAGCTGTGCGGAAGAGATACCTAAAGTATCTGTTTCACGTGCTGCATAGATGTCTGCAAGGATCACATGGTCTGCATGTGCAAGTGCCTCAGCAAATTCTGAGAATAATGCTTTTGTACGGGTATAAGTATGTGGCTGGAAAATACACCACAGTTTTTTATGTGGATAATGTGCAGCACTTTTCAGAGTTGCTGCGATCTCTGTCGGATGGTGTGCGTAATCATCAATGATGGTCACTCCGCCGACTTCACCTTTGTATTCAAAACGGCGGTCTGTTCCGTGGAAGGAAGCAAGACCTGTCTGGATCGTCTTGGCAGGAACACCAAGAATATCGGCAACTGCGATAGCCGCAAGTGCGTTATATACGTTGTGCTCACCGCCGACTGCAAGAGCGAGATGGGCAACATTCTGTCCGTCTTTTACGACATCGAAAGAGGCATTGCCCTGTTCGTTATAAGTAATGTTGGCTGCACTGTAATCCAGGGAAGCTTCTTTGCCAAATGTGATAACACGACAGGAAAGATCGGAGGTGATCTCTTCAATCTTATCAATATCTCCGTTGATGACGAGCGTTCCGTTTTCCGGAAGAAGCTTAGCAAAAAGGTGGAAAGAATTACGGATATCGTCCAGGTCTTTAAAAAAGTCCAGGTGATCCGCATCCACATTCAGAATAATACCGATTTTCGGGAAAAAGTGCAGGAAACTGTTGGTATATTCGCATGCTTCCGTAATAAAAAGGTCAGGTCCGCCGACACGGATATTGCCTTCGATCGCTTTCAGGATACCGCCGACAGAGATTGTCGGATCCAGGTCTGCTGCAAGAGCGATATGAGAAAGCATAGAGGTTGTGGTTGTCTTACCGTGTGTACCGGATATAGCAACCGGTGTCTTATAGTTAGTCATAAGCTGACCGAGTAATTCTGCTCTGGATAACATCGGAAGATTCTGACGCTTTGCTTCTGCAAATTCTTCGTTGTCTTCGTGGATCGCTGCGGTATAAACTACAAGGTCGATACCGTCTATAATATTGGAAGCTTTCTGACCGTAAAATACGGTTGCACCATTCTGAGACAGATGATCCGTAAGTGCCGATTCTTTGTTATCGGATCCGGATACTGTGAAGCCTTCTTCAAGAAGGATCTCAGCGAGTCCGCTCATACTGATGCCGCCAATTCCGATGAAGTGGATATGGCAAGGCTGATTAAAATCAATTTTATACATAATGACACTTCCTGTTCTGTGAATTTGTTTCATAGTATTTGACTTACGTGCATAATTATAACATAGATAGGTCAAAAACCAAACCTTTTCTTTTTGTGATATTTCTATAAAAAAGATAGGTGAACGGAAATATTTTTGTAAAATATGTTCACTATATGCATGTAATATGTTATAATGAAAAAACCAGAATTACTGAGAAGGGGTGAAGACATGATAAAAAAGGAAATGATAGCAATGCTATTGGCAGGAGGACAGGGCAGCAGACTTGGCGTCCTGACTGCAAAAGTTGCTAAACCGGCTGTTGCATTCGGCGGTAAATACAGAATCATTGATTTCCCGCTGAGTAACTGTATCAATTCAGGGATCGATACAGTCGGTGTCCTGACCCAGTATCAACCACTCAGGCTTAATACACATATTGGAATTGGTATTCCGTGGGATCTGGACCGGAATATCGGAGGGGTGTCAATTCTTCCGCCGTATGAGAAGAGTACAAGCAGCGAATGGTATACAGGAACGGCGAATGCAATTTATCAGAATCTGGAGTATATGGAGAC
>Ga0129313_1000636_pt1 | contig 27330 bp, 26 predicted proteins | sample O1105metagenome_FD_94436 | JGI IMG/M metagenome (GOLD analysis project Ga0129313, IMG submission 94436) | Orangutan group fecal microbial communities from fecal samples from Wisconsin, USA - O1105 metagenome | ecosystem: Host-associated > Mammals > Digestive system > Large intestine > Fecal...
ATATTTCCATACACTTCTCCAAAAACCTGTGCACAATACTCCGGATTTCCAAAGCTTGTACCGTAATGCTCCGGCAGGATATCCCCGTAAAGCGCATGATTGTTCTCCTGAAGCTGCAAAAGCTCCCACCGGAACAGTTCTCCGCTTTCTACAAGCTCCCGCTGTTTCATAAGCAGCACAAGAAAATCTGCCATCTTTTCAAAAAAGCCGGAAAAGCTTCCGACATTGCTCTCATTTTTAATTTCTGTAATACGTTCCTTCGCCAGTTCCAGGCGTTCTTTGATCATCGGATTCAATCTATATACGCTCCTGCAAATAAAATTAAACTGAGTACAATAAAGGAAAGCACGTTCATTACAATCCCAAGAATCCGGAACAGCCAGAACTTCTCCTGTTCTCTTAAGGAAAGGACTCCAAGAATCAGCCCGATCACCATAAACACCGAGGCCAGTAACGCTGCCGTTGCGTACCGCACCGATGGCTCTCCTTTATGTAAATACGAAAAATAGACCGCTGTCCCTAAGGTGATCAGAGAAAGCAGTCCTAATATAGTTGACATAATACCTTTTTGTGAATGAACTTTATTGGTGAAAATATATCCCTTTGTTCTGTTCCACATCATTTTGTTTCCTTAGAAGATTATTTTGGACTTACTGCTTAACAGTCTCGCTCCATTCACAATCATCATTACACCACAGGCAAGCCCTACGACCAGGGAAATGACTCCTACTGCAATACTCCAGGCTCCGGTGTTGTTCATCGTCTTATATACTTTCTCATCCATAGGGGAATCTCCTTTCCAAAATAGCGGCCTCTGATTTTATAACCTCTTAGTGTGCGCCATATTCCTTATAATATGCATCAATGGCTTTCTTTATTTCATCATCAATGACAACCTGACCCTGGCAGGGACGATTATACAGATGCTCTACCACCTCGTCCATATTGACAATGGCTCTGGCATCAATACCATACTTCTCCTTAATCTCATGGAGAGCACTCTTGTCACTCGACAATCCGCGTTCCATACGATTTAAGGAAACCATCAGTCCCTTAATCTCCACATCAGCCTGTGCTTTAATAATCGGGAAGGTCTCTTCAATGGACTTGCCGGAGGTGGTAACATCCTCGATCATAACCACGCGGTCTCCATCCTTTAATTTACTTCCTAATAAAATTCCGGTGTCTCCGTGATCCTTCACTTCCTTACGGTTCGAGCAGTAACGGATATCCTTTCCGTATAATTCACTGATCGCCATGGTTGTTGCTACCGAAAGGGGAATTCCCTTGTAAGCCGGTCCAAACAATACGTCAAAATCAAGTCCAAAGTTGTCATGAATTGCCTTCGCATAATACTCTCCCAGCTTACGAAGCTGTGTTCCCGTGACATATGCTCCCGCATTCATAAAGAAAGGAGATTTCCGTCCGCTCTTCAAAGTGAAATCGCCAAATTTCAGCACCTGACTCTCCACCATAAATTCGATAAACTCCTGTTTGTAGCTTTCCATTCCGGTAAATCCTCCTTGTTATAAGCTATTTATGTCATAAATATTTGCTACAATCATAACATGATACCCTTGATTTTTCAACTGACAAATCGCTGCATGGTTACACTGCTGAGACTCCTATAAAAATCTTTCCATAAACTGTGTAGGAGACATAATCTCAGGCTTCTCAATATCTATATCTGAAAAATCCTTATCTCCTGTTACAAGAAGATCAACCTCTTCAATAATTGCTGTGTAAAGAACCGGATAATCCTTCATTTCACCCTTACGATACTTGAGATTGTAATTCATAAACACACCGGGTATCTTGTCGGCTGCTGTTTCCGGTCTGCCAGGCTTAGAACCTTTCGCTCTTGCTTTAGCCATTTGCTGACATCTTTACAAATGGAAATTCATCTACAAGATTATGATTCATCTCCATCATACTAAGAAGACGGCTTGCTGCCCCCGATGGATGATTCGTTCCTGCCTCCCATGCCTCTACAGTCTTATCCGACACTCCCATATAACTTGCAAATGCTTTTTGAGACATTCCAGTTATCTTTCTAATCTCCTGCACTTCTCTTGCTCCGTACTGCTTCACTGGAATTACCGTTACAACTCGTTTGTTCAGTTTTTTCCCTTTTCCATTAGCATCTTCAATTGCTTCTGAAAGTCCTGTCATAATGCTGTTGTATACACTATTCATTGTCATTGCCTCCTAACCTTTTTTCTAAAATGTCAATAAACTTCTTGATTTCATTACGTTCTGCTTTTGATAAATTATCCTTTTCATTCTTCGGATATACTGTAATCAAATAAACTGTTTCATGAATCAAAAAATCAACATAGCAAACTCTTGAACTTCCGCTCTTTCCTTTGTTTTCAAATGCAAATCGCATTTTCCTAAGCTTTCCAGTCCCCTGAATCACCGGTCCCACCTGCGGATTTTTCATGATTTCTAATTCAAGTCTTCGCAAATCATCATCTGTCAACCCCAATCGTTCCCAATTCTTAATGAACTCGTCTGTTTGTATAAATGTTCTTGTCATTAGTATCCCTTTCTCTATCTATAATATACCCTATTCAATAGGGTGTGTCAATTTCATTTTACAGATAAACTTAAAACATACCCACATCTGCAAGCTCATTTTTATTTGCGTTTTTATTTTCCATAACAGTACCTTATCGCTCGTGTCAATAATTTAAATATCGTCATACTTCCTTCCACTGCTAATTGTCCATTGCATATCCGGCCAGGCCTTCTGTACGATCATACTCTTCCTTTTCCAGAACCAAAATTCCTCCCTCATCTCTCTCACATGTTATATAATATAATGGGTCATTCGGATCATCCTTTATTATATCCCAATAACCATTCGTAAACGATACCGGATAAGCATCCTGTTCTCCATCCTTCTCAAATATCCAGTTCGCCGCTCCATTCCACAAGCCATCCTTTACCGTTCCCTCTATAACCCGGTACACCACTCTTTCATTCAAAGAAGACATCCATTCCCTCACGCGTTGCCTTCCATTGGGCAGGTCATTCTCCCATTCTCCTACCGAGTAATAATTATTGCCTTCACAATATCCGATCCAGACACCTTCTCCTGAACGGATCTCTCCATCATAATCACCAAAATAAATCATATGGTCACCGAAATCGGTTGCCTCCACCGAGTATACACCAATCTTTCCATATTCCGTATCATACGCCTTGATTTCTCCAAATTCGTCCACATATGCCATCGTATTTTCGAATTCGTCATCGCTCATAATCTCAAATACAGCCTCATAATCTTCATCCTTACAGTTCCGGGCAATCTGAATAAGATAGTCAGCAATCCGATCAAAATTTTTACTTGCTTCGATTTTTCCTGTAATGGATTCTGAATCCAGACCGGGAATAAGATCTCCGTATTTCTCCGACAGCTTTAATATGGTATCATAGTCCTTTTCTTCCAAAAGCACCTCAATATACTTCCAGATGCACTCCCCAAGGGATGACTTCACTTCTTCACCGGAATTATATATCAGTAACTCATCAAATACATTTAAAGCGCTCTCATAGTCATTCTTTTCCAGATAAGTCTCTGAGCATTCCATACCAACCCTGGTATAATCTGATATTAATGTTTCATCACCGGCAGTCGCATCAAGACCCTGTTTCAAAATGTCAAATGCATCCTGATAGCGATTCATCCCCAGATTTGCATCTGCATCTCCCAGATAAGCCTCTGCACATTTCGGATCAATCGCAATCGCTTCTTCAAATGCGATCTTCGCCTGTTCATAATCCATTTCTTCCAGATATTTCTGTCCCAAATCGAGTTGTCTGGAAAGACGATTGGAAGGGCTGTTATAAATACCAAACCCGATTCCGGCTGCCAGAACAAGTATGACCGCTGCAATAATTCCTCCCATTAATACTTTGTTGTCTTTCTTCTTGGATAAATTGTTTTCGGTATTGTTTAATACCGTGTTCTCATTTGTTTCCACTTTTTCTTCCTTTTCCAAAATATAATATTTATTTTTAACTCTTTACATGGTGTTTTGCACGCTGGTTCCATGCTCATTTAAATCACTATAGCTTTTTATGTTGATTAATATGAAGTTTCCGAAAGCACATTTCCTTCTGCGTCATATTCAATTTTTGATATCAGCTTACCAGACTCATCATAATTTTCAGATAAGATCTGATGTCCTGTTTCATCATATTTCTCTACGGTTTCTCCACTACCCGTAACGGGAAAAGTGCTTCCATCAATTATCTCTTCATAAGTTGAAGTACATAAGCTTCTGCAGCTATTTGCATCATATGTATAAGTGTACTCATCAATCATACTGTTCTCTACCAGATAATCTACAGGTAAACTCGACGCATTTGCCGCATCATACCCACAGCTGCCATACATAGTTACGCTTAGTATTCTTCCCTCCTCATCATAGGATTCATATTCTGTATACCAGGTATCACTATATCCCTCATGCGAGGAACATGGGCATGTCTGAGTCACGCTTTTTACTAAACTGCTATTTGGATAATATTCATAAGTGTATGTATTTTCTTCATTCGGCCAATATGTCGTCCTTCCATATTCATCCTCTTCATATTGTCTGTCAGTATAGCCAGCCTTCTCCGCAAATGCTAAACACTGCGTCCAGCACTCTTTCGCCTTACCCATATCATTTACATTCAGATAACAATCATGTATCACATATAAAATACGCAAGCGCATTGTATCTGAAATATCCATTTTCATATACTCAGACAACTGCGCCAATTTCTCAGCATATATCTCATTCAAATAACGATATGTATAGATCGGATTATTCCTAAGAACCAGAAAATCACTTGGAATGGACATTATATAATCCAAAATCTCCGCCTCCAATTCTTGCGACACTGGCTCTGCTTTTATTTTTTCTTCAGCCAGCTTCTGCTCATACTCATCCAACTGCATTTTCAGACTCTCATCTCCGGTCTGCTCATAACCTTTCTGCAATATAGCAACGGCTCCCTCATAATCCTCCAGTCCGGCATAAGCCCTGGCTGCTCCAAGATATGCCTCTGCATTAGACGGATCAATTGCGATTACTTCTTCAAATGCGATCTTCGCCTGTTCATAATCCATTTCTTCCAGATAGCGGTTTCCCAGTTCTAATTGTTTTGCAGTTCTTTGCTCAGGTGAATTTGTCCAAGCTACTGCTATAAGAACCGCAACACAAAGCATTGCAAGGGCTGCAATCATTCCAATGATGATAAAGGATTTCTTTTTCATACTCACATTTCCCTCTTTATTAATTTCCTTCAACCCATCTTACAAAAATACGGCCCTTCATTTCCTTGCGAAAACAAAGGGCTATATTTATACTTCCTATTCGAGAGTTACTGAATTTACAGTATAAGATGTAGGAGTATAGATACCGGGTATCCCTTCAATGTTAGTTGAATATCTCATCCACATTTTATTTCCCCAGTCTTCTCCATAATAATATTTAATTCCCCAGCCAATAATCTGATCACCTTTTCGCAAATATGGTTGTATATCACTTGGTGTATCCACTACAACACCTACACCATTCACATAGTTAATTACCAAATGACAGTTGCCGCCTTCTGAGTCTGTATTATCTACTACAACTTCACCATCATAGATTCCATTCACCACCTCAAAGGATTCCTTTTGGTGCATCTTGCTTTCTCCCAATACGACTCCACCATAACCCCGTGTCGTAAGTGTCGTATACCTATCACTTTCCGCATGCCCCTGAGGAACTCCATTTTCCCAGTTCAGGTCATATTTATCCAGAGAATTATACATATCATTATAGGAATACCATAATCCCTGCCCCTGACGGACTCCATTTACATAATTTCCATAGTATACATAAATAGTGTCATAATAATTGTAAATCCCGGTTCCTTTTCCGGTGATTTCCGAAGTTTCCAGAAGATTTTGTGAATAAAACACCTTGTACACCGCTGCAGTCTGGCTTTTCCATTCCTCTGATCCCATCAGACTCATGATTCCATCAACATCATCGTTTTCGAAACAGACGTTAAGCTGATTAACCACTTCCTGAATTCTGCTGTCTGTTTCCTGCATGGCAGTCAGACTATCCTCCTGTTCCTTCAGAAGCTCCGGATCCCCAAGCAGATTTCGCAGCCATTCGATCTTTTCCATTCCCTTCTCATACTGCTGGTTCTTGCGGCACTGGTCTACATATGCCTTTACTACACGGATCAATTCCTCCTTAATCTGTTCATTCTCCGGATCCATTCCATAAGCTTCTTCCAGCTTATCCAGAACTGCTTCGTAGTTATTCTGCTTCCACTCCCGATCTGCCTCTTCATTCAGGATGTCCATATATCGCTGCTTCAATGCAGGATCCTCAGTGTCTGTCATGATTTCCTGTATAAGCTCCATATAAGAGGTTTCTGAATAATATTGTTCTGCCGCCAATGCCATCTGTACCAAGGTTGCCCACTCTTCCTCACTCAGGGAATCATCACCCTGATATACCTCTAACAGGCTTTGGAATGTATTCTGAAACAATTCCTGATCATTTGTTCTGGCAGCCACTTCCAGAATACCTTTCAGAGCTTCTTCGTTTCGTGGCTCAATCTCCAACGCTTTACTGAATTCCGTCACTGCCTGTTCATAATCCACTTCATTCAGATACCGGTTTCCCAGGGACAGGCAGGAATTCAATCTCTGTCCCGGAGTCTGTGAATATCCCCAAATTCCTCCTGCAATAACAAGAGCTGCAATTCCGGCAATAATTGCCGGCTTTTTCCATTTTGACTGAGTTTTTCTATCTGTGCTCCGGTCAGTATCCGGGGACTGCTCTGTCTTTTCCTGTTCTACAGGCTGCTGCTCCATCTGTTCTGTCTGTTCTGTCTGTTCTGTCTGTCCCGCCTGTTCTGTCTGTTCCTTCTGTTCCGATACTGTCTCCTGCTCCTTCGCAGCTTCCTTCTGTGTAACAGCTTCGACAATCTGTTCTTCTGTATTTTCTAACTTCGTCTCTTTCTCTTCACTCATTTTCTTTTCCCCTCTGGTTTATTCATAAAATTCTACCGGCGATCCATCAGCCAAACGATTGACGCTAACATTCCGATCGGTTCCCGTCTGGTAATATATTTCAATCATTTCATCAAAAAATGAATATCCAATCACATGACTGATACTGGTAAAGATTTTATTTTCTCCGGATGATATTGTATACCGCGCCAATTGTTCAGAATCTGTAGTATAATAAAGATCATCCCCCACTATATACAGGTTGTAAACCTCGCCCAGCTCATCTGTTATCATTTCCTGTTGTTCGGGATCATCCATGGATATCCTCCATATACCATCCTCCCGATTAACATATAAGGTTCTGTCCTGCTGAGTGAAGGATGACCCGGTTCCATAAGAATGAATCAGATTTCCATTCACATCCATGGAAACAAGTTCATACTGTTCATCACCGGATTCACTATCCTCTTCTAATTTTTTCCATGTATAGATCTCATTCTGGATGAGATATATATCACCGCATTCCATCTCCGACAGCCGGATAAGCTCTCTGCCTTTTGCATGAATCTTATACATATAGGAATCATTGTAGTCGATAAAATATAACCAGTCATTTACCACTCGAAGCTTCAATGGATAATGATCCGTTATCATTTCCGTTTTTCCATCTTTTATATCCATGCTGTAAATTCCAACTCCCTGTAAAGCATTCTCATCCAAATTAGAAAAATATGCCTTATCATTTACAACATTTACATCTCCTACACTTACATCCAGAAGCTTTTCCTTGGTAAAACTGTCGTCCTTCTTAATCCGGTATAATTTATCGCCATCGGTCGGATTGGCAACATAATAATACTCTCCATCCTCTGCAAGATCATGTCCTGCTTCCGGGGAAATTCCATATTCCCAGCTTTCTGCCATGGAATCCGTCGGATATTCCTTGTCAATATCAATTTCCCTGTTCTGCCGCTGCACATTGGCATACCACGGCTCTCCTTCAAACTCCACCTTTTTTCCGCAGCCCGTCAGCAGGGAAACTGCTGCCAGACCTACCAGTAAATACTTGATTCTCATGATTTTCTACTCCTCCCTAATCTATCACTTTAATCAATACCAATGTGGCATTGTCGAATCCGCCATGCTCCAGCGTCTTTTTCATCAGATGCTTTGATGCCTTTATCACATTATCCTTACTCTCTTCCAGAATGCTCCGGATTTCCGGAATCTCTACCATATCCGTGATCCCGTCACTGCAGATGAGATACTGATCTCCCTTAAGCACCTTGTCATTAATCAGATATGGATTGGGAAAGATTTCGGACGGCCCCATCCCCAGATGCGCGGTAAGTCCCGGTTTTCTCTCAGGATCTCCCGAATATGGTGCGACATGATCCATCGAAAGCTGTTTTAACTGATTTTCCCGCAGGCGGAAAATTTTACTGTCTCCGATATTACAGCACCAGACCGTATCGTATTGGAACATTACGACTGCAGCCGTTGTTCCGATTCTCTCAGCCCCCAGCTCGATGGTTTTCTGATATACCTGCGTATTGGCTTTTCTGCAAATGTCATACAGCAGATCACTTGGCAGCCTCTGTCCGGCCGCCTCACTCAATATCTCCTTCGTGATCCCTGCCGCAAGACAGGAGGCGAGTTCTCCATACTGCTCGCCTCCCATTCCATCAAACACTCCAAAACACAATAATTTTCCTGTATCCCATTTCGAAGAAAAAGCAGATCTCTTTTTCTTATGATTTCTTTTTAATATAAGCCCCTGATAGTACAGATTATCCTGATTACAGGTCCGCTTGTTCCCCGGATGACAGACATAGCTTGTTTTGATTTTCATTCCTTCTCCGTTCTACACATATTACGCTTCTACATCAAGCACTATCTTTACTCTTCCGAGTTCGACCTGACAGCCGGGTGCAACCGGTACGATTCCCCGGATCCTTTCTCCATTGACAAAGGTTCCGTTCGAAGAATTCAGATCCTCAATATAAAGTCTGTTTCCCTGCATACTGACCGCAAGATGTCTTCCGGAAACGGAAGAATCATAGTTCAGAATAATATTCACATCCTGACAGGTATCATAATCCTTCTTACGTCCGATAATTACTCTCCCACGCAGTGGATAACGGAATACCTTATCCGGCCGCTCTGCATCCCGTACAACCAGAACGCTGCAATTCGGATCATTAATTCCTCCGAGGAATACGGTCTTCTGTTCCTCTTCATTTCCGCCAAGGAACACCGTTTTCTGTTCTTCCTGTGTTTCCCTTACCGGTTCTTCGATTCCAAAATTTGCACTGCTTACTTTTTCTTCTTTTTTCTTTTTACGTTCTCCGTTCTGTCCTTTCCCCTTCTTCTTTAACTTCGTAAGTACCAGATAAAGAACTGCCGCAGCCACCAGAACAATTGCCATCACCGATACGATATCTACTCCGCCTTTTTCCGGAGCGGGCTCCGGGGTCGGTGTAGGAACCGGTGTCTCCTCAATAACCTCCGGAGTTGGTGTTTCTTCCGGTTCCGGAGCTGCCTCTTCTGTCGGTTCCGGCTCCGGTTCCCTTATCCCAAAGGGCATGGTCATTTCATCCCGGACTTCAATTTCCCCCTCGGAGGTCCGGAACCGGAGAAGGATATTCTGACGGCTTCCATCCCGCAGGGAATCCGGAATTGATATCTGTACACGGCTCACGGGTTCCGTCAGTCCGCTGATGATCTCTTCATAGGATTCATAATCATCGAGCAGATAGTAACCTGCCTTTGTCAGTCTGGAAATAGCAAACATGTTTTTCAGATTTTCTTCATTGGAATTGTTTCTACACCCGATGGAAAAAATCGGGAACAGATTTTCCTTTAAATAATCCGACAGTTCTTCCTTGGTATATCCAAGCGACTTATTATCCACACCATCAGAAACAACGACAAATCTCGTATACATATCAATGTCCGTATAGTTCGCAAGCTCATCATATAATGCATCGGTCAGATAAGTTTCCTTATCTTCGACTGTAATCTGCCCGAGTGCAGATTCGATCGCTGAAGCATCTGTTTCATCTTTGACCAGATAATCTTCTACATTTTCCCCAAAGGTTGCAATGCTGACCTTCTCTTCCGGGGCTTTAGCCTGTACATACTGCTGTATGATCTGTTTCACCTTATTCAGATTTCCTTCTGATACCGACTTGGAATTATCAATAAGGAACACCGTTCTTCCCGATACATTATTTTCAACATCCACAACATCTACAACATCGCGTCCAATCTGACCGGCTGCCTCTTCATATTCCCCAAGGTTACTGATATAAAGATCAATGTTTTCTCCGGAAAGAATACTCTGCATCAGTCTGGTTTCACTTTCGGCATAGCATTGCGTTGCAGTTCCCAGGGTAAGTACAGCTACCGCTATGGTACATACAATCTTCATAAAAGATAGTTTTTTCATGGTTTTCAGCTCCTTAAGTTAAATGTAAATGTTTCATTGGAAATCTTAATATGTGCCATATCCCTGATCAGGCAGGGCACATGCGGGGAAAGGGTCTCCCCATTCACACAGGTACCATTGGTTGATCCCAGATCTTCTATATAATAGTCACCATTACTTACAAACAGTCTGGCATGCTTTCTGCTGATTGCGGTATTATCGCCAAGCCGGATATCGGCATCCTTACCTGAGCCGATCACGTTCTCCCCCGCCCGCAGCGGATATGCCTGCCTGTTCATATCACGGATAAGACTCGGCATTTCACCCGATCCGCCGCAATCCATAAGCACTGTCTTATTTCCACGGTTCAGATCATTAATCACGATCGGAGTCTGTACCTTAACCGGCTCCTGTGATTTCTGCTCCGTGCTTTGATCCTCTGGTTTCTGCTCCGGTTTTTTCTTTCCAAAAAGCTTTAAACCGCTCTTTTTTTCTTTTTCCGGTTTCTCAGGATTTTCCACCTTCACCTTTTCCCTGTTGTCTGTTTTTGTGGAAACCGGTATTCCAAACTCTGCAAAGATGTCATTAACTGCTTCCTTTTTCTCTGCCGGTTTCTTCTGCAGTGCAGCCGGTTCCTTCCTGACGGCTTCTGCTACAGGAGCCGGTGCCGGCTGTACAGGCTGCTGTATTGGCTTTGGAACAGGATTTTCTTCCTCCCTTGCAGCATCAGGTAATTCTCCATTTACGATTTTCAGCCACTTTTTCACATCCGGGATCGTTCGGATTTCCCCACGGCTATACGCATTCTGCAGGTCAAAAATATAACTGTAGTCCTCATCCACCGGGTATTTGATTCTGGACAAAATACGCTGAATTAAAACGGTACAATCCCCTTTTATTTCCGGATCCGGGACATAGGCAAACAGACATTTCCCATCGGATACGCTGATCTCCGTAATCTCTGTAAGAAGCTGTTCCTTATTCAGAAGATACGCCGGCATTTCCTCATACACCTGAAGAATGCTTCCAATCAGCTGCATTACCTCTGTCTTTGATCTTCTGGATAGCAGCCACTCTGCCAGTGACTCTGATGAAACCACATCATAACGATAATAGTCCCTGGTCTCCTCATGTACGAACTTAAATGGCATCAGCCCGCTGATATTGTTATGCTCCAGCATGTTGATTCCGACCAGATCCGCTGCTCTTTCCGGTATTGCCTCATATACCAGATATTCTTTTCCGCTCATCGTACTTCTTTCCATCATTTGTCTATTCTCCTTTTGCCCATAATCCGCACTTCATATGCTGATGCATTGTGATGCTGTCAATTCCGACAAAGCGGAATCTCAGCTTAATCGTATAACTTGCAGTAACATTCATATCATGATCCGTAACGGAAGCTTCCTCGATAGCAACATCTTCCACCCCGTATTCTGCAAGAGTCGGCTTCACATTCTCATCCAGATTATCAAAAGCCAGTTTCATACATTTACTGTAATCTTTATTTTCTCTGTCCAGGAGCACCTGCTTTACCCACTCACCCTCTATTCCTGCAGACATTCCGGAAAGACTTTTAATCAAAGTGATCAGATCCTCGCTCAGACTTCTTTCCTCATAATCAAAGCTGTAAAAAGAAACCATCTTTCCGGCCTGATACAGATTATGGTTTACATAATTCTGTATCAGATAAATTTGTCCGAAATTCATCATAAACATCATCATAAACAAAAATATGGTAAGCGATATGGATGCTTCCACCGACAGATATCCATCTTCCCTTTTCATAACCGTATCCATCTCTCCCTCTGTCATGTTGCAGATCTGTACTCTTCTTCCAGCCTCTTACGCAGCCGTTTCCCGGTTCCCCTTGACAGTACCAGAAAACAGATCAGCAGTATCATTCCTAATACGACACATCCGATTCCGCTATACAAAATTAAATGTCCCATCCTGATCTCCTCTTTTATTCAAGCAGCCATCCGCCATCAATAACATCCTGCATCTGTACCTTTAAGGTCTGCATCTCGGCATCCTCTGCATGCGATTGCTCATAAAGCGTCACCGCCTCATCATAATACTGCTTCATCTCATGATAGTCCCTCTGTGCATTCTCCTTCTGTTGCTGAATATCCGCTTCGAGAACTGCCAGCCGTTTGTATACCCTGTAATTATCCGGATATTCCTCCTTCATGTTAAGGAGCTGCTCCTTTGCCATCTCATAATGATCCGTTTCCTCCAGAAGAATTGCTATATTTTCATTTATCTGGAAGGTAACATATCCGGATTCTTTAATTTCTTCAAAAAGCTCCAGCGCCTTCTGCAGGCATTCCTGCCGGTCTGCCTCTTCGGTTTGTGCATAGGAAACATAGGCTGCCGCCAGATATTCCTTATAGATCAGCTTCTGCTGATAATCTGCGTTTCCAACAGCATCTGTCAACAAGGCGATCTCTGCCTTATAGTCCTTCTGCTCCTGATAAACCCTGCTTAAAAGAAACACTGCCCTCCTGCCGGTATCTTCATCCGTTCCGGCGGCTAATACCTTCTGCAGCAGTCCCGAAGCCGTTTCATAATCTCCCTGACAGGCTGCAATTTCCGCTGCTGCATAGTTTACCGAGGCTTCCTCAAGCCCCAGTTCACGTGCAGAATCAAGAAGCTGTTGTGCCCCTTCAGGGTCGCCGTTCTTAACCCTGATTAATGCTGCATCCCTGTATACCTCTGCGTTAGACGGCAGATAAGTAAGCGCGGTCTCTATCTGGAGCTGCGCATCTGCATAATCTTCGGTCTCATAATAGCTTCTTGCAAGAATATAATAAAGATTGCCAATCAGTTGACCGGTATCCGGTTTTCCGTCATCCACCACCATCTGTCCTGCAAAAATTTCTTCCACTCTTGCTATAGCATCTTCATAGGCCAGATCTTTGTATAAATAGTAAGCCTCCCTCTCATACGCCTTCAGTCTGCCCGGATACCGGTTCTCCATATCCAGTGCAATATCAATGGCATCACGATACTGATTCCCGGCTGCCAGAGTATCTGCCTGAAGGAGACTTTCTTCATAAAAGGCATCCTCTTCCCTCTGGATCGTACGGATACCGAGGGTAATCAGAACTGCACCTACAACAAAGGCTGCAACAGCAGCCAAAGCAAACAGTCTTTCCTTCCGCTTCATTGAAACATAACGGCTGTCCAGCTTATAACAGCTCCGGATCGCCTGAAGTGCTTCCTCGCCATTCTGGTAGCGTTCATCGGGAAGCAGCTGCATCATCTTTTCCAGTACGAGAGCAACGCCCTCACTGACGTCCGGTACCAACTGCTTTACCGGTACAATTGCATTAAAATCAAGAGCAGGTGCCTGTCCGGTCAGGATATGGTAAAGCACACAGCCAAGGCTGTATACATCCGAACGGGTATCTACGATCGGTTTCCTCGAACGGATCTTTCGTTCCTTCTGTCCGCTTTTCTCTCCGGGCGAAAGAATTTCTGTCCGGTCTGCACCTGTATCAAGAAGCTCTGTCCGATCCGGATCCGGCAGGATTTCCGTCCGGTCTGCCGGCTCAAGGAGCTCCGTATGCTGATGCTCCTCCTGCTTCTGCTCAGGTTCATACAGGTATACCGTCTTTGCAACATTGGCGGTAATCGTTGAGAAAACCTGCTCCACCTTCGTATTTTTGGTATTGGTTACATTCGTGATCTTCTGGTAAGTTGACAGATCCCGGTACTGCTCCGGCGGTGCGTATCCCGCACTGATTCCTACAGAAAACTTATCCGCATCATCAATACAGATTGACACATTGAAGTCAATCAGTGTCGCATTTCCCTCCGGAGTAATAATAATATTCGCCGGTTTAATGTCTGAATGAATTACCGGAGGATCCAGCTCATGAAGATAAGCAAGCGCCTCTGCCAGCTGATTCAGCCACCGCAGTGCCTGATCCTGTGGAATTCTCCCCTGCTCCTCTAAGAGCTTGTCGAGAGGTTTCCCGGGTACATAGTCCATGACGGTATATACCCCATCCTCTGTCATCAGAAAGTCGTATACTCTTGGCAGATACGGATGCTTCAGGTTCTTCAGAATATCTGCCTCCTGTCGAAGATAGATCTTATCCTTAACCTCTTCCCTGATCTGTTTAATAACCACGTCGGTTTCCAGACGCAGGTGTCTTGCCTTATAAACAATACCTCCACCACCGGAACCAACATATCCGGTTACCTGATAGGTGTCATTTACCACCTCATTTATCTTCAGCATCTCTTTGGCGTCCTTTCCTAATAACCGGTATAATACAGCTTATGGATCGATATTCCATCACCGTAGTAGGGAACCGGCAGCATCGGCTTATAGCTGACCGTAGTATCCGTTCTGACAAATGTCGCCATATTGGACAGGCGGAAATCTTCATCCTTATCCTTATCCAGCTGCATCTGGATCAGTCTGGCTTCATTTTGATACATGTCATCCGATGGTTTAAACAGACAAAGCACCACAAATAAGTGTTCCTTATAATTCCATTTGGTCAGATTATCCCCGGCATCCTTCAAAGAACCTTTCATCTTATCCTTCAGTGATTTGGTAGCCTCGATTTTCGAACCGCTTTCACTCTCTCCGCCGCCTTCCAGCTGCAGCTGTTCAATCATTCCTTCTACCTGTTCAATGAGGTCATCAATCCCCTTTCCACTGAAATTCAGATATCCTGTAGTCTTAATAATGGAAACACCATCCCCACCATAGATCATGAAAATCATATCCAGGTAGGCCTCTGCCGTTATGATTAATACATATAACACAATCGCAAGAACCGGTCCCACAAGTGGAATTGCTGCAATCTCAGCCGAAACCTCATGCAGTGTTGTATCCGTCAGAATCGCCGGAATATTGGCAAAAATCCGTAGCCCGTAAATAGACAGAAACGTCAGTTCCTGATTCAACCTTTCAGATTTCATACCGGCATATACATATTCGGCATTCGCCATGTAGAAGACCTCGTGATTGGTATCCTCTCCATAATCTGTGTACTCCGTGCCGTTCATACGCTTATCATCCTCCAAAGAGGAAGACCGGTTTGTAAACATTTCCGTCGCATAAGTTGCTGCATAAACTTTTTTATAAATTAATTTCATCAATCCTTCTGTTGCATATTGGATCAGAGCATTAATCGCACTGATTGCCGCCCCGAAAAACGCCGCCACACTGCCAATAACATCCTTTAACTGTGCAATCAATGCTGTGAGCTCTGTATTTTTTATTTCAAATGAGCCAAAACTATCCTGTAATTCGCTTGATTTAGCTGAAAGGTTTTCTAACGCTGTTTCCAGTGCACTATATGTCTGGTTTTCCTTATAGGGCTTATTTGTATCAACCTCAATATCAAGCGTTGATTCAACGTCCTGTATCAAACTATCGACATAATTCTTATCCACACCATCATAAGGATTCGGACTGTCTTCAAAATTCAAGGTTTCTATCTCAAGATTCTCCTGACAGTCAATGTTAAAGCGTCCTCCACACAGTGTGATTTCGACAAGCAGCTTGGTAACCTTTACAATATCATTAAGGGAAATGCTCCCATCCTCATCATCGTCGTTCTTATCGTCAAGCTCCTTCTCTGTCTCTTCGATATGATTCTTCATCTGATCGCTGGCTTCCTTAAGATTTCCATCCATAAGCACATTATAAGGATTTGTCGAATCTACGGATAATTCTCCCACGCTTTCCCCATCCACATTGTTCAGTTCCGCTTTGGTCTGATCCATTTGGCCTTTTACATCAGCAAGGAACGTGTCATCATATTTCTCAATCCGGTTCATTTCCTGTTGGGTTTTTTCTTTGGATTCTTCATAGGTATCTTCCATTGCCTGCGCCATATCGCCGGTATCCTCATCCGCCTTGGCTCCGTCCAGGGACCAGCTCTGTTCGGCTTCTATCATTGCATCAAAGGCTTCGGAAAACTGCTCGTGGATTTCCTGATAGTGATCAACCGCATCCTTCATGGTTCCAATGGCACCCTGTACAGCACCTGCCAGATTTTCGATTTCCGTATATATTCCTGTCAGCTCGTTCTCCATCCCGCTGATGTCCACTACCGCATCACCGTTGCCGTTTTCCATTGCTTCTTCATTGGCACGCTTCTGGCTCTCAATACGTGCCTTCAGCTCTTCCCTTCTGTGAACGGCTTCATTAAAGGAATTGATGGCTTCCACCAGTGTTTCAACCGCAGAGAAATATTTTTCCAGATCCGTTACGAAATTGATCATTCCCTGATAGGCATCCAGTGTCTTATCCGCCGCATCCGCGAACTGGTTGAAGCTTTCCAGAGCCGATAAGGAATCCTCCAGATCACTGATCAGCTGGTTTAATGTTTCCTCCAGATTCATACCATTGTTGATCACGGAGATCGGGGCACGATATGCGCAGAATTCATTGATCTGGTTTTCAAACACATCCTGTTGGGACAGGAAATACAGCTTCTGCAGATCAGCCTGAACCGCACTTCCCCCAAAAAATGTGTCAGCCTTGTTGCCATCACCGGCATCTCCGTTGATATCTGCCTGGATGTACTCTATCAGCTTATCGGCATCGACATCATCCTCTACTGCCAACAGACCGTACTTGGAGAACAAATCCCGGTCATAATTTGCCAGTATGGAGAACGCAGCGTTCTCCTGAATCTCTCCATATAACTTTTCCAATGCCCGGTATCGTGCGATTTCCAAAAAAGATGTGTTAAAAAACAAAACGGAAATCAACATTGCAGTCAACATAACCGTTACATAGCCATGCCGGTTTCTCACAAAGTAACTGAACATTTCTTTCTCCCCTTCATTGCTGTATCTGTAAATCAGGCAAACAAGCCTTTTATTTTATTGATCAGATTGATAATCGGTTCAATGGCATCCAGGGTTTTCCCTACTGCCTGCCCTGCTTTTTCTTCGGTTCCGTTAAGCCGGTCCGTAACCGTAAATGCTCCCGTTACGTTCGAAGCAAATTCATCCGCCAAAGCCATAAGATTCATCTGATGGAGTGGATCGTAACATACCGCTGTTCCCGTAGCAGAACAGGTATATTTCGGATCAATTCCGAAGAAACGCATAGGATTTGCAATAAAGAGCGGATATTCCTTTTCAATGGAAACGTGTATTACCGTGCATCCCAGCTCACTGCTTTTTTCACATGAGGTTTCCACCTGATCCGACAGACCCTTCGTATGATTCTGGGAGGTAGCGAATTCATTCTTATAAAGAAGATAGCTTCCGTACCACTTCGCTTTCTTCCCGGTTTCCAGATTCATTGCCGGTTCTGTGGTTCCAAAATACCGATAGATATTTCTCCCCTGGAAGTAAGTCGGAGAGATATATCCTACAAACGGCTCCCTGGCCTCACTGTTATAAACTGCACCAGAACCGGAAGCAGCTTCCTGTGCAATGGATGCAACTGTTATCCGGTTATAATAAACGCCCGCGATATTAATGGTAAAGAAAATAGCGTAAACAATAATAATGACAAGAATCATTGCTTCCAAAACAACTTCACCGGAACTGTCTTCGATTTTTCTTTTGTCCAATATCATCTTTTTCATTTTCCTCTACATAAAGCTGAACAGATAAACCAACACAAATCCAAGATAGGTAAATGGTCCGAACGGGATCTTTGTTTTACGGTCTCCCTTTTTGGCAAGCAATACGTATGCCGCATAGAGTGCTGCCAGAAAAACCGCATAAAACAGGATATAATAAGTATCCATAATTCCCAGATACAGCCCAAGGCAGGCATACAGCTTCACATCTCCATATCCAATTCCATGTCTGGACAGGATGGAAATCAGTAACATGACAAGAAGACTTGCCACACATCCAACCAGCGACATTACCAGATCCGTTACAGCCTCTGTCCGGTAAAGGATCACCGACAGAATCAAAAACAGGATCCGGCATCCGGCCCCAACTGCAAGTATGAGGTTTGGAATCTTATGACAATGAAAGTCAATCACTCCCGCAATCAATACCACCGTTGAAGCTGCCACGAAATTTAATATCATCAGCCAGTTATAATCCGGCTGCATAAGCAATAAAACATTAAGCAGACAGGTGAGAAGGAAGGCCGTTCCATATAAAAGCCATTTCTTTAAAACTCTCTCATCCTTTATCTGTTCCCGATATTGCTTCTCTATCATAAGCATTGCTGCGATTTGCAGGACGCTGATCACAGCTGCTAATATTCCATTCCACATTTGTTATTACCTATTTTCTGTTCTTCAAACGTTCCAGAATAATCTGATCCCAGTAGCCCTCCTGGTTCCGGACATACACATAACCGCTGTCCAGTACATCAATCATATCCTGAAACTGTGGCTCTACCACCATCAGATTGTTCTTATCTACAATTCCCCACAGACCGTTTTGCTTTACGGCTGCATAACCGTTTACATAGGATCTTGCATCCTCATACATGGCTTCCGTCATGATCTCACCATTAGTATATACAAATCCCCACTTTTGACCCTTCCGGTAAGCGATGGGCTGTCCGGAATTCAGGGCTTTCAATTCCTCAAAGCGGTTTTCAAAGGAAGGCTTTCCGCTCTCTACATCAAGCACATAATAACCGCTTTCGTCCTTCACAACCGCCAGACCGTTCTTAATACAATATCCTTCATCATTAATTGCCACATCCAGATATGGAAATTCTTCTACGGATGTAACTTCTCCGGCTCTGACAAGCGCCCAGTGTCCATTCTTCTTCACTGCTGCAATGCCCTCCGAAAAATCACAGCAGTCTTCCCAGACTCTGTCATTTACCGACATTCGTTCATTAATATAATGTTTCTCCCCATTGAGTACTGCCATGGCTACGCCATTCGTTCCCAGACGCCCTATGGTTTCAAAGGAAACTTCATCATTTCTGGCAATCAGGTTCAGACTGCCGTCCACCAGTGTCCACTTTCCTTCCTGATCACAGATAAAGTAGCTGCTTCCATCTTCCGAAACTGATATTGCCTGTGTTCCGGCACCAAAAACCGTAAAGCCTTCCGCATTGAGAATCTCTCTGCGCACCTCCGGCACGTCTCCGTTCCCCAGTTCAAATTCCATCATCTGAACATCAATCAGGGAAGAACTGATGTATTTCACATCATAGTATCCTGTCTCACGATACTGATACAGCTTACTGTAAGCCTCGTCAATCTGACGGATCACCTTATTCTCCGGCCATAATGTCACATAATCCTCCAGACAGCCGCTCAGTCCTTTATAATCCTGATTCTCATCATAAAGCTTTACGAGCAGTTCATAATTTTCCTCCATTTCCGGATATTTGCGGATCATCTTCTGAAGGCTTGATTCATACTGATTCTTTTTATTTAACCCTAAATAAATATCTCTTTGAAGAGCGTCCGACTCATAAGATGAAGAAGCGCCCTGAAGGCTCTGCGCTTCCGTCAGAAGCTTCTGCGCCTCCAGGTAATAGCCTTCTTCATAGGCAGTCTCCGCCTTCGCAAGGGCATTGGAATACTCCTGCGGCAATGTATTGCTTCTGTAAAACAACGTACCCCAGGCTCCTATGATTAATATAATGATTAAAACAGAAAATATCTTTTTCATAGCTTTCGTATTCCTATCTCTTAGTCTTTTGAATATCGTACAAAACACATCTTAAATTTATACTTTATTACCAATCCTTTGTTGCGTCATTGCCTGATTTATTAATTTTATCCCACCATCCGGAAACTAATTCAGCAATGTTTTTTCTAAATAAGGCAGCCAACCCCAACACAATAACCAGTACGACAATAATGGAAATAAAGTTGGTATCTCCATCCTCTGTCGTAAAGAAATTCTTTACCGCTCCTTTCACTGACTGGGATGCTCTCCACAGTCTGTTTCTTACACTCACTTCGAAATCTAACATTTCTTTTCCTCCTTCATATCGTTTGTTATCATGAACATCCGTTTTCCCGGATGATACGATCCCTACATCCCACCCATGCCGGAAAACATGGGTACAACAACCATCATCAGAATACCTGCAAAAATAATCAGAATCGGAATCAGCAATCTGGTCGATGCTTTCTCTCCTTCCATTCTCACCGCGCTGACACGGTTTCTCCAGATTTCAGAAGACAACGCCAACAGGGAATCTGCCAGTTCTGAGCTTCCCTTCTTAATATTCTGGCTGACCAGACTGGAAAACTTGCGTACGCACTCTACCCCGCACCGCGCGGCGAACTGATCCAAAGCGACATAATCCGGAATTCCGTTTTCCATATCGTTGACCAGAGTCTTCATTTCCTCACTGAGTATTCCGCTGCTCTTTGCAGATGATTTCACCAGTGCTTCCCTGAGCGGCATACCGGCATTTACGAGAAGTGCCATCTGGGATACCATATGCGGGAATTCCCGATCAATGGTTTCATGCCGTTTCGTCAGCTTATTTACCTTGTCATATTCCATATAAACAATCAAAAATACAATAACCGCCAGACCAATCAGTAAAACAAAGGTATCACCGGCAATTACTGATAATAACAGTATGATGGGCAGGAATACCATCACATAGGAGATCTCTGCAGCAAGGTCATAAATTGCAATCTTCCGGGACTCCTTTTTGCCGAACAATTCTGTCAGCTTATGTATCTTTTTCTGCATGACCTCGGAGCTGATATCAATATGAAGCTTCTGCATCATGGTGAATCCCACGACGAAGATTTCCTTTATGAAATACTCCTTCTCATCAATTTCTCCGATGATCGGTGCATATTTCCCCTTTTCTGTCAGGAAAATAAGCAGACACAAAATTCCAAGTACTGTTCCAAGGACACTGAGTATTATGTACATCTTCGCCTACACCTCTATCTTCATCATTTTCTGGCCTACCACATATGCCAGAATAAACATACAGAAAGCAGCCAGTTTTACCAGAAATCCAACCATGCCATTCGAATCCCCTGTCGCTGACTTCGTCATGTTCACGACAATGAGGGGCATGATCATCATGATATTCAGCTCATTTTTCTTTCCGCTGATAATCGTCTGAATATCCTGTTCTACCATAATCTTATCATTAATGACATTCTTGGTTTCCAGAATAATCTGCCGGATATTACCGCCACGTCTGTTCGCAACCTCAAATACATCTGCGAAATTCTGGACGTTCTCATCATGACTTCTGGCAGCGAAATCCTGCAGCAGGATTTCAATATTGATATTATTGGCAAGTCCTTCGTTAATCTGTTCCAGTTCCTTAACAATTGAAGCATTTACTCCGTACTGGGCAGCCATTTCCTTCATTGCTCCGTCAAAGGAATCCGTAACATTTCTTCCGCTTCCCAAAGAAGAGCTCACCGCCTCCAGCATATCCCGGAACTGTTTGATCAGCTTTGCCTTCCGTTGATTCAGAAGGATGTTCCTTGATACCAGTACTCCGCCAATCACGTACACAGGGAGCAGTACAATGGTCAGAAACGGAATCCCGAAAAAGATCTGTACCACCACAGCCCCGATTACTGCGCCGATCAATGCGCCGGCTACCGTTTCCTGCAGCTTCATATGATAGACGGCATAATCCACTGCGTTTTTGAACATTCCTTTATTTTCCACGTATTTCTCTTTTTTCTTAAACATAAGTATTCCCCCGGAGTTCTTAAATTTCCGTCTTAAATCCGCACATCTGCAGTTTGATTTTATTGTGAAGCGGATTATCGGTTCTTCGAAGGCTTCCGCTCACTTTATCTAATGTACTGTTTTCATCTTCCTCAAATACATAGAGGGGATTCAGCCTGATTTCACCGTCTACCACATCCAGTATTTCCGTAATCTCCAGTGTTTTACGGCTGCGGTCACGCATTCTCGACAGGAAGATGATAATATCAACTGCCGATGAAATCTGCTGACGGATTGCCGGAAGGGGAAGTCCCTCCGCTCCCTGCAGTACCATGGTTTCCAGACGGCTCAGCATATCCTTGGTTGAATTGGCATGTCCGGTAGATAAGGATCCGTCATGTCCGGTATTCATCGCCTGCAGCATATCCAGTGCCTCGGCACCACGGACTTCGCCGACTACAATCCGCTCCGGTCTCATACGGAGGGAGGATTTAATCAGGTCGCGGATCGTAACAGCTCCCACGCCTGCGGTATTGGCATTTCTGGTTTCCAGACGCACCAGGTTATCCACATGGGTAATCTGCAATTCCGCAGAGTCTTCAATCGTAATAACACGCTCATCATGCGGAATATAATTAGACAGTGCATTCAAAAATGTGGTCTTACCGGAGCCTGTACCGCCTGCAATAAAGATGTTGTATTTAGCTTTTACAAGGATCTCCAGTTTATCCGCAATCTCTCTGGTTATGGAGCCGTAGGCAATCAGCTTCTCAATCGTCATGGGATCCTTCGAGAACTTACGAATGGTAACAATCGGCCCTGAAAGGGAGATCGGCGGCAATACAACATTGACACGGGAACCATCCTGCAGCCGGGTATCCACAATAGGATTCGCTTCATTTACCTCACGTCCGGAAAGTGCCACGATCTTCTGTACGACGTCTTCGAGTTTTTCTTCGCTTTCGAATTCTTCATTCAGTCTTTGCACCCTGCCCGCTTTTTCAATAAAGATATCCTTGGGCCCGTTAATCATTACTTCCGTGATATTATCATCTGCAATGATGGAATCCAGAAGTCCCAGTCCACGGATGGAGCTCAGTACCTGATCGGCAATGTTTGCCTTCTCCCGGATGGTAATATAACTGTCCCTGAATTCTTCCTCAATGCAGCGCAGAATTTCTTCTTCCAGCTGTTCATTGGTCATTGCTGCATAATTACAGGAATCCAGAACGATATTCCTAATTTGTTCCGCCTTTTCACTCACACTCTGCTGCATATTACCTCTCCAAACCATTAAATGAATCCGATGCTGCAATCCGTCCGATAATTTCCGATTCTTCCACGGCATCCGGAATCAGCGGCGCCCATCCGCTGATTTCATACTCATAAGGCCAGTTAGCATGCTCGTAATCATTCTTTACCATATTTCTGAAAACTGTCAGCTTCCGTAACAGCTTCGTATCTTCCCTCTTCTCCAGTGCATCGAGCAGTGCTTCAAATATCCGGAACTTCCGTGTGCTGATCTCCCGTTCGTCCACAACATAGATAATCCGGTCCGCGTGATTCAGTAATACCAGTTCTCTCTCGGTCAGCGCAGTTCCGATATCGATCACAATTTTGGTATATTCCGTAAGAAGAGTCAGCTCCTTTATAAGAGCCTTCATATCCTCTACGTTAATTTCAAGCATATCAATCGGATTCACACAGCTTCCATAGCCATAGAACCCGTAACCGGTCTGTGCAATCGCGCTGTTGAGCTTCAGCGGAAGGATATTTCTCCTGCTCTTTAAGGCAAGAATAATTTCATCCATTCCATGCTCTGCCCCAGTTTCTACAGGCATTTGATTATACATTCCGAAATCGAGATATAACGTCTTTTCATACATGGAACACTTCCTTGCAAAGGCTCTTGCTGTGGTTGTTGTTCCGTTTCCACCGTTTGCAGAAGTAAATACATAGATCTTCTGCTCCGTCTGTGCATTCTCGGATTCTCTTGCTTTTTTAATTTTGGAGCCCTGTGAATAGAAATCCAGCAGCTGCCGGTATATGCCGTCAGCACGCTGATATTTTTCGATTTGTTTCAGATCGGAGAGTCCATCCTCATAGATCTGTTCTGTCATCAGAACAACCGGACACGGAATCTGCCGGAGCAGAGCCTTAATCTCCGTTTCAAACTCTTTTCCCACTAAAAAAATGTCTATTCCCTTGAGGAGCTGCATAGCGCGCTCAACAGACGTACAGACATTTAATTCCAATTTGTTCGTATACTCACTGTCAAAAAAAGCAGTCAGTCTTTGAGCATACTCCACATCCTGTGTACAGTATAATGCTTTAATCCACATATCTCCCCGTCACTTTCTTCGTACTGCTTATCTTCTTGGAAAAATCCCAATCACTTTATTCAAATACAGTACTAACCTGTATAAAATATAGCACAGCCCTCTATCTTTTACAAGTACAACTTGTATCCTTTATTTAAGGATACAGTAATTAATCATACTCAAAGCAGTTCTCTGCTTATATCGTACTAAGGAGGAAAATGCCGTAAGTGCCTATGAAAGTGAAAAGCATTATCCAAGCGTTGCTTCCTTATTAAAACTTTCCGAAATTTTTCATGCAAGCTGCGATTATATTTTGGGACTGTCCGATGTCAGATGGCCTTATCAGTCTGCGTCTCTCACGCCCATAGAAGAAAAACTGCTTGCAGAATGGAATACCCTGAGTGACCAGAAGAAGGCTCTTTTATTGGCTTACTTAGACGGTCTTACAGCTACATAAAATACCCGTTACCAAAAGACACATCCTGCTTCGAATAAAGCGGATGTGTCTTTTGTGTTTATTATATAATTTTACTGTTCTGATTTCCTTTTCCACTTCATTGGAAAATAACTGCCTCTAACGATTGGCCAGTGCCTGTTCAATATCTTCCTTCATGTCAAGCACGGCTGCGCGGGAAGCATCTGCAAAGTTCTCTGCACCAAAGCGTGCATATTTTTCCTGCTGGTAAGCGGCAATGATACCACGGGAGGAATTGACAATCGCACCAAGTCCGTCTTCGTTAAAGAAGTGAACGAGGTCAGCGCCCTTGCCGCCCTGTGCGCCGTAACCGGGTACCAGGATATAGCTCTTCGGCATAATTTTGCGAAGCACCTTGCCCATTTCCGGATAGGTTGCTCCAACAACTGCTCCAACATAGCTGTAGGTATCTCCCATATGGGTTTCTCCCCATTTTGCCACCTGTTCACCCACCACTTCATAGAGCGGACGGTTTCCGGCATCTGCAATCTGACGATCCTGGAATTCTCCACTGCTCGGATTGGAGGTCTTCACCAGTACGAAAATACCCTTCTTCTCTTCCTTACAGACCTTGATAAACGGATTGACCCCATCGGATCCAAGATAAGGGTTCACGGTTACAAAGTCTTCGTCAAATCCATAATAGAACCTGCTTCCGACCTGCACCTTGCCAAGGTGTCCAACCGCATAGGCTTCTGAGGTGGAACCGATATCACCACGTTTGATATCGCCGATGACAACAAGTCCCTTTTCCTTGCAGTACTGTACGGTTTTATAAAATGCGGAAAGTCCCGGAAGTCCGAACTGTTCATACATGGCAATCTGCGGTTTGACGGCAGGTACAAGCTCATAGATCACATCCACAATTGCTTTGTTATACTGCCAGATTGCCTCTGCTGCTCCTTCCAGTGTCTCTCCAAATTCTGCAAATGCTTTTTCTTTGATGTGCTCCGGAATGAATTTCATCATCGGATCCAGGCCAACGACAATCGGTGCTCCGGTCTTTTTAATCTGTGCTACAAGTCTGTTAATCATATTTTCTCTCCTCCATGTATTGCTTCAAGAAAAATGCCGACATTTTATAGTCGGCATTTTCAATTTCCTTTTAAAAATCCATTGGATCTTCTGTCCTCATAATTTTCTAAACAAGGACTTCCTTACAGCTGTCTGCAAACTGTTTGATCCTGGATGCATTTACATATTTCTTAACCTGATCTCCACGTACTACAACGAGGGTTGGTGCCTGCATGACGCCATATTTAGCTGCCAGCTCCATATTTTCTTCGGCATCAATCAGAAGATAATTGATTCCCTTCAAATATTCCTTCGCCAGCTTGCAGTTCGGACAGGTCTTCGTGGTAAATAAATAAATGATGCTTTCCGGCTCTTCTACGGTTACGGATGCCTTGGGCTTATCATAATCGGATAAGGTTACCATTGTCACAATCGGCTTCTTTAACGTAGAATGTGCCACGTCATATTCCTTACGGTTCGCATATTCCTGAAGCTTACCATCGTTCCAGTTCTGCACCGGACGGTAATAGCCGGTAATACGGCTGTATACTTCCGTCACCTTACCGCAGTGAGGACAGATCTTCTGCTCTCCTGCCAGATAACCATGTTCCTTACAAATGGAATAGGTCGGTGACAGGGTATAATAAGGAAGCTTGTAATTTTCTGCAATCGTGCGGATAAGATCTGCTGCTGCTCTCCAGTCCGGAAGCTTTTCTCCAAGGAATGCATGGAATACCGTTCCCGAAGTATAAAGTGTCTGCAATTCATCCTGAATATCCAGTGCATCAAAAATATCCGTTGTATAATCGACCGGCAGATGGGAAGAATTCGTATAATACGGGGTATCTCCCGGCTTTCCTGCGGTCTTGATGGCAGGCCATCTCTTACGGTCATGCTTTGCCAGACGATAAGTGGTACTCTCTGCCGGAGTTGCCTCAAGGTTATACAGATCTCCATACTGCTCCTGGTAATCAGAAAGACGGTTCCTCATATGATTCAGAACCTCCTTCGTAAATTCCTGTGTCCGCTTATCCGTCATGTCTGCACGAAGCCAGTTGGCATTCAAACCTACCTCATTCATACCGATCAGACCAATCGTGGAAAAGTGATTCTCGAAGGTTCCCAGGTACCGTTTCGTATATGGATACAGTCCTTCGTTCAGAAGCTTTGTGATAACTTCTCTCTTGATCTTTAAAGATCTTGCCGCAATATCCATCATCTTATTGAGGCGCTTGTAAAAGTCATCCTTCGTTGCAGACAGATAAGCGATTCGCGGCATATTAATGGTTACCACGCCAACGGAGCCTGTACTTTCGCCGGATCCGAAGAAACCGCCGGTCTTCTTACGGAGCTCTCTTAAATCCAGACGCAGTCTGCAGCACATGGAACGCACATCACTCGGTTCCATATCAGAGTTAATATAATTGGAAAAATACGGTGTGCCGTATTTGGATGTCATTTCAAACAATAACCGGTTATTCTC
>Ga0129313_1000638_pt1 | contig 27144 bp, 27 predicted proteins | sample O1105metagenome_FD_94436 | JGI IMG/M metagenome (GOLD analysis project Ga0129313, IMG submission 94436) | Orangutan group fecal microbial communities from fecal samples from Wisconsin, USA - O1105 metagenome | ecosystem: Host-associated > Mammals > Digestive system > Large intestine > Fecal...
AACCCGAGTTCGATTCTCGGTGGAGTCACCAAATATGCGCGATTGGCGGAATTGGCAGACGCACTAGATTTAGGTTCTAGCGGGAGACCGTGGGGGTTCAAGTCCCTCATCGCGCACCATAAATATCAGCATACTACATGTGTGTTGATATTTTTTTCTGAATCCGGTAACTATAGCGAAGAGGTTACACCTGTTCCCATCTCGAACACAGAAGTTAAGCTCTTTTGCGCCGATGATACTTGGTGGGAAGCTACCTGGGAAAGCAGGACGTTGCCAGATTCGGTTTTTATTAAAATTATATGTGGCTCCATGGTCAAGCGGTCAAGACACCGCCCTTTCACGGCGGTAACCCGAGTTCGATTCTCGGTGGAGTCACCAAATTAGTTTTTATCTGCTATGCTAAATGAAACAGCGTAGCAGTTTTTTTATGTCTGCAATTAGATATTATGGTGGCAGGCAAAAGTAAATTCTATCTGTTTATACCATTTGCGGATTTTCGTAAGAAATATGTTAACCATCTAGCTGTATTGTGAGGCAGAATGAATAGAATTTGTATATCTATGGGAAAATATTCGCGTTATGCATATATTTAGACGAGGGATAAACCATCATGTGGGTCAGGACTCGTATATTTTATGCATGGATGATGAAAATCGCTAGGTGATGAATACATAGCTAGGCAAACAGACACCTAACTTGTCCCAAGAGACACCTATTTAGATGGAATGTACTACAGCGATGGGAGACACCTGAGGAGCAGTTAACACAATTGCATGTGAGATTAGGCAAATGGTGTAAGGCGATAGATTTTAGATGGGGTTGACAGTCGGATTTCATGAATAATGCATGCATAGCATGCAAATCTGCAGCTTGAGTAGCACGCATCGTGAAAATCCAGAGCATGAACACCAAGCACCGTTAAAATCCAGAGCATGAACACCAAGCATCGTGTAATTGGGATGAAAATGGGAAAATAAAAGGAAAATCTAGTGGAAAACATGCCTGGATCGGTTGACATTGCAATAGAGCCATGGTATTATAAATGTGTTAAGAAATTTTAGAGCTTTTGGCAGAAGAGTGGGTTAAGCCCACTCTTTCAGTTTTGTTTAGGCCAAATACAGTACACGAGGAGCAAAAGGTACGCATGGCCAAATATGGTACGTGAGGGTCAAGCAATCTACGCAAGGCCCGTCAGTTTGCAGGACACGGTTTGCAGAAAGGCATGATATGGCAAAGAAAAAGATTAAAGATACTATAGCGGAAATTGCTAATGATTTTTTAGTAAACAAGGGGTTGGAACTGTACAATGTTGAGTTTGCTAAAGAGGGTAAAGATTGGTTTTTACGTGTTTATATTGATAAGCTTTCTGATGATACAGAAGATTATGTAAGCACTGATGACTGTGAGGCAGTAAGCCGTTTTCTAAGTGATGAACTTGATAGATTGGATCCAATTGAACAGAATTATTATTTGGAGGTTTCATCTCCGGGAATGGATAGACAGCTTATTGAACCTAAGCATTATGCAAAATATGCAGGAAAACTTGTTGAAGTCAAGCTATATAAGGGTGTTGACGGAAAGAAAATGTATGAAGGCATTCTTGTGGGCTTAATCGATGACAAGGTTGTTATAAAAGATGAAGATGGAAATGAACTTGCTTTTGAAGTAGATCAGGTTGCGAAGACTAACCTGGCGGTTGTTTTTTAAGGAGGGAGCTCAAAAAACTATGAATAAGGAATTTATCACAGCTATAGAGGAACTAGAAAAGGAAAAACATGTTTCCAAAGATGTTCTTATCGAAGCTATTGAGACAGCGCTTGTATCCGCATATAAGAAGAATTATGGAACAGCGCAGAATGTCAGAGTAGACATTAACAAAGAGACTGGTGATATCGCAGTACTTATGAGAATGGAAATTGTTGAAGAAGTTGAAGATGATATGCTAGAAATTTCCTTAGAGGAAGCTCAGGCAGTAGATCCAAGATATGAGGTTGGCGATGCAATTGAATATCAGGTTACACCAAGAGACTTCGGAAGAATTGCAGCACAGACTGCTAAGCAGGTAGTTGTGCAGAGAATCAGAGAAGCAGAAAGAGGAATGATTTACGATGATTTCATTACTAAGCAGGGTGAAATCGTAACAGGTACAGTTCAGAGAAAAAGCGGAGAAACAATGTTCATTAATCTGGGTAGAGCAGAAGGAATCCTTTCAGCGAACGAACAGGTACCAGGAGAATTCTTTGATATAAATGAAAGATTAAAAGTTTATATCATGGATGTAAAGAGAACAACTAAGGGACCTCAGGTATTCCTTTCAAGATCACATCCTGGCCTAGTTAAGAGACTATTCGAATTAGAAGTTCCAGAAATTCAGGACGGAGTAGTTGAAATTAAAGGTATTGCTAGAGAAGCAGGTTCAAGAACAAAGCTTGCTGTTTATACATTCGATGAAAACGTTGATCCAGTAGGAGCATGTGTTGGACAGAGAGGTACTAGAGTTCAGACAATAGTTGATGAACTTAATGGAGAAAAGATTGATATCATTTCATGGAGCGAAGATCCAAAGGAATTGATCACAAACGTTCTTAGCCCAGCAAAGGTTGAGACAGTAATCATCGAAGATGAAGAAGAATGCATTGCAACTGCAATCGTTCCTGACTTCCAGCTTTCATTGGCAATCGGTAAAGAAGGCCAAAATGTAAGACTTGCTGCTAAGGTAAGCGGTTGGAAGATTGACATTAAGAGTCACTCTGCATATTACAGTAACGAAGAAGGCGAAGAGGTTTTCAAAGTTGAAGAAATCTAATGTTCCTATGAGAAAGTGCATAGGTTGCCAGGAATCCAAGCCACAAGATCAGCTAATCAGAATTGCCTGCTACGAGGGAGTTTTGACCGTTGATTTCGAGGGGAGAGCTAAGGGCCGAGGTGTCTATGTGTGCAAGTGCAGAAAATGCATGGAGAATGCAAAGAAGAAGAAAGCCATCATCAGAGGTTTTCGGGGTGAAGTAACTGCAGCCGCAGCCGATGAAGCTATGGACCAGATCCTGCAGACAATGGAGGTTGATGGACATGGTGAGAAATAAGGTGATGACATATTTTGGTTTTGCAGCGAAATCAAGGAATCTGGTCACGGGCAGTAACACTTGCCTGATGATGATGGATAGAAAGAAAATTAAACTTCTAATCGTTACAGAAGATATTGCAGAAAACACTGCAAAAAAAATGTTGCAGGGATGCAACAAGAATAACATAGATTATAGGATTTTCGGGAAAAGCGACGAGCTGTCGGCCATTACTGGAACTGACGGCAAGGGCATATTCGGTATAACGGATAAACATTTCGCGGAAATTATTGGTAAGGAGATTGACCTGATTCAATCAGAAAGAGAGGTGTTCTAATGGCAATGAAAGTTCATGAGTTGGCAAAAGAAATTAATCTTACCAGTAAAGAACTTCTGGAAAGAGCAAATGCACTGAATATAGACGTTAAGAATCACATGAGTGTTTTAGGCGATGCGGACGTTGAAAAACTGAAGGGAAGCAGCAAGCACGATTCTTTAATCGTTAAAGGGAAATCAACAAAAGAGAAGGAAACTTCTCATGAGGCCCCAAGAACAACAGTGAAGGCTACGGCTAAGCCGGGTCTTTCAAGCAGAACAAAACCTCCAATGGGAAAACCTATTGTTGATAACACATATCTTGAAAATAAGCATAAACCACCTAAGGGAAAACCTGTAGGCACACCGCTTCCAAAGAAGGAAGTCGCAAAGGAAGAAGTTGTTTCTGAGGCAGCTCACGAAGTTAAGGAAGCTCCAAAGGCAGCGCCACAGGCTGAAGCTAAGGTTGAACCAAAAGCTGAACCTAAGGCTGAGGCTAAGCCTGAAGTAAAGGCAGAGTCAAAGGCTCAGCCAAAGGAAGGATCAAAACCAGCAGATAAGCAAAAGCAGTCTAAGGGTTTTGACCGCGACAGAAGAAATGGTCAGAATGACAGAAATGGCCGTGACGATAGAAATAATCGCGGAAACAGAAACGACAGAAATGACAGACGCGATAAAAACAATAAAAACGACAGAAACAACAGAAATGGTTGTGATGGAAGAACTGGCCGTGATGACAGAAATCATCGCAATGACAGAAATGACAGAAACAATCACGGAAATGGTCCAAGAAGAGACAAGCAGTCCGCTGCTCCAACTGAGAAGATGGAGACTAAGCCATCAAGAAGAGATGACAGCAAGAAGAAACAGGACTACGACAAGAACAAAAATAAATTTGATAAATTTGAGAGGAAATCATTGGAAAAACAGACTAGAAAGAAACATAATAAACCAAAGCCGGCTGTAGTTGAACCAGAAGTAGAAGAAATTAATGTACCTGAAGGAACTATTGTTTTGAACGTTCCTATTACAGTTGCCGGATTCTGTGAACAGACAGAAGTTTCCACTTCAAAGGTAATTATGACACTTATGAAGCTGGGAATCATGGCAAACATTAATCAGAATATTGACGAAGATACAGTAATGATTCTTGCCGAAGATTTAGGCTTAAAAGTTGCAATCGGTAAGGTTGAGGAAGAGGAAGTTGACGAAGGTCTAGAAACTTTCGAAGATGATGAAAAGGATCTTAAGACTAGACCACCTATCATCACAGTTATGGGTCACGTTGACCACGGTAAGACATCACTTCTTGATGCAATCAGAAAGACAAATGTAACTGCATCAGAATCAGGTGGGATCACTCAGCACATCGGTGCATCAGAAGTTAGAATTAACGGACAGAAGATTGTTTTCTTAGATACACCAGGCCACGAAGCGTTTACTGCAATGCGTGCTCGTGGTGCGCACTCAACAGACATCGCTGTACTAGTTGTAGCAGCTGACGACAGTGTTAAGCCACAGACAGTTGAATCAATTAGCCATGCTAAGGCTGCAGGCGTTCCAATTATTGTAGCAATCAATAAGATGGATAAGCCAGGCGCCAACCCAGATAGAGTTAAGCAGGATTTGACAGAGCATGGAATCCTAGTAGAAGACTGGGGTGGAGATGTAATCAGTGTACCTGTATCAGCAAAGACAGGCGAAGGTATCACTAACCTTCTTGAAATGATTCTGTTACAGGCAGAAATGATGGAACTTAAGGCTAACCCTAATAGACTTGCAATGGGTACAGTTATCGAAGCAAGACTAGATAAGTCAAAGGGTCCAGTTGCTACATTGCTTGTAACAAACGGAACACTTCACAGCGGACAGAGCGTTGTAGCAGGTACATGCTCCGGAAGAATCAGACTTATGACAGACTTCAAGGGCAAAACCATCAAGAAGGCTGGTCCTGCAACTGCAGTTGAAATCCTTGGTCTTACAGATGTTCCAGAAGCAGGTGACGAATTCAATGCTGTTAAGGAAGATAAGCTGGCTAGAGAAATTGCAGAACACAGAAAAGAAAAGCTTAGAGAAGAAATTCTTGCTAGAAATGCAAGTACTACTCTTGAACAGCTATTCAGCCAGATTCAGGAAGGCGAAGTTAAGAACCTTAACCTGATCATCAAGGGTGACGTACAGGGTTCAGTTGGAGCACTTGTATCATCATTAGAAAAGCTAAACAACGAAAACGTTAAGGTTAATGTAGTACACACAGGTGTAGGTACAGTAACTGAATCAGATATTATGCTTGCCGGAACTACAGGTTCAATCATTATTGGATTTAACGTAAGACCTACAACGGCTGTTCAGACAATGGCTGACAGAGAACACATCCAGATCAGAACATACAGAGTTATCTACGATGTTATTGATGATGTTGAAGCTGCTATGAAGGGTATGCTTGACCCTGAATTCAAGGAAGAAATCCTTGGTAAGATTGAAATCAGAACTACATTTAAGGTTCCAGGCGTTGGAATCATCGGTGGTGCTTACGTAGTTGAAGGTAAGGCAGTAAGAAATGCTGAAGTTAGACTTGTAAGAGACGGAATCGTTATTCACGAAGGTAAGATTTCATCACTTAAGAGATTCAAGGATGACGCTAAGGAAGTTAACACAGGATATGAATGCGGTATCGGTATCGAAGCGTACAATGACATTAAGGAAGGCGATATTATCGAATGCTTCCACATGGTAGAAGTTGAACGTAAATAAGAAGGTACTGCAGATGAAGATAATTGCGAGGAAGAAATATGGGAAAAGGATATAGACAGGGTCGTCTTGGAGAAGAAATTCGCAAGGTTATCAGCGAAATGCTTCTTAGAGAAGTAAAGGACCCAAGACTGTCAAATGGTCTAATCAGCCTTTCCGGAGTAGAAGTTACCTCAGACGGAAGTTACGCTACATGTTTTGTCACTTACATTTCCACAAAGAAAGGTGAGGAAGCAGCAGCTGAAGAGGAAGAAATCCTCGAAGGACTTCGCAGTGCCAAGGGGCTTTTCAAGAAAGAAATCGGAAAGCAGATTAAACTCAGACATATTCCGGAACTGATTTTTAAGATGGATCATTCCTTGGATTATGGAAGACATATTGAAGAAGTTATTGAAAAACTAGGTAAAGAAAATGAATAATACTTTTCAGGAAATCGGAAACGTGCTTTTGAATTCTGAAAATATCCTTTTGTATCCCCATCTGAATATGGATGGGGATGCAATGGGTTCAGCGGTGGCTCTTTGCAGGGTTTTGCGCAGTGCGGGCAAAAATTGCTACGTGCTCATTGAGGACAAGGTCCCTGACAATCTGGCTTTTATGGACCACGGTTATTGCACTATGGACCAGAACATTATGGGAAGTCCTGACGTTTCCGTGTGTGTTGACTGTGGCGACGAGGGTAGATTTCCCGCTCGCGTAGACAAATTCAGAACATCAAAACTCACAGTGTGCATCGATCACCACAGAACTACAGAAAATTTCTGCGACTACAATTGCGTAGATCCAGGCTCAGCAGCTACAGGCCAGCTTATTTTTAAGCTGATTAAGGAGATGAACCTTCCAATTGATAAGGAAACAGGGGAAGCTCTATTTGCTGCAATTACAACGGATACAGGTAATTTTCAGTATTCAAATACTACGGAAGAGACTCATAGAATTGTAGCTGAATTATATGAAAGTGGAATCGAAGCAAACAAGGTGAGCGTTGCAATATATGAAAACAACAGCATTCAGCGTTTAATGGTTAATGGAAAAATACTAGAAACACTGGAAACTATTTTAGATGGAAAGTGTGCCCTTTGTTATGTGACACAGGCAATGCTAGAAGAGACAGGCGCTATGATGGAAGAAACAGAAGGCATAGTTCAGCAGCTGAGAGCCCTTGCAGGCGTCGAAGTTGCAGTGTTCCTTAAGGAAAAAGACGAGAACACAACTAAAGTCAGCATGAGATCTAAAAGCTACGCAGATGTGGCTGAAATTGCAGCTTCCTTTGGTGGAGGCGGTCACGTCAGAGCAGCCGGTGCAACCATTAATCATTCTGTTACTGAAAGTCTGGAAATTATTAAACAAAAACTAATTGAAAGTCTGGGAGCATAATGATCACAGAAGGAATACTTAATATAAACAAGCCTCAGAATATGACGAGCCACGATGTGGTAGCCATATGCAGAAGAACGCTTGGAATAAAGAAAATTGGGCATACGGGCACTCTGGATCCAATGGCTACAGGGGTTTTGCCAGTTTGCATTGGAAGAAGTACTAAGGTTATTGAATATCTGGATACTGATATAAAAAAATACAGCTGTACTATGTTGCTGGGATTGCAGACTGATACCCAGGATATATGGGGAAATGTTCTTAGTCGCAGCGAGGTGGAGACTACAGAAGAAGAGGTTAGGGAAGCCTTTGGGAGTTTTGTTGGAGTAATCGACCAGAAGCCGCCCATGTATTCAGCCATTAAGGTCAATGGCAAGAGGCTGTATGAGTACGCCAGAGAGGGCAAGACTGTTGAAGTGAAGAGCAGAAAGGTTTTCATTAAATCCCTTGAAATCGAGGGAATTGACCTTGAGAGCGAGGAGAAAACCGTAAGCTTCAGCATTGAATGTTCCAAGGGGACATATATCAGGACCATTTGCCAGGATGTGGGGGATGCAATCGGATGTTCAGCCACACTTACAAGACTGGAACGTACGGCTAGTGGGGTCTTTACCATAGACAAGGCCATCGATATCGAAGAGCTTCGCACCATGTCTGTAGATGAAATTAAGCCGCTGCTGTATAAGTCCGAGGATGCTCTTGATAAGTTTGGGGTTATTGAGACCAGTGAATTTAGCGGGCTTAAGTTTATTAACGGCAATCCTATGCCGGAGAATAAATGCCAGGTTGTGAAAAAGCCTTTTTACGCAGACAGAGATTTCTATCTGCCTGTTTCAAACACATATAAAAATGGGTATAAACTTTTTGGGCCCATTGATGGGAAAGAGAGATTCCTTGGAATAGGTGTCTACGACAGCGAGAAGAAACATTACGCTGCCGATAAAATTTTTTATATAAGGGGATAGAAAATGATTACATTTGAAAATCTGACAGATATACATGATATTGAGCCAACGGCACTTGCTCTTGGAAATTTTGACGGTGTTCATCTGGGACATCAGGCGCTGATTGGTGCTATGGTTGAAAAGGCTAGGGAGAAGGGGCTGAAAGCGGCTGTTTTCACCTTTTCAAATCATCCCAGAAATCTTTTACCGGGAAAGACACCTGTGCTGAATATTACTATGGATGGTCAGAAAAGTGAGATAATCGAATCTCTTGGAGTTGATTATCTTTTCAATATTGAGTTTACTCATGAGATTATGACCATGGAGCCGGAAAGATTTATCAACGAATTGTTAGTTGATAGATGTAATGGTAAAGATATGTTCTGTGGTTTCAACTATAATTATGGCTTTAAGGCTAAGGGAAATCCTGAGTTTTTGAGGGAAAAGGGAGTCGAAATGGGTTTTGATGTATGGGAAATGCCACCCTTTAAGATTCATGACGACGTGGTAAGTTCTTCCCTTATAAGAACCCTTATTGCATCGGGACAGGTTGAAAAGTGCGAAATGTATATGGGAAGACATTACGCCATAGACGGAGAGGTAGTTGTGGGCAATAAACTTGGCAGAAAGCTTGGTTTTCCAACGTCCAACCTGGTAATTAGCCCGGGCATGGTGACACCTCCTAACGGGGTGTACGTCACATATTGCACATATAATGGAAAGCGCTATCCTAGCGTTACCAATGTGGGGCACAAGCCGACTATCGGGCAGTATGCGAAGAATGTGGAGACACATATTTTTAACTTTAACAAAGAACTTTACGGCAAGCATATAAGCGTGGAATTCTTGCAGAAAACCCGCGACGAAGTTAAGTTTGACAATGTTGAGGAGCTATCTGAGCAGATTTTGCGCGATTGCAGGGATGCCAGAGAATATCATGAAAATTTGCTTGCATTAGATAAGAAAATATGATATATTAATGAGGTTAAGTGTACTCTTACCTAGTCAAAGGATACTCCAACCTTGACTCAGTAAGAGCGAATATAAGAAAAGGAGAAAATAATTATGATTACTAAAGAAATGAAGAACGACATTATTAAGGAATATGCAATTAAGGAAGGAGACACAGGTTCCCCAGAAGTACAGGTTGCTATCCTTACTGCAAGAATTAACGATCTTAATGAGCACTTAAAGGTTCACAAGAAGGACCACCACTCAAGAAGAGGTCTTTTAAAGATGGTTGGACAGAGAAGAAACCTTCTTAAGTACCTAAAGGACAATGATCTTGAAAGATACAGAAATCTTATTGCTCGTTTAGGATTAAGAAAGTAGTTTATACTGAAAAGATTTTGGCGAGGCTTAAGAGTCTCGCCATTAACTTTTTTATAAAAAAGTTTAACGCCAAGGAGAAGATGAATAAACAGGAAGGAGTTGTTTATTAATGGCAAGATTTACAGATTACAGAACTTTTAGAACTGCAATCGGAGGAAGATTATTAGAATTAGAAATTGGAAAGGTTTGTGAACAGGCTAATGGACAGGTAATGGTTAAGTATGGTGAATCCGTAGTTAATGTTACTGCGTGTGCTTCTAAGGCACCAAGACCTGACATTGATTTCTTCCCACTGAGCTGTGACTACGAAGAAAGAATGTATGCAGCAGGAAAGATTCCGGGAGGATTCATTAAGAGAGAAGGAAGACCAAGTGAAAGAGCTATTCTTTGCTCCAGACTTATGGACAGGCCTCTTAGACCTTTATTCCCTAAGGGATATTACAATGACGTAGTAGTTGTGGCTACTGTAATGTCAGTAGACCCTGACTGCGAAACAGATATTATGGCAATGATCGGTTCATCAGTTGCTCTGGCAACTTCTGACATTCCATGGGATGGACCAACAGGTTCTGTTCGTGTAGGCATGGTTGACGGTGAATTCGTAATCAACCCTACTTTAGAACAGAGAGAAAAGTCAGAAATGAACTTGACTGTTGCTGGTACTAAGGAAGCAATTATGATGGTAGAAGCAGGAGCAAATGAAGTTCCTGAAAGCATTATGCTCGATGCTATTCTTTTCGCTCATGAAGAAATCAAGAAGATTGTTGAATTCATCGAAGCAATCGTTGAAGAAGTGGGTAAGGAAAAGGATGCTACTGAATTATACAAGGTTCCTGAAGAAATCGATGCTGCAGTAAGAGCTTATGCTGTAGATAAGATGAAGGCAGCTATCCAGACTGTTGACAAGCAGGAAAGACTTGACAACATGGATGCTGTTGAAGTTGAAACTAAGGAACACTTTGCTGATATCTATCCTGAAAATGAAAAGGACATTGCTAATGTTCTTTACAATATCACTAAGGAATCAGTTCGTGCTATGATTCTTGATGAAGGAATCAGACCTGACAACAGAAAGCTTGACGAAATCAGACCTATCTGGTGTGAAACTCAGTTACTTCCAAGAGTACACGGAAGCGGACTGTTCAAGAGAGGACAGACTCAGGTTCTTTCAGCTTGTACACTTGCACCTGCAAGCGAAGCACAGGTTATTGACGGAATTTCAGAACAGACTGAAAAGAGATACATGCATCACTATAACTTCCCAGGATACTCAGTAGGAGAAGCTAAGTCTCCAAGAAGTCCAGGAAGAAGAGAAATCGGACACGGCGCACTTGCTGAAAGAGCTTTACTACCAGTTCTTCCAAGTGTAGAGGAATTCCCATATGCGATTAGAGTTGTATCAGAAGTTTTATCTTCAAATGGTTCAACTTCCATGGGTTCAACTTGTGGTTCATGCCTTGCTCTTATGGATGCCGGTGTACCTCTAAAGAGACCGGTTGCAGGTATCGCCATGGGTCTAATTGAAAGAGTTGAAGAGGATGGAAGCAGCAAGATGGCTATCTTAAGCGATATCCAGGGTATGGAAGACTTCCTAGGAGACATGGACTTTAAGGTAACTGGTACTGAAGTTGGTGTTACTGCAATCCAGATGGATATTAAGGTACATGGTCTTTCAAGAGAAATCCTTGAAAAGGCACTAGAACAGGCTAGAGCAGGAAGAATGTACATCATGTCTCAGATGCTTGAAGAAATTCCAGCACCAAGAGAGGAAATGTCCAAGTACGCTCCAAGAAGCATCTCTATGAGAATTGACCCAGATAAAATCAGAATCGTTATCGGACCTGGCGGAAAGACAATTAACAGAATTGTTGATGAAACAGGCGTTAAGATTGATATTTCAGAGGATGATCCTGGCTTAATCAGCATCTACAGCTCTGACCTTGAAGGTGCAGAAGCTGCTAAGAAGGAAATCGAACTTCTTACTAAGGAAGTTGAAGTTGGTGAAGTATACGAAGGTAAGGTTCAGAGAATCATGAACTTTGGTGCGTTCATTGAAATTCTTCCTGGTAAGGAAGGCCTTCTTCACATTTCCAAGATGGCTAAGGAAAGAGTAGACAAGGTTGAAGATGTAATGAACATTGGCGATATCGTTAAGGTTAAGGTTACAGAAATCGACAGCCAGAACAGAATTAACCTTTCAAGAAAAGAATTACTGTAAAAATGCTTTATATTTTTCAGAAAATAACAAATATGTCATAAAATTAGGAGAGAGTAGAAATGCTCTCTCTTTGTTTTTGGCAACAAAATTATGACGAAATAATAAGCGTATACCCTAATAAATGTACAGAAACTTGCAAAATGTACTTAAATTGTACATAAACCGTATTGACAATTCTCACCTTTATTTGTATAGTGTTGTAGTACACTAAAGCGATAACACGAGGTGGTCTCCACCATGTGCTATATTTTTTTCGCCCAAAAGCTTGAGAGGAGTTGATTTATTAATGGGTATTATATTAAATCCGATAGTAATCGGGGTTGCAGTGCTGATTGTTTTGTGCCTGCTTAAGATTAACGTTTTATTATCGCTTGTTATTTCTGCAATGGTTGCCGGCGTTACTGCTGGTATGGGTATTACAGAAACAATTGACATACTTATTGCCGGTATGGGTGGTAATGGTCAGACTGCACTGAGCTACATTCTGCTTGGTGTTCTAGCAGCTGGTATGGCTTACACAGGTATTACAGAAATCCTGTCACAGAAGATAGCTCATCTTTTGGGTAAGAAAAAGTATGCATTATTATTAGCTCTAGCAGTTATTGCATGTTGTTCACAGAACATTATTCCTGTACACATCGCATTTATTCCAATTTTGATTCCTGCATTACTTCCTGTAATGAACAACTTAAAGCTAGACAGAAGAGCTGCTGCTTGTTCACTATCCTTTGGTTTGAAGGCACCTTATATTGCATTGCCTTTCGGATTCGGATGGATTTTCCAGGGTCTAGTTGCTGATAACCTTACTGCTAACGGCATGACAATCGGTCAGGGAGACATTTGGCACTACACATGGCCAATCGGTGCATCAATGGCTATCGGTCTAGTATTAGCATGGTTCATCTTCAGAAAGCCAAGAGAATATGAAGATCGCGAAATCGCAGGTATGGAAGTTACTACAGAAGAACTTAAGATGCAGCCTGCTCACTGGATTACATTAGTTGCCGCACTTGGAACTCTAGTTATTAACTTGAAGACAGGTTCCCTTCCTCTAGGAGCTCTAGCCGGTATCATTATCATGGTACTATTCGGAGCTGTTAAGGTTAAGGACTTAGATAAGGTTATCGCTAACGGTCTTAGCATCATGGGACTAATTGCATTCGTAATGCTAATCGCTTCTGGTTACGCTAACGTAATGAACGAGACTGGTGCTGTTGAAGAACTAGTACAGGCATCTCTTGGAATTATGGGCGGAAGCAAGATCGTTGCAGGTGCTGTAATGATGCTTATCGGTCTAGTAATCACAATGGGTATCGGAACTTCATTTGGTACAATCCCAGTTCTTGCTGTACTTTATGTTCCACTTTGCTCAACATTAGGATTCAGCGTTGGCGGAACAGTAATGCTAATTGCTGCAGCTGCAGCTCTTGGTGATGCAGGTTCCCCAGCATCAGATACAACTCTTGGACCTACATCAGGTCTTAACGCTGATGGACAGCACGACCACATTTGGGATACATGCGTTCCTACAGCTATACTTTACAACGTGCCAATCGCACTTTGCGCTATTTTCGTAGCACCACTTCTGTAGGATCTTAATCCTTGGAGGTTTTGATAAGAAAGTCGGCTTCGCCGATTATATTAGAGGAGGTAGACTTTCTTGATATTCCGGAAATATCGAAGCGATATTTCCTACATAATAAAAAAGAATAAAATTTGCTTGATTTCTCAATGGCAAAATGATAAACTAATTAAGTACGAGATTGACCTAACCCAATCGTACAAAGAGGAAAAGTCAATACTTCAGACGGTGAAGGAACCAGTAGCCCTGTGTAATAACCTTACAGAGAGATTATCATTTGGTGAGAGATAATCGGTGAAGCAGACGTGAATATCACTCCGGAGTCTGACACTTTAATGAGAGGCGCCTTGATGGAGGTTGCAACTAGGGTGGTACCGCGGTTTAAGAAAATCGTCCCTAATCGGAAACTACAATTTTTCGGTTAGGGATTTTTGTTTTGAAAGGAATGATACCAATGTTTGAAAAGCTATCAGAAAAACCTGTTGCTGAGGTGCAGAACGAACAGGTTGAAAAATGGAAGGAGGAAGACCTTCTTCACAAGTGCGTGACAGCAAGAGAAGGATCACCTAAGTTTGTTTTTTTCGAAGGACCTCCAACTGCTAACGGTAAGCCAGGAATTCACCATGTAATGGCAAGAACTTTAAAGGACTCAATCTGCCGTTACAAGACTATGAAGGGATTCCAGGTTAACAGAAAGGCTGGATGGGATACTCACGGCCTTCCCGTAGAAATCGAAGTTGAAAAGCAGCTTAACATGAGCGGCAAGCAGGACATCGAAAAGTACGGAATTAAGGAATTCAACGAAAAGTGTAGAGAATCAGTTTTCACTTACACAGGAATGTGGAGAGAAATGACTGAAAGAATGGGATACCTAGTTGACCTGGACAACCCATACATCACTTTAGACAATAATTATGTAGAAAGCTGCTGGTGGATTCTTAAGGAATTCTTCAAGGCTGGCCTAGTATATGAAGGACATAAGATTCTTCCTTACTGCCCAAGATGCGGAACTGGTCTGGCTTCTCACGAAGTAGCGCAAGGATATAAGGAAGTTAAGGTTAACACTATTACAGCTAAGTTTAAGTTAGTTGGAAAAGACAACGAATACTTCCTTGCATGGACAACTACTCCTTGGACACTGGCTTCTAACACAGTTCTTACTTGTGGACCTGAAATCGATTACGTTAAGGCAAGAATGACTGAAGGCGATGAAGAAGGAAATTACTTCTTCGTTGCTAAGGCTCTTGCTGACAAGGTTCTAGGTGAAGGCAAGTACGAAGTTGTTGAAGAAATGAAGGGCAAAGACCTTGAATACATTGAATATGAACAGCTAATGCCATTCGTAAAGGCTGACAAGAAGGCATTCTTCATGACTTGCATGGATTATGTTTCAGTTGAAGATGGTACTGGTATCGTTCATACAGCTCCTGCATTTGGTGAAGACGACTACCAGTGCGGAAGAAAGTACAACCTTCCAATGCTTCAGCCAGTTGATGAAAGAGGATGTTATACAGAAACACCTTGGGCTGGACGTTTTGTTATGGAAGAAGGTCTGGACGTAGATATTATCAAGTGGTTAGCTCAGGAAAACAAGATTTTTGCTAAGGCTAAGCTTGAACATAACTACCCACACTGCTGGAGATGTGGAACCCCTCTTGTTTACTATGCTAAGCCAAGCTGGTACATTGAAATGAGCAAGCTTAAGGATCAGCTTGTTGCAAATAATAACACTGTTTCCTGGTATCCTGATTTCGTAGGAGAAAAGAGATTCGGAAACTGGTTAGCAGAAGTTAAGGACTGGGCAATTTCCAGAAGCAGATACTGGGGTACTCCAATTCCAATCTGGAGATGTGAATGTGGTCATCTTGAATGCGTTGGAAGCAGAGAAGAACTAGTAGAAAAGGCAATTGAAGATATCGATACATCAATTGAACTACACAGACCATATGTAGATGATGTACACATCACTTGTCCTCACTGCGGAAAGCCAATGCAGAGAATTCCTGAAGTTATGGACTGCTGGTTCGACTCAGGAGCAATGCCTTTCGCACAGTGGCACTATCCGTTTGAAAATAAGGACATCTTCGATGAAAAGCTGTTCCCAGCTGACTTCATCTGCGAAGGTATCGACCAGACTAGAGGTTGGTTCTACTCACTAATGGCAATTTCCACATTTATCAAGGGACAGGCTCCTTACAAGAACGTACTTGTAAATGACCTGATCTTAGATAAAGAAGGAAAGAAGATGTCTAAGTCAAGAGGTAACACTGTATCACCGTTCGAACTATTCGATAAGTACGGTGCAGACGCTACAAGATGGTATCTGTTATCAGTTTCACCTGCATGGACACCAACTAAATTTGACGAAGACGGATTAATTGATATCGTAAGCAAGTTCTTCGGAACTCTTAAGAATGTATATAACTTCTTCGTTCTTTACTCCAACCAGGACGATGTAAAGGCAGATCAGCTATTTGTTGACTACGACAAGAGACCTGAACTTGACAGATGGATTCTGTCCAAGTACAACCAGCTAGTTAAGGACGTAACAGAAAATATGGACAGCTATGACCATATGAAGACAGTAAGAGCTATTACTGATTTCGTTGCAGAAGACCTTTCAAACTGGTACATCAGAAGAGCAAGAAGAAGATTCTATGCTGAAGAAATGACAGAAGATAAGAAGAGTGTTTATGCTACAACTTACGAAGTACTTGTAGGCGTAGCTAAGCTAATTGCACCATTTGCACCATTCTTATCAGATGAGATTTACACTAAGCTGACAGGAGAAGAAACTGTACACGTTGCATTCTTCCCAGAAGCAAATGAAGACTTAATCGACAAGAAGGTTGAAGAAAGAATGGACCTTGTAAGAACTCTTGTAACACTTGGTAGAGGCGCAAGAGAAAAGGAAAGAATCAAGGTTAGACAGCCACTTTCAGAAATCCTTGTTGACGGAAAATATCAGGCTACAATTGAAGACCTGACTCCATTAATCATGGAAGAACTTAACGTTAAGAAGGTTAAGTTTGCTGACAAGCTTGATCAGTACATGGACTTCAGCCTGAAACCAAACTTCAAGGTTGCAGGACCTGTTCTTGGAAAGAAGATCAAAGCTTTCGGAGGCGCATTAGCTAAGGAAGATCCAGCTGAATTCAACAGCAAGCTTGAATCAGAAGGAAAGGTTAGCATGGAACTTGACGGAGAAACATTCGACATCGAAAAGGACTTCGTAGACGTTAGAATCAGCGCTAAGGACGGTTTCGCCGTAGCAATGGAAAACAATGTATTCACAATTCTAGAGACAACTTTAACTGATGAATTAATCAGCGAAGGTCTTGCTAGAGAACTAGTTTCTAAGGTTCAGCAGATGCGTAAGCAGAATGACTATGAAATGATGGATAACATTGAAATCTACGTATGTGCAGACGAAGACGTTAAGAAGGCTGTGGAAGCATTCGGCGACTATATCAAGAAGGAAACTCTAGCGGTTTCAATTTCTGAAAAGGAAGGTCTGGAAGAATTTGACCTTAACGGACATAAGACAGGCCTAGGTGTAGAAAGAGTATAAAAAATGATAAATCTTAGAGACCTGACTCTAAAGGAAATGGAAGAGTTCATCACAAAAATGGGTGAGCCAAAATTTAGAGCAAAACAGGTTTTCCAGTGGATTTACAAAGGAAAGACGGACTTCCGGGAGATGACAAATCTTCCGGAAGTTTTTCGCCAAAAGCTTGCTGAGGAGGCATACATTGGCACTGCCACCCCTTTGAAGATTCAAAAATCGAAAACCGACGGAACAAGAAAATATTTGTTTGAACTAGAAGATGGAAACCTTATTGAAAGCGTTTTTATGAAGTACAAGTATGGGAATTCTATTTGCGTATCAAGCCAGGCGGGTTGCCGAATGGGCTGTCGTTTCTGCGCTTCCACAAGAAACGGCTTGGAAAGAAATCTTACTCCGGGAGAAATTCTCTCACAGCTTATGGCTGCAGAGGCTGACACTGGGGAGAGAATCGGTCACATTGTGGTAATGGGAACCGGTGAGCCTTTCGACAACTATAAGAATCTGAAGAAATTCATAGAAATCGTCAACGATCCTAAGGGTCTGAACATTGGAATGAGAAATATTACAGTTTCTACCTGTGGGATTGTGCCTAAAATCGAGCGGTTCGGCAAGGATTTTCCTCAGGTGAACCTGGCTATTTCTCTTCACGGGACTACGAACGAAATTAGGGGGTCTATGATGCCAGTTAACGGAAAGTATCCTCTGGAGGTTTTGATCCCGGCGTGTCGGGCGTACACCGAGAGCACGGGCAGGCGCATTACCTTTGAGTATACCATGGTAAGCGGGGTTAACGATAGCGACGCTGACGCGGCCCGTCTATCAAAACTCCTAAAGGGCATGCTCTGCCATGTCAATGTGATTCCCCTGAACAAGGTTGCGGAGTCAGGCTTCGACACGGTTAGCAGAAAGCGCGCAGGGGAATTTGCTGAGCTCCTTGAAAAATCAGGCATTGTGGCCACAGTGAGAAGGGAACTGGGCGCGGATATAGATGCGGCTTGCGGACAGTTAAGACTTGGCAAAAATTAGCTTGAATTATATTACAGCATAGCTTATAATAAATATAACAATTAAGAAACGGGAGGACTATAATAATGGTAAAATTATTAGTAGGACATAAGGGTACAGGTAAGACAAAGCAGATGATCGACTTAGCAAATGACACTATTGAAAACAGCAAGGGCAGTGTTATTTTTATCAATAAGAACTCCAGATTAATGTATGATCTGAAGTATAGAATCAGAGTAGTTTGCATGGAAGATTATGAACATGTTACTAACAGCGATGAATACATCGGATTCTTATATGGAATTATCAGTTCAGACCATGACATCGAGACTATTTTCATTGACAGCATTCTAAAGCATGCTGACTTCTCATTAGGCGATGTTCCTGAATTCCTTGAAAGACTTGCTGACATTTCAAAGAATTACGGAATGGACTTCGTAGTAAGCTTAAGCGCTGAAAAGGAAGAAATGATTGGTGTAGAATTCGATAAGTACGAAATTCTTAACTAGTATTTAAAACGAATGTGTGAGGCGGAAGGTTTTCCGCCTCTTGTTTTTTCTGTTTAGGAGCGGGCTGCGGCGGCGAGTAGCGCAGCAGAGGAGGACATAGGAAGGCAAGGCATGGCGATTACTTTAGAAGATTTGAAAAATAAATATGAGGGCAATGAGCCGAGGCCAATTGGACGGCATAGGTTTTTTTCGGTTTTGGTGCCGATAGTGGAGAAGGACGGAGAAGTTAATCTTCTTTTTGAGCTTCGTTCCAGCAAGATGAAAACTGATCCAGGTGAAATCTGTTTTCCGGGTGGCCACGTTGAGCCAGGTGAGTCCTTTGAGAGGGCCGCTGTTAGAGAAACCTGTGAGGAAACAGGAATCCCTGAGGAAAGAATTAAAATCATAGGACAGGGAAATATTTTATACGGGTATGCCAATTACACTATGTACACCTATATGGGGATTATTGAGTATGAGGATTATCTCAAGGCAGCACCGTGTCCTGGAGAAGTTGAGAAACTGTTTTTGGTGCCTATTAGCCGTTTTCAGGGCTCTCAGGGCCAGGAACCAGTTATTTATACTGAACCTGTGACCGTAAATATTTCAGAGGATTTTCCCTATGATTTTCTAGGCATAGATGGGGAGACCTATTACTGGAGAATTGGAAAATGGGATATTCCTATTTACGAAAAGGTGGACCTGGGCACAGATGTACACGGCACACCAGTATGGGGACTGACGGCGAGAATAGTAGACGATATTGTTAAGATGATGGAGGAGTGAGATTGTTTTTACCAGTAAGCAGACAAGATATGATTGATAGAGGATGGGATCAGGTGGATTTCGTCATAGTGACGGGAGACGCCTACGTTGACCATAACTCTTTTGGTACAGCAATAATAAGCAGGCTGCTTGAATCTCAGGGGTATAAAGTGGCAGTTCTTGCTAGACCGGATTACAAATCCACTGAGGATTTCAAGAGATTCGGAAGACCGAGACTGGGATTTTTAATTAACAGCGGAACAGTTGACTCCATGGTTAACAATTATTCTGTTTTTAAGCATAAGAGAAAGGTGGACGAGTACGGCCCGGGCGGAAAGGCCGGTGAGAGGCCGGATAGGGCAGTTATCGTCTACTGCAATAGAGTTAGAGAATGTTACAAGGACGTTCCAATTATCATTGGTGGCATCGAGGCCAGCTTGAGGAGGTTGGGACACTACGACTACTGGAGCAATAAGGTGAGACGTTCAATTTTGCTGGATTCCAGGGCGGATCTTCTCATATACGGAATGGGAGAAAGAGTCATTGTGGAAGTGGCTGATGCCTTGAATTCAGGAATCGAGGTTAAGGATATTACCTGGATAAAGGGGACCTGCTACAGAGCTGGAAGCTACCTTCCTGACGCCGATACTGTAGAGCTACCGGAGTATGGGGAAATCAGTACTTCTAAGGAGGCCTACGCTAGAAGTTTTGCTATGAGCTACAGGAGTAACGACTACGTCAATGGTAAGCGTCTAGTTGAAAAATATGACAACAAAACCTACATAGTCGTCAACGAACCTCAGGCGCCTCTTGAAGAGGCCGAATTGGACGACGTTTATGAATTGCCATATGAGAATGAGGTGCACCCGATGTACATGGCTGAGGGCGGAATTCCAGCCTTTAGAGAGGTAAAGTTCAGTCTGGTATCTAGTAGAGGATGCTTTGGAGGCTGTAGTTTTTGCGCCCTGACGTACCACCAGGGAAGACAGGTGAGAAGCAGAAGTAAGGAGTCCCTAGTGCGTGAGGCTGAGGCCCTGACTCATAAGAAGGATTTCAAAGGCTATATTCACGATGTTGGCGGCCCGACGGCTAATTTCAGAAAGCCTGCGTGTAAGCAGCAACTGAAAAACGGCGTGTGCAAGAACAAGGACTGCCTGTACCCGCATCCATGTAAAAACATGATTGTGGACCACAGCGACTACATCGACGTCCTTAGGGCGGTGCGCTCAGTTCCTGGGATTAAGAAGGTTTTTATCAGGTCTGGGATAAGGTATGATTATGTTATGGCTGACAAGGATGACAGATTCCTGAGAGAACTTTGCAAATATCACGTGAGCGGAACTCTAAAGGTGGCGCCGGAGCATATTTCGGACAAGGTTCTCTATTATATGAGAAAGCCAGAGAAAAAGGTTTTTCTTGAATTTGCGGAAAAATATAAGAAAATCAATGAGGAACTGGGACTTAAGCAGTACCTTATTCCATATTTAATTAGCTCACATCCTGGGAGCACCTTGGATGATGCAATTGAGCTAGCCTTGTTTTTGAAGAAATTTGGCTTCGTGCCTGACCAGGTTCAGGACTTCTATCCGACGCCGGCGACACTGGCAACTTGCATGTATTACACAGAGCTGGATCCTTTCACTATGAAGCCTGTGTATGTGGCTAAGGACATGGAAGAGAAGAAGATGCAGCGTGCTTTGATACACTATAACAAGCCAGAAAACAGGGCGACGGTTATCAAAGCTTTGAAAAAGGCAGGACGCGAGGATCTTATTGATGTTCTGCTGTCAGATAGACGCGGCGGGGGTAAGAAGAATGAGTTTAATAGAGGATCTGGCAAAGGTAATGTCAGAAAGCATAGAAAAATATCAAATAAAAGAAGATAAGGTAATTAACGTAGGAGACGGGAATCTGCTTCATTGTGGAGACAATGAGGAGTTTATGAAAGCTTTGATAAATGGCGATATGAAAGGCAAGATTCAGATGATTTACATTGACCCGCCATTTTTCTCAAAGGCTGATTATAAGGCCAGAGTTGTGGAAGATGGCGAGGCGGTGAAGATACATGCCTATGCTGATAAGTGGAAAAATGGCCTCGGTGGGTACCTGGCTATGCTAGGTGAAAGGCTTTTTCTGATGAAGGACTTACTTTCTGACGATGGCTTGATTTGGGTACATCTTGATTGGCATGCTGTTCACTATGTGAAGATAATTATGGACGAGATTTTCGGGGCGGACTGCTTCGTCAACGAGATCGTCTGGACCTACAAGTCGGGAGGCGCGTCTAAAAAGAGATTTTCCCGAAAACATGATACAATACTTGTGTATAGCAAAACTAACAAATATAAGTTTTTCGTGCAGAAGGAGAAGTCCTACAATAGGCAGTTTAAGCCTTATCATTTCAAAGGCGTTGAGGAGTTTCAGGACGAAATCGGCTGGTACACTATGGTCAATATGAAGGATGTCTGGAACATTGATATGGTGGGAAGGACGTCGGCTGAGAGGACTGGGTATGCCACTCAAAAGCCGGAAAAACTCATTGAGCGCATGATTATGTGCTGTACTGAAGAGGGGGATATCTGCGCAGATTTCTTCTGCGGAAGCGGAACTCTGCCTGTTGTGGCGGGCAAGCTTGGGCGCAGATTTATTGCTTGTGACAGCAGCCAGCTGGCTTGTGATATGGCTAGGGAAAGGCTGGAAAAAGAAGGGCTAAGGGTTAGATTGGACTGAGGCTTGGATTGAGGCTTTGATTGAGTGAAAGAAGGGTTAAGGTGAAGATGATGAAGGTGTCGATAAAAACTAGAATTTTAGACTATCTGTTCCTGATAATTGGATGTGCAATCGGTGCTTTTGCGACTACGGCGGTTATGATTCCTAATGGACTTACTAGCGGGGGACTTACAGGTATAGTAAGAATTATACAATCTTTTATAGATATAGATTTCTCATTGTGTTATTACGCGGGAGCAGGTATAATATTAATTGTTGTCGGTCTTACGCTGGGATTTAAGGAAGCCAGAAAGGTGCTTCTTGTATCTATAGTTTATCCTGCAATTCTAATGATTTTCGAAAAGCTTGATTTCCGTCTTCTAGAGGAAAAAGATTTGATTCTGGCAGCTATTTTCTGCGGGGTCTTCTCTGGAGCATGTAGCGGAATTGTATTCTGGAGAGGTTACGCTTTTTGCGGAACGGAATCTATTGCGAAGATTATTAAGAAGAAATTTTTCCCAGAAGTTGATATCAGCAAGATTCTGCTTCTAATCGACAGTATAGTCATCGTTATTGCGGCATTTATCTTCGGTAGAAACATCGCTTTGTATGCATTAGTTACGCAGTTCATCGTTTCTAAGATGGTAGACTACATCATCTATGGTCTGGAAACGAAAATCGTTCAGCTTAACATTATTACGGATAAGGGCAAGGAACTTTGTGAATATGTTATGCACAATCTGAACCGAGGCGTATCCAGCAGAACTGTAGTTGGTGAGTACACAGGCAAAGAACACAAGGAGCTTGTTATTATGTGCTCTCCTCGTGAAAGTATTCTGATTAAGAGATTTCTTGCAGAAACAGACCGTAAGGCCTTTGTTACTGTTCTTCACGTAGATACTGTATGGGGAGAAGGCAAGGGCTTCAGCAGTATAGATAATTAATATATTATTGGAACGCCGAATTGCTTAAACTGCTAGAATTGCTAGAACTTGTTAGGCAGCAATTTGGCTAGCTGATATATAAACTAAAACTGAAAATGGCTGATTGTCCAATAGCCTGACTCTTTGATTCTTGATTCTTTGAACTTTAGATTCTTTGAACTTTTGATTAGGCAATTGGGCAGTCAGGTTAATAATAGATATGCACCCATAGCTCAGGGGATAGAGTAGCGCACTCCGAATGCGTCGGTCGAGGGTTCGAATCCCTCTGGGTGCACCATTATGAAAAGCCTTGAAAATGCTGATTTTTCAACATTTCAAGGCTTTCTTTTTTATTTGCATATTGTAAGTAATTGTAAATTTTGTTCTTAAAATAGTGCTATTTGGCGGTATTAGGTGTTGCACTAGGTGTTGCACCTGTTGCACTTTCCAGTCGCTCCGCTGCGTCAAGCAAGACGTCATCATTCATGTGCGTGTATACATTCGCCGTCATAGATATGTCAGCGTGTCCCATCAAATACTGGGCGGTCCTTATGTCAATTCCCTTGTCTCTTAAATCCGTGCAATATGTATGGCGCAGACAGTACGGCACGAAGTCTTTTGCCAGTGGATAAGGCGGAATTAACTCGTTGCGGTATACCTTGCAACCCATCGAGATATTGAGCGCCCTACGGAGCGACTTTAAGCATCTATCGTAAGAGCTTTGAGTATGTTTGTTGCCGAAAGCATTAGGCGCTATTAGGTCGAAAGGTTCGGTATTCCTGATTCGTTCGTACAGATCCGACGGAATAGGAACGTATCTGTCCGCCTTTACCGACTTGGTCCCTCTTATATGCAGCATCGGCATGCCCTTAACGTCCTGTATATCGTAGCCTCTGCATTCAATGGCTTCCGACGGCCTGCATCCGCACTGCAGCATCAGCAGGAACAAGATGAATCGTTTATCCTCCTCGGCCACTTTGAATAAATGCTTGCGCTCAACATTTGTTATTGCTCTTCTGCTCGTCTTTGTTCCTGCCGGCAAGACAAGATTCTCGGCGGGGTTCTCAAAGATCAGCTTGTTATGGACGGCGGTTCTAAAGATAAATTTCATCAGGTTGGCAATCCTTCTGATTATGTCAGCACTTTTACCTTCGAGCTGATTCAATACTCGCTGGCACTCTATCGGCTTTACAGCCTTAAGCGGCCTACTACCGATGTGCTCTAATATAAAATGTCTCGTATCGTATTTGATGCCTTTAAGAGTTATTTCTTTTACGCCGATCTTGTATGTATCAATAGCCTGTTCTGCCCACTCGCTGACCGTCATACTGCCCGACAGAGCGACTTTTCCCTCTATTAGGTCTCTTTGTTTGTTGGCTAACTTAATCAGCGCCTCACGTTCAGTTTTTGCTCTTACATAGTATCGCTTTCCATCAAACGTAAATGATTTAGTAACATACTTTGACATTGTGTTCACCTCCAAGTCTAAAATACATATCTGAAGAGGATTGTCGGGATAACGTAAAAGACCTCCTTTAATACAAAGAAAAAGCCCCTGATCTCGACGTCTCCCTTATCGCTGGGATGTCTACTATCAGGGGCAAGTTTACCTCTTAAACCTCACGGTTTATGCATATACTATGCCCCTTAAGCAAAAAGGTCAAGATAATAATTAAAAATTTCTAAAAAAATTGATAAAATAGTAATATACTAACTCGATTGTGCAAAATTTTCTCCTTAAACGCACTGAAGAGCCTTAAGCGGTGCTCAAGACTCTTCAGGTAGGCTGAAACATCAGCCAGTCATTAAATTACTGTAATTGTATCAAAGATACCCAAAAAGTCAATAAATTCGTAATGTTTAAATATTGAGTTGTGATAAAAGAAGTGATACAATATCACCTTTACTACACCGTAATCTCCACTATCCCCTGCCAAGCCAGGAACTCCCTCAGGAACTCTTCGTCCACATCTAAATATTCGGCCATATCGTGCGGAGCAGTGTAACCTTTACCTGCAGCATCTAGCACCTTGTCCATGGATAACAATTTTTTATAAGCCCATATCCTCGCCCTGAATTCCTGGCGCTGGTTCTCTAGGTCGGTCTGATCTAATATATCACCTACGGACGTGTAGTGATGTCCAAGCTCCTCAGCAAGCACACAAGCCTTCCTGGCTGTAGTCATATCTTCTCTAATTGCTATGCGGTCTCCGGAGATAAGACCGTCATAGGCAACAAGAGGCTTCTCTTTGACAGTCAACCCGCCATTGTAAGCCTCATCCAATAAATCTTCGTAATTCATCACTATTCCTCATTAATCGTAGTTAATCGTAGTTAATCGTCACTAAAAGTCATCGCTATTAAGTAGATCTAAGTCATGCTGTCTGTCTTCGGCCGAAGACTCAACGTCGGTTCTGTCGTGCGCTGCCAACTGACAATCAAAACTAGCAGAGTAGTTGCCGGAGGCAACTAGATCGTCCATATAGTTCAGAGCCTTGCTCTGGCCGGAATCGTTCAGCCTGCGGAATGACTTAATACATTTCTGTTCGTTGAAATTATAAGATTCTTCTTTGAGCGACAAACTGTTTGATTGCGTATATAGCTTTATGGAATTAATACTGTCCTGCATAAGCTTATCCGCATCAACCCCGTACAATGAACACAGTAGACGAATTTTTTCAACGGTTATTTTTCTATCGCCCTTTTCATAACGTTGTATTGTCATTAATGTTGTATCTATTTTATTAGCTACATCTGATAAAGTTAATCCAGATGCTTCGCGGGCCACACGAAGATATCGGCCCAATGTTTTATAAAGTTCTGTTTCGATATATGACATAATGCACCTCCATTTGATAAATAAATTATAAACCATTTATGGTTAAAGTCAATAATAAATATCCAAAAATGGTTGACATTCACCAAGCACTATGATAAAGTAAGATTATCCAAAAACGGATAAAGAAAAGGAGGGAACCGAATGAACAATAAAAGAAGCCTTAAAGAGATACGCATAGCATCAGGATGCAGTAAGCTTGAATATGCTAAAATGCTTGATATTCCATATACTACATACCTAAGATATGAGGATAATTTGAGCAATGCTCCGTTTGGTGTTGTTGCGCAGATCTGCAATAGGCTGGATTTAGATATTGAAGATATTAAGTTCTAATTTTTTTAAAAAAGTATTATCCAATATTGGATAAACAAACGCACTTGAAGAGGAACAACGGAGGGAAAGAATGATAGCCTACGAAGATAAAGAAATCAGAACACTGGCTGAGGAAGTAATAAAGGTCAACTTAGATAAGCTAAGGAATACAGAAGAGCTACATCCTGGCGAAATCGATACAAGGGTTAAGGCTGCAAGTCGAGCAATACTCACAGCCTTAGAGGTTATAAGAGGATAGGCACAGAAAGGATAAGGGAATGGATAAGAAATCATTGGTAAACGACATGAAGCGATTCACAAATGCCAGCTTCATAACTCGCAAACAGCTCGCCCAGTGGATGGGCAAGAAGGACGCGCATTGCGTGGACAGATATTTGCACGGACTGGACAGAGTTGGCCAACAGTACTTTATTCCAGACGTAGTAGATGCCGTGATTGCTACAAGGGAGTGGCGGTAGATGCCTAGGAAAAGTCATAGACGACGCAGAAAAAAGGTGACCGTTCCTGCGCGATTAGGAGGACCTGCAAGTCTAACGTGGCGAGTGTCGGTCAAATGCGGTCCTGCCTGGTACATCGCCTACGAAGGAAGCGATGAGCGGTGGGTCGAAGAAGTAAAGCACAGATACAAAGACAGAAGTGTTGAAGTTGAAAGAATTTAATAGGAGAAGGCAAGATGAGACAGATTATAGTGAAAAATGCAATTCGGATCAAAGAGGAGCTCAAAGATATTTACGAATTAGCTCCGGGAATAATAGCCATTACTGAAGAGTACATCCAGCTTACTGGGGCAGCGTTTTTTGAGTTGTTCGAAGATTATAAAATCACAGTAAGAAGTGGTAATTCTTACCCAGTGAAACTGACGGCCGAGTATGAAGGTACGTTATTTATCACTGTATTAAATGACCGGGAGGTAGAACATTATGGAATTCAAAT
>Ga0129313_1000639_pt1 | contig 27136 bp, 22 predicted proteins | sample O1105metagenome_FD_94436 | JGI IMG/M metagenome (GOLD analysis project Ga0129313, IMG submission 94436) | Orangutan group fecal microbial communities from fecal samples from Wisconsin, USA - O1105 metagenome | ecosystem: Host-associated > Mammals > Digestive system > Large intestine > Fecal...
CAGATTGTACTTTTCGTCCTGCTCGATTTCCTTTTTGTCGGTGGTATCCACCAATTCGCCTTCCGGCAGTTCCTTCACGGAGAAAACGGAGAGGGTGTTGACAAGCAGACCGATGATGGCGTAAATGATTGCAACAGTGCGCCAACCGGCAGCACCACCGCCCAATGCCGTAACAGCACCCAGCGTGATGGACTGGATGAGCAGGCTGGTGGCAAAGGCGAACATGAAGCGATAAGAACCCATCTCGACCTGCTCTGCGCTGTTCTTCGTAACAAGAGCGGTCAGGGCGGAATAAGCGATGTTGTTGGCGGTGTAGAACACGGCGTTCAGCAGTGTGTATGCAACCAGGAACCATGCGTACTGTGCAAACTGACCGAGGTTCGTGGGAATTGCAAAAATAGCCACCAGTGTGATGGCGCAGCCGATGTAGCCGTACAGCATCCACGGACGAGCCTTGCCCATCTTAGAGTGCGTTTTGTCGATCAAAGAGCCAAAGAAGATGTCCGTTACACCATCCAGCAGCTTGGAGACTGCAATCAGGGTGCCGACGATGCCGGGGTTCAAACCAACCGTGTTGGTCAGATAGATCATTACAAAGGATGACAGGAATGCATATACTACGTTGCCTGCAATATCACCCGAACCATAGCCGACTTTGTTGTACCATTTCAAATAGCGTTTTTCCGTCATTTTCCGATTCTCCTCATTTACTTCGATTTTACAAGGCTTACGCTTTTTCGGCAAGATGTCAAATTCTCTTGCGTTTTGTCTGAAAGTATTATAAAATTTATATTGACAAAATCATATTGAAAAATGGAACAAAGTATGCACAAAATCACACAGTTTGTGGAAATCGAACAGAACGCATTCCGATTCCGGCGAAGTCTTTAAGAAAGAAGATGGTATTGAGATGTATTTCAACTCTGGCTACTTAAACAACTCTCGTCTTGATTTCAAGGATTACACAAAACCATTGGTGGTAGGAAGCTGCGGTACCTACCGCCTGAAAAAGCGTCCCATGCTGCCGACATACTGGAAGAAGGGCCGCAGAGACTATCAGATCTTATATGTGGCATCGGGCAAGGCACATTTCTGGTTTAATGGAATCGAGGAAATCGTTGACTCCGGCCACATGGTTCTTTACAAGCCCAAAGAGGTTCAAAAGTACGTTTACTATGTTGAAGATCACCCGGAAGTGTTCTGGATTCATTTTACTGGCTATGATGTTAAGAACATTCTGGAGTACCATGGCATCTCTTTGGATCAGCACGTCTTTTACAGTGGAACCCTGCCGGAATATAAAATGTCGTTCCGAAAAATCATTCGGGAACTTCAGCAATGCGAATACGGGTATGAAGATTACATCGCTTCGCTGTTCAACAACATTCTGCTGCTTGTCAGCCGCCAGCAGCAGAACGGCGAAAATTATACCGTGACGATTCCCGAAGAAATTGAGATGGCGGTTTCTTATTTTAACGAAAACTACAATACGAAGATCAGCGTGGCGCAGTATGCCGAATCGCTGCATATCAGTACGAACTGGTTCATTCGTAATTTCAAACAGCACATGAAGATAAGTCCTGCACAGTACCTTCTCTCCTTGCGGATGGTCAACGCACAGAGCTTGTTGGAAAACACCGATTACAGTGTCGGTGAAATCGCTGAGATCGTGGGGTACGATAACCAGCTTTACTTTAGCCGGGTGTTCAAAAAGGAGTATGGCATCAGTCCAGCGCAGTATAGGAAAAGAGCAGAAAACCAAAGTGCGGCACAAATGGAATCTGATGTCGGAGAAATCACCTGTGAAAATTAAAGCGGGAGTTTTACGGTACGCAGTGCCAGCAAGCAATGTTTTCGTCTATACAAAAACACTTTTTGCGTTGCAAAATGCTTGTTGGGGAAGTGCCCCAAACCCCTTTGCTCTGCATTTTTCAATGCAGGCTGCGCGTCCCGGCTGGACGCTTTTTATCCGATGATACGTTCAGGCTCATTGAGAACTTGCATAAGGTGCGATGCAGCTTCTGCCAGAGAAGCATACTTTATCCGTTCAGGCACCAGCACATTCAAAAGCGAAATGTCCCATTCCTGCATACAGTCCGCAAGCTCTTTCTATGCCATCATACTCGTTTTTTGAACCTATTTTGAACCAAGCAATCAGTGATAAATGCCATCAAAAGAACAAGTGTAAACCCAATATAATTCACATTAAAAGAGAATCTCTTAAATGTTCCTGTAATTATCAATGTTATAATCATTCGATATATAATATTTACAAAGCTAATCATTGATTGATAATAAGAACTGGTCGTCAAATCATCTATACTGTTTATGATAAAAATATCGAGGTCACAATTATAGTAAGAAAAACTCATCTGCTGAATAAATATCGCCAAAAGGACTAATGGGATTTTATAGCTTATCAACATTACAAAACTAAACGGTGCGAGTATAAGAAGGAGCTTTTTGAAAATGAGAAATCTTCTTTTTTGGTAAACGAGTACGCCAATGGCATTTATAATCATAAATGTAGAATAAATTGGTCCGATGATTTTTTCGCCAATGCCTGTTTCCTGAAAAACCACAGTATAATATTCAAAATTCAAAATATAAATTGCTGTGCAAGTTATTGTATAAAGCATTTTCCAGAGAAGACAACTGTTATGAATAATTTTGCTTAGGACAATTTTGCTATTCTGGGCAAAACTCAACGATGCAGATCTATTGACTTGAGCAATTTCCATTTCCCTTGGCATTTTTATGATAATGGTAAGAGAAACTGCCATAAGGATAATGGTTCCCCAAAAAGGAAGAAAGGGATTGAGCGAGTAGAGCAGTGTGCTCATGGCCATCAACGTAAAATTAAACAGGTAAGAAACTTTTTTTATTGTTATTTTCAGCGAGCTATATTCGACATCAAAACGTTTACATAAAATCAAAAAATATGAATCGATTGCACCGCTTTCCCACGCATTGGCAATTCCCAGTATAAAATTTGCAGCAACAAAACCAAAAAAACAAGGAAACATACAATAGGCAAGTAATGATATAATCATTAGGATTCTTGAACACACCAAGCAAATCTTGTTTCCAAATTTATCAGAAAAATATCCACTCGGAAGTTCAAACACAAACGAAGCAAATGTGAAAATAAACTTAAAAAAAGAAATATCCTGAGTTTGCATCATAAAATGAAGCAAAAACAATGTTTTTACTGGCGTAAATAGCGATTGAGTCGAAAAAATGGTTGCAAGACAAATTTCAGTCCGACATCTCTTTTGATTCATTGTAAAATTTCTCCATACTGTTTGCTTTTTACTATCAAATTCAAAACAAAGTCTGTATACTCTGTTTCAAGTGGGCAAACGATTTTGTTTTGTTCTCGACAGGCGAAAAAACTGATATATTGAACGTTGTTTTCTTTAGGCCGTTTCTCTATTTCAGGCAATTCAAAATAAATTTTCGCTGTTATGATTGATGCGAATCATACATTTTCATTTTGCTCTTTAAGAAGTTGTATTACTTGAACAGCCAGCTTGAAGCTGCCTTGTTTTCCTCGATTTTAATATCATGCTTTTTCTATGGGAGAATTTATATTAACCATTACTCTGTTTATTCCATACTTTGCGATTTTATTAACAACTTCATAGTTCGCTTGAGTTCTATTTGTCATCGGAAAAGTCCATACCTTCTTCATTTTATAGCTCTCCTTCGATTGATTATTTATAAGCAAAGATCATTTTCTCTTCACCTACGGTAATAAAAATGACTCATTTCGAAACTTTACATCAATAATCTACTTTGATTGTGATTCTGTATTGACTTTTCTTAAAAGAAATGTATACTGATAAAACAACTAATCGTCGTTCAAAACAAGAGGGTTCATCTTATGAATTGTATTTATATTGGAACATTTATCAAGCAACGTCGTAGGGAATTAAAATTGACTCAGGAGCAAGTGTGCAATGGCATCTGTGACCCTGTCACCTTGTCTCGTATTGAAAACGGAAAGCAAACCCCTAGTAAAAGTGTTATAAGTGCTCTCTTGCAAAGGCTTGGAATGCCGGAGGCACGTTATTATGTCTTGGAATCTAAAAACGAACTGGAAATCGAAGCATTGAAAAAAGATATTATCGCATGTGGTGTAACTCGCAATGTCTCACTTGGTTTTGAAAAAATTTCTCAGTTAGAGAATCTTACTTCTTCTGATGATCGCCTGACGCGTCAATTTATTTTGAGATCCAAAGCATTACTCGGATCATTCGATAAAAGATATACTTATGACGAACAGATTGATATGTTGCTGTCCGCTATTCATTTGACAGTCCCCGACTTTAATATTGAAGAAATTAATAAGTGCCTATATGCTTTTGACGAAATAAAAGCAATCATACAAATTGCTAATATCCATTTGAATCTTCAGCATAACGATCAAGCTATTGATATATTCTATCAGTTATTAAAGTATGTGAAAATCCACTATCAGGAGGTTATAACATCCGGGAAAATTACGCTTTTGGTTCTTTATAACTATGCTAGAGCCTTAGATCTTTGTGGACGTTACGAAGATGGTATGAAATTAGCTAAAGAAGGTCGAGACGCATGTATTCAATATGGTCACTACCAAACGCTTCCCGGCTGCCTTGAAATATATGCTGAATGTTGCCACTTTCTTGGCATGGATAGCGAAAGTGCCGATGCCTATTATCAAGCCTATTATCTCTGCAAACTAATTGGCCGCAAAGAAGATTTGGAAATCACACGAAGTGAAGCAAAAAAATACTTAAACATTGATTTTAAGCATTAAGGAATTTCGCCATCACCAGTCATCGCATCACCCTCAACCGGTGGAATTGTTGTGTCAGGAGTTTGCGATGAAGATGAAAGAACAGATGCCGATGACGATTCTACAACGTTGCTAAAAAACAATGTTGAACACATTACTGAATTTGTTAAAGCGATTGCTAAAAGCACTCCTATGTACTCGTTTCATATGAATACCTCTTTCATTCTGTTTAGAATATCAAACCACCAAGTTAATTTCCATAGCATTTCATGCAAGAAATAAATTACATGAAACGCCTAGTTAACTCTTCTTGATTTGTTTCTCCCGTCTGTGATATGTTATACAAAATTTATTTGGCCGTTTCCATATATTGTCACACTATCATAGAAGGACTTTTATAACCGCCATAATCTACGCTTGCTATTCATCTGACAATCAGTGCGAAGCGTCTATTGAAGGACAGCTATGCGACTGTACCGTGATTCTCTCATCTTGATACCTCTAAATAAGCTCTTTAGGAAATAATACATTCCGTAAGAATGATTATGGCCGATAGAACTGCAAAAGAAAAGCGCACCGGCTAAATTTCAGCCGATGCGCTTGCAAAGTTTGTGATTTTATTCCTCGTTTGTGAGATAAGGAAGATTGCCGATATAGGTGTCCAGCAGATCGAGTGCCGCTTTTTTCTGGATAGGAGTCAAACCTTCCAGCCGCTTGCAAATCTCGTCATCGGTCACATGGGATGCTGTGCCGACATAATCACGGAGCAGAACGTCTGCCGGAACGTCCAGCGCATTCAGAATGCTGATAAGCGTAGAAAGGCTAGGCTCTTTCAGTCCACGCTCAATTGCGCCGATAAAATTGGAGGAAAGATTTGCTTTTTCAGCAAGCTGTTCCATCGTCAAGCCCTGACTCTGCCGCTGCTCCCGCAGACGCTGCCCGAATAATTCTTTCATAGTACGCTCCGTTTCAATAGGGTTGATTACACTCAATAGAATACCTGTTGCGGCGCACTTGATACACAATCATTAGATAATATTGTTGCCGATAGAGAATGAAAACGCAAAAAATGCCGGAAACCGACCACTCACGGTCAGTTCCCGGCAATCTGCGTTTATCGAGTCTGCTCGTTCTCCTGTGCTGGCTTTTCCTCTGCAAAAAATCGTTCTACGTTTTTCTGCGCCCGAACCAGCTCCTGCATCTCGTCCCGTGCTTTGCGGTAATCCGGGTAGGATGCTTTCTTTTTAGTCAGCAACTCTGCAAACTCTGCGTCCAACTCCTTGACCCTCGGCAGTTTTTGCAGCCCAGCCTCGTCAAAGGCCGCTTTCGCCGCCTTGTGCAGGGTGATCTCCTCCCGGTGGGCTTCCAGAAACTTTTTACTGTACCCCGACTTGCGATAGGCATCATAGACCGGGCGGGTCTTGGCATAGTTGATGATGTGGGTTTTCAAGACAGCAATCTCCGTCAGCCTCGCTTCTGCCGCCTTGATGGAATCGCCCATAGCATGATAGCGTTCCGTTGCCACCGCTGCACGTTCCCTCAGTTCCTCTGCGCTGTTGATTTTTTGCTCCTGCAAGAACAGCAACATCTTGGACATCTCTTTCAGGTTGAACTTGGTTGCCCACTTTTTGTAACCAACGCTTTTGCCTGCCGCCATTTTCTGCGGAATGTCTACCAGAAGCTGGAACGGTTGCTCCTGCAATGGCTTCCTCTGGTACGGCTTGTGCTCAACCCTTCCCTCCAGCACCGCCTTGATCTCGTCCTCGCCATAGCCGGTGCCCAGAGTGCGAAAACGGATAAACCGTTTCTGACCCTTGCCCTTCACCGCTGTGTGCTTGCCGCGCTTCACCTCATAGCCCTGCTGCTCCAGCTTTTGCAAAAACGCTTCGTAGTCCGTCGGCTTTTCTGCAAGGATGGTGTCGATGATACTGCACAGGCGGTCACGGTTGCTTTCTTTGGGCGGGTAAACAATACGCTTCTGCCGTTCCCGGTAGGGCTTGTACTCGATGGTAGAGAGTTGATGTTCCAGACAAATCAGGTCGCTTAACCGCTGTACCGCAAAGGTGGAAAGCCAGAAATTTTTGAATTTGCGGGTTCCATCCAAGGCGGTGGAATTATAAATAATGTGGTTGTGGATGTGCGCCCGGTCGGTGTGGGTGGCAACGATAAAAGCGTGTTTTCCCTTCAAAAACCGCTCAGCAAACTCATAGCCGATGCGATTGGCTTCCTCCGGCGTAACTTCCCCCGGCTTGAAGGACTGCCGCACCTGATAGGCGATGACATCGCTCTTCTGGCTGCGCCCGGTGGTCTGCTCGTATAACCGTTTCGTCAGCAGAAATTCCTCGTCTACGGTCAACGGGCTGCATTGGTAGCTGCTGACCAACTCGCCCTGTTCGGTCTTGTCCGGGTTCTGGATATAGCTGGTGTGGCTGTGCAGGCAAGCCCCGATGGACTTGCCTTTATTTTTTCGCATGGGGATCAACCGTGTTGCTGCCAGTGCCATCACCCCCTAAAAAAGAAAATGCCGCACATCGGCGGCATTAAGATCATTTGGATAATTTTTCGTGGTCGGCAGCACCTGCCAGATACATGGCTTCCTGCCGAACACTTTCCAATTCGTTGCTGATTGCATCCAATTCCAGATAGAGGCTCCATGCTTCTTCACCGATAAGAGCTTTCAGCGCATTCTCTGCGGCGATCTTTTTCTGGATCAGTGCACGATATTCGTCATCGTCTGCAAGCTGTCGTTGCAGAATATCTTTCAGATTTTCCCAATAATAGTCGGTCATAGCATCCGTGTCCATCGAATCCCTCACAATCCGGCAATCCAGCCATTAAAACGCTCCGCTGCCTCTACGATCAAAGCACCCATGAAGATCAGCGCAAAGCAGCCAAACTCTGCCACCAGCAAAATCAAAAACTGCAGCCACTCCCGGCAGTACAGCGTATAAAGACCGCAGCCGAAAATATACAGCATGGGCAGTGCCAGCACAAACGCCGACAGGTTCAGCGTCCATTTCAGCATCAGCACCAGAAATGCACTCAGGAGAACCACAGGAAATAGGAGAACCTTTGCTACGAATTTCATATTGACACCGCCTTTCTGCTTTCAGTATATGGATAGAGCATGAGCCTGTCAATGGTGTTGTCCCTTATGTAGCCCCGCAGCCCTCCAACTGCGGGGAAAAATTTAGAGTTCTGCCAGCCGGGAAAGAATTTGCCGACCAATGTCGATCAGTTCATCCAGCCGCTGCCGCAGGTCCTCCATGTCGGCGGCGTAGATTTTGCCGCACTCGTTGGCACGTTTGGCGTACTGGTTCAGGTTGTTGCTGCACATCTGCAAGAGATACGCCATGCGCCGCAGCTGCGGTAGGTCAAGGTTCAGGCAGTAGCCGTCCAGTGCCATCTTGCGGATATACGCGCTCAGGCTGCGGATGCCCATGCCCAGCATCTTTTCATAAATGCGGTTCTTCTCGGTCTTTGTGGTTCTCAGAATGATGATCTCATCCCGCTTTTCTTTCACCGAGCATCACCGTCCTTGTCCAGATAGCTTTTGAAGGGCTTCACCGGCTCCGGCTTGTCGGATTTCTCCTCCAACGCTGCCAGCACAGAGGGGCGGCGAGGTGCATCCTCCTGTTCTTCCTCGTCCTGTTCCGGGTCATGGCTCTTTTCGTCCACATCCAACTGGGCGTTCAACTCTGCAAGCCGTGCGGATTTCTCCGCCAGTTCTTCCTCCTGCGGGAACGGCTTTTCCACCTCGATTTGCGCCACCGCCTGCTGCTGATGCAGGGTAGCCAGTTCGTTCTCAGCAGAGGTGATGCGCTCCGGGAAGTTGTTCAGCGAATTATCCAGACGGATGATGTTGCCCAGTGGGTCAGTGCCCAAGGGCACCGTGTACTTCCGTTGTCCCTTCAAAAGTGCCTGATACTCGCTGCGAAAGGTATCGAACCGCAGGGACAGTTCAAAGCCCCGGTAGCTGCCAATCACTTTTTCCTCGGCGTTGGGCAGTTCGGAACAGGCGAGAATCAGACGCTCACCGGCGGTCTTTTTCTCATCGTAGGTCACACCCTTGATGGTCATGCCGCAGAAACCCTCTTGCACCTGCGGATGGGCGGCAGCAAGCTGTGCGTCCGCTTTCAGCCCGGCGATGTGAGCGTTCGTTTCCTGAATATTAGCCGGGAACTTGGTCAGCAGCTTGTCCTGCAAGCGGAATTTCTGGCTCTGGTGGTCGGCTTTCAGAACTTTGAGTTTTGCGACCTGTACATCCAAGTCCATCTTCTCCTTGATGAGCGGATTTCCGGCGCACAACGCCTTGATCTCCGCATAGGAAAGTGCCTGCTCGTCCACATCCTCGCAGGAGCGCACAGGAGATTTGGAGGTCATAATTTGGCTGATAAATCGCTGTTTGTTCTCAAGGGTCTGAAATAAATACGAGTCAAACGTCCCTTCCGTGACGTAATTGAACACCTTGACTTCCTTATTCATATTGCCCTGCCGGATGATGCGACCATTGCGCTGGGTCATGTCGCTGGGCTTCCACCCAACGTCCAAATGATGCACCGCCACAAGCCGCGATTGAACATTCGTCCCGGCTCCCATTTTTGCCGTACTTCCGAGCAAAACTCGCACATCGCCAGAGCGCACTTTGGAGAACAGAGCTGCCTTTTTCGCTTCGGTGTCGGCGTTGTGAATAAACTCGATCTCGTTTTCCGGCACCCCGGCGGCAACCAGCTTTTTGCGAATATCATCGTAGACATTGAAGTTGCCATCGTTCTTTGGTGTCGAGAGGTCGCAGAACAAAAGCTGGGTCAGCTTCTGGTCTTTGCCCTCCTCCCAGATCTTCAGCACATTCTGCACACAGACGTTCAGCTTGCTGTTGGGGTCGTCCGGCAGCATGGGGTTCATCAGGCGAACGTCCAAGCCGATCTTCCTGCCGTCATTGGTGACGCAGAGCATATTGTCCACGGACGCATCCACGATGCCGGAGTGGATATCCGCGGCACGTTTGCTCAGTTCCTGCACCATTTCCTTTTGAATTTCGGACGGCTTTGCCACCACGGTCTCAAATTTTGCTTCGGGCACAGGCAGATGAAGCTGGTCGCTGGTCTTGATGTCCGCAACCTCTTTGAACATGGACATCAATTCCGGGAGATTGAAGAACTTTGCAAATCTCGTTCTTGCCCGGTAGCCGGTGCCCTCTGGGGCAAGTTCGATGGCGGTGGTAGTCTCGCCAAAGGTGGATGCCCAGCAGTCGAAGTGGGTCAGCCTTTTCTGTTGTAGGGTACTGTACTGCAAATACCGCATGACCGTGTACAGCTCGGTCATGGAATTGCTCACGGGCGTACCTGTGGCGAACACCACGCCACGCCCGCCGGTGATCTCGTCCAGATAGCGGCACTTGCCGAACATATCGCTGGATTTTTGCGCTTCGCTGGTGGATAATCCTGCGACATTCCGCATTTTTGTGGTCAAAAAGAGGTTCTTGTAAAAATGGCTCTCGTCCACAAAAAGTCTGTCAACGCCGAGCTGCTCAAAGGTGATCACATCATCCTTTCGCTCATCGGAGCGCAGTTTTTCCAGCTTGGTTTCCAGCCTTTTCCGGGTCTTTTCCATCTGCTTGATGGAGAAATTCTCGCCTGCGTGGACTTTTAGCTCATTGATGGCGGCAAGCGTTTCATAAATTTGCTCCTGAATGATGCGCTCCTGCCGCTCAAAGGACAGCGGAATGCGCTCAAACTGGCTGTGCCCGATGATGACGGCATCGTAGTCGCCGGTGGCGATGCGGGCGCAGAATTTTTTGCGGTTGGCAGTCTCAAAGTCCTTGCGCCGTGCTACCAGCAGCTTGGCATTGGGGTAGAGGTTCAGGAACTCGCTTGCCCACTGCTCCGTCAAATGGTTGGGCACCACAAAAAGGCTTTTCTGGCACAAACCAAGGCGTTTTGCTTCCATGGCGGATGCTGCCATTTCGTAAGTTTTTCCGGCACCAACTTCGTGTGCAAGCAACGTATTACCGCCATAAAGCACATGAGCAATGGCGTTGCGCTGGTGTTCCCGGAGGGTAATTTCCGGGTTCATACCGACAAAGTGAATGTGGGAGCCATCGTATTCACGGGGGCGGGTAGAGTTGAACAACTCGTTGTACTGTTTCACCAGCGCAATGCGCCGCTGGGGGTCTTGCCAGACCCAGTTGGCGAATGCGTCCTTGATGACCTGCTGTTTCTGCTGTGCCAGCATAGTCTCCCGCTTGTTCAGCACACGCTTGAGTTTACCATCGGCATCCTCGATGGTGTCATAGATGCGGACATCTTTCAGGTTCAGGGTTTCCTCCAGAATCTTGTAGGCATTAGCGCGGGATGTGCCGTAGGTCTCGGAGGAGATAATATCGCCCCGCCCGGTGGCAGTCTTGCCCTCCACGCGCCACTCTGCGGTATAAGGAGAATAACGCACTTTGACTGCATGGCGCAGATAGTAGGGGATCTGGAACGTCTCGGTCATAAACTTCTGAATAATGTCCGGGGAAAGCCATGTGGCACCCAGCCGCACATCAATTTCAGATGCCTCCAGATCTTTGGGCTGCGCCTTGGTCAGCGCATCCACATTGATGGCAAATTCCGGGTTCGTTTCGGCGGCAAACTGCGCCATCCGCAGCTTTGCCCGGACATCGCCGGAAAGGTACTCGTCTGCCATCTGCCAGCCTGCTTCCGGGTCGGTGGGGTCGGCGGCAGGGTCTTTGAAAATTACGCCGGAAAGTTCGGTGGTAATTCGCCCATACTCTCCGGGCGTGCCCAGCAGTTCTGCCATATAAGGCAGATCCACTTTGCCGTGTTCCCCGATGGACACCGCCAACGCTTCGCTGGGGGTATCGACGCTGGTGACGGTACGCTCCGGGCGAATCGTCCTTTTCGTGAACATTGCCGCCTTGGATTTAAGCTGTCCCTGCTCGTCCAGATTTTCCAGCGAACACAACAAATAGTAGGAGGAATCCTGTTCAAAAAGCCGCCCGTTTTTGCGGTCGTTCAGCAGACCGTACTTTGCGGTAAAGGCATCATAGGCGGTGTTCAGCTTTGCCTGTGTCGCTTTAATATCCTCGTCCGGGTAATCCTCCAACTGCTGCTGAATCAGTTCATTGACGGTCTGCCGCAGTTCCACCATGCCGGTGACACGCCCCTTGGCGGTGTCGGAAAGTTCCACCTGCGTCATCACGGAGTTTTCCCGGTAGAACACCTCGCCGTCCACCACCGTGTAGCTGAAATTCTTCACATCCGGGTCAGCCGGGAGAATGTGCTTCTCATTTTCGGCATCCGCAATATCTGGTGTTTCCACCTCAACCTCGGTGTATTGCCCCTCAATATGCTGCACCGCCTCGGCAAGCTGGTCTGCAAGGCTGGTGCCCTCGATGGGTGCAACGGTCAGGTCCTGACCGTATTGGGTGCTTTCGATGGTCAGTTCGCCCAGCACCATCTCCGGGTGGTCTACGAAATACTGGTTGATGGCAAAGCCATCCTCGGTTTTGCCCAACTGCACCCAGTCCGGCTCATGGTCGATGGGGCGGTCACGCTTCTGCAGGAAGATAATGTCGCTGACAACATCCGTACCAGCGTTGGCACGGAAAGCGTTGTTGGGCAGACGAATGGCCCCCAGCAAATCGGCTCGTTCTGCCATGTGCTTGCGGGCAGAAGAATCTTTACTGTCCAGCGTGTAACGACTGGTAACAAACGCCACCACGCCGCCCGGACGCACTTGGTCGATGGCTTTCGCAAAGAAATAATTGTGAATCGAAAATCCCAGCTTGTTGTACGCCTTATCGTTGACCTTGTACTGACCGAAAGGCACGTTGCCCACCGCCAAATCGTAGAAATCACGGCGGTCGGTGGTTTCAAAGCCAGCCACGGTAATGTCTGCCTGCGGATACAGTTTTTTTGCAATGCGCCCGGTGATGCTGTCCAGTTCCACGCCGTACAGACGGCTGTCCCGCATGGTGTCCGGCAGCATTCCAAAGAAGTTGCCTACTCCCATACTCGGTTCCAGAATATTACCGGACTTAAAGCCCATCTTCTCGACCGCATCATAGATGGCACGAATCACCACCGGAGAGGTGTAGTGGGCGTTCAGAGTAGAAGCGCGAGCGGCGGCGTACTCGTCCTCGGAAAGCAGCCCTTTCAGCTCCGTATACTCTTTTGCCCAGTTGTCCTTATCCGGGTCAAAAGCATCCGCCAGACCGCCCCAGCCTACATATTGCGAAAGCACCTGCTGCTCCTCGGCGGTGGCACCCCGGTGCTCCTCTTCCAGCTTGAACAGGGTACGGATGGCTTCGATGTTCCGGGCGAATTTCTGTTTGGGGCCTCCGACACCCAAATCATCATCCGTGATGTGGAAGTTCCCGGCAAGTTCAAGTGTGGATTGTTCCGGTTCAACTGCATCCAGAGCAGGTGATTTTGAGCCAATCGTCTGGATCACAATATCATAAGGCATACGGTTTTCTTCAGCAGGGTATATGGCAACCGTTTTTACAGTATCATCTGGCTGCGTAGTAACCTGTTCATTCTGCCGCAAGCCCTCCTCGAATTGTTGCTTATTGACAACTTCGTTATCCCATGACTGCCCGTGCGCACTGGTGTCGATGCGCACATCCGTTTCACCCACATAGCCAACTTTCCCCTCAATAGTTCGAGTGGGGAGTTCGACCACAACATTGTCACCGACCTTGTAATCGGGCAGGGGGGATTCCATCATATCCTGCTCCTCGTACAACTCCCGGACAAGAGCCAGCGGTTCCTCCCGGAAAACTGGCATCCGCATTTCTGCCAGTGCCACATCCTGCAGGGTCACGCTACCCCTATCATAGTTTACCGTATCTACTCGGAAAGCCCGCCCTTCCATGTGGACGGTGGCATCCAGCGGCAGATAATCCTCCCGGCGCAGATACTTGGTCTGGTGGTGGGTGCCGTCCTCGTTCAGCCCAGCAAGGTAGATGTTCTCGCCGCGCTGCCATAGTTGTTTGGCACGGTACACCCACTGGTTACTGGGAAAGCCGGTGACCGGGACGGTGCCCAGTGCTGTTTCTTTTTCCAGAAGTTTGCCGCCCAGAAGTTCGCAGACCTTCCGGGCATCCTCACCGTAGAACTCATAGTATCCGTTCTGCTCAAAGCCTACCAGCGCATCCGGGTACTGTTCCTTCAGAGCGTTGTACTCGGCGGCGGCATCCAGCGGCAGCAGTGCCGGACGTTCCTCTGCCTTGCTGTGATAGTGCTCCAGTTCCTCGTCTGTGACGCTGACCAGTTCCGAAAAATCCAGAGCCTCCAATTCGGTTTCGGTCAGATCTTCCAGACTTTCGTACTGCCGCTCGTCGATCAGCACCTCGCCCAGATACCGTTCCACCCGGTATCCCACCAAATCCACATTAACTTGAATGGGAATATCCTCATCGGTGGCGTTGGTGTAGGCAACGCCGATCTTGGACAGGTCAGAAAAGTCCGGTTCAGAATCATATTCCTCCAGACAGAAATCCCGGATCAGGTTTTTGGCATGGGTCAAGGTAGCATCTGGCTCTACGGTGATGGGCACAGGGGGCGTGTAATGCTCCTTTTCTTTGTCCGTCAGATAACGGTCGGACTGGACCATTAGGTCGATATACTTTTCCACCTGCGTCCATTTCAGGGTGATTTTCTGATGGTCGGGATAACGGTCAAATTCCAGTCCCTTCCAGTCGTGGTTCACAAAACCCCTGCTTCCGTCCAGAAAATCGTGGGAGTGCCCGCCGATGCCGTACTCTTTTGCCAATGCTTTGGCGCGGAGATTGCGGTCTGGCTGAGTCTGATACAGTGCCATAATGCGCTGCTTACCGCCCTCAAACCCGGAACCGTGCTTACGCAATTCGTTTTCAATCTCCGCCTGTGACAAAACAAAAGCGGAGGGCGTTTTTTCGCTCTCCGCTCGGTCTATCTTTTCAATTTGCTGGGCTTCGGTAGGGATGTGGGCATCGAAGAAACTCAGCTGTAAATCAGCTCCGTCAGCACCATTTCCTCTGCCTGCACTTTCAGGCTGTTCATGTGCTGCACCCATAACATCTGATTCTGCTCCTTGTCCGGGGCCGGGTTCTGTTTCAGAAGATGCACCATAGTCTGCTGCATCTGGCTCTCGGCGGTCTGCTCCACCTCCATCAGGTGCGGGTACAGGCTCCCGTTCAGGAGCATCGTGTTGTACAGCATCGGGCGATGGTTCATCAGGTACGTCCGGCGCAGCCTGCCGTACTTGCCCAGCGGCTTCCGGGGCTGGTTCAGGGTCAGGTTCGGGAGCTGGTAGTCCCCGACGGTCGAGTAGGTCACGTTTCTGCTGTTCGTATTCATATTGGCTCCTTTCTGCATTGCGGCGGCGAATGGTTGTTTTTACGGTGCGCTCGATGTTCCGCAGCACCTCCCGGCTCATGTCGCTGACGGCTGCGCCGAGGGCGTAAACACTGTCTGGGGTGGAAAACTCGTGGATGGCTCGGAAGTCGTCCTTGTCGAACCACCCGGCAGGCTCAATTCCGCAGCGTTCCAGCAGCGTGTAGGTGACGCTGATTGCAGCAGCGCTTTTGAACTGCATCTCCACCCCGGCTTCATCATAATCCATCAGCAGCGAACCGTCAACGATGGCGCGGATGTCGTCGCCGTTGTTGTCCCAGTAATCCGCCACCAGCTTCCCGGCAACATCTGCAAGCTGCTGGCTGACACGCTCCCCGCTGATGCCGTAGGTCTTATTCAACATCTCCGAAACCGGCTGCACCAAATCAGGGCCGAGCTGCCACACCTCCGGGTCACGGGAATTGCGGCGCACCCCGGTGTCCGACACATCGAAAACGTAGTGCAGGCGAGGGAATCCGCTGGATTCGTCCAGCAGTGCAATGCCCTTGGCACCCCGGCGCACATAGCGGTTCATCCGGTTGCGCCAAATGTCAAATTCGGCGCAGGCGGTGGCATCGGGCCGCTGGGCGTAGATCATCAACTGGTCCGCAAAGGGGTACTTGTACAGTCGGGATGCGGTAGTCAGGTAGTCTGTCCAGCTTTCCCAATACCGGGTCAAGCCGTTGGCTGTGCGCTGGGCAAGGGCGAGATATTCTTCGGTTTTGCTTGGCATTTTGGCCTCCTTCTTCAGATTTTAGGGTATAAAAAAGCGGGCAACCGTTTTAGGGTTGCCTGCAGGAGTATGTAATAATTGGGTTATCGTTGACTTTGAAGTTCTGATGATGAATGTCTATTTTTCATCGCTTTCGGGCGGACGAACATAACGTAACATTTTTCTTTCACAGGCACCAAATTCCAAATAGTTGTTTTTTGCCTCGTTTAGAGTTATTCCATGATTCAAGTCACTGGGGTCGCTATCAGAAGTAATAAACGGGTCATTCTCCCAAAAGCAAACTGGGCAAATGTACCCACAATCTTCCTTTGGTGGAACATTATAAGTAAAACATTCGCAGCATGGACATTGATACTTTTTCAAATAGATGCACCCCCGCAAGCACCGACTTATCAATTTGTATATGGCTCTGTGTCTTTTCCATCGTATACAATTACTTTAATGTTGGTGGCCGCATCAACATCCGCATGAATACCTACGGTATATTCTTTGTCCGTAACATTCGCAAAAGAGTAGCAGCTTCCCGCAGGAATATTGCCGGATACGATTTCCTGCTCGCCTTCGCAGAGCAAATGCACTACAATTTCAAAATCATTCCTATTCTGAATCGTCAGTGTGCCCGTTTTGGATGAAACCTTTACATTAGAATAAGTGATTACATATTGGGCAGATGTTGATTTTTCTGTACAAGACACAGAGCAATCCCATTGGATTGTAGCCTTCGCCTTTCTGTAAGATTCCGAAGATCTATACGCCGAAATTATAATGATTGCGGCTACGGCAAAGACGCTCACGATAATGAACACTATTGGTGCTTTTTTCTTCATAGTCTTTATCTCCGAAATTTCCAATTCATTGAGTTGAGCATATTACATACGCGAACACTCCAACCCTACAGCTCAATTTCCACCGCAAGCTGCTCCTGCTTTTCTTTTTCGTCAGCGATTTGGACATCAACATCTTCGCGTATCTTTTTCAGAAGTGCAAGGACTCGCTTGATTTGACCTTTGGTATTCTCCACTCTGCTCTGTGCCTGATTGATGTGATCCAGAACTGCCCAGTCTGCAAAGAGGCTATCAAAGAAGAAATCCGCAAATTTCAAAAAGCTGTCTACTGTAACCTGAAGGTCTGCGGTGATCTCAACATCGGCAAGTTCAGTTTTGAACCGCCGCAGTTCCACTTGAAGCTGTTCGATTTGTTCCTGCGCATCGTCCAGTTCCGCATACTTGGCGAGATCCACCCCCAGACCACCACCCATCACGTCCCATGTGCTCCAGCCCTCGGCATTATCCAGCGTTTCCAGAACTTCATTGACCGTGTGCAAGGCAGTCTTTCCGGCGTTGATGGCCTCCAGCAGTTCCCGTTTTTGGACTTTCAGCGCGGCAATGCGGCTTTCGCTTTCTGCAACCTGCTGTGCGGCAGGGTGGGCAGATGCTTTGAGGCTTTTGATTTTTTCGGAAAGAGCAGCTTGATACTGCCTTTCGCAATCGGACAGCCGTGCCAGCCTATTTTGAATTTGTGCTAAATCAGCATCAACGGAAGAAAGGTCATGGAGAGCTACATCGTACTTGACACGGGCTGCATAGGCTTCCTGCCGTTCCTTGTCCAGTTTTTCATCCATTTTTCCGATTACTTGATAGAAAAATGCGGCAAGGCTGTGTCCCTCCAGACGGTCCACATCAGCCTGCTCTGCCAGCTTGGATTTTTCCAGCTTTTTCAGGCGGTCCGCAAGCGTATCTCTCTGGGCGGTCAGTTCTTTCTGCTTTGCTTCACAGTTCTTCTTTTCTGCGACCTGCTGCCAAAGCTCTTTCAACGTAGAATCACTCATAAGGAATGTCCTTTCCCGGCATTACGTTTCTTCGTTCAGAAGCTGGTTCAAAAAATGCTGCCGATTATTTACAAATGTTTTGGTGATAACGTAGCTGTCCGTATCTTCATACTGACAAGGATGAATCGTGCCATTGTCGAAGCTAAAAATTTCAGCATCAGGCATTCCGAGGAGAATGGGTGAATGTGATACGATAATGAATTGCGCCCCTTCTTGGGCACACCGATGAATGTTGATCAGTAACGTGAGCTGCCGCTGCGGGGATAAAGCGGCTTCCGGCTCGTCAAAAATATAGACTCCATCTGCACCCATGTAGTCCTGCGCAATAGCGAGGAAACTTTCACCGTGTGATTTTTGGTGATAGCTTTTGGAGGGATGATCGTCATCGGAATAGTCGATTTCCTTGGTGGCTACATTGTAGAAGCTCTCTGCCCGGAGAAAATACCCGAACTTTGGTCTGCGATACCCCTTGGAAATCGTCATAGCCTCACATAGTTCCGAATGGGAGTTGTATGTGGAAAATGAATAGTTCTTCGTTCCACCCTCTGCGTTGAAGCCGTAAGCAACAGCGATTGCTTCCAGAAGCGTAGATTTTCCGCTTCCATTTTCGCCAACAAAGAACGTAATGGGCTTATGGAATGTAAAAGTGTCGATTCCGCTGATGGCAGGAATCTGACGAACATAATTGTATGGGCGCACTCTGTTCCAGTCGATGGTCAGCCCTTGGATAAACAGATCGTTCATACAGCACTCCTTACTATATAATGTAGGAGAACGATTAGTTCCGCTCAAACCCAAGATAGCGGGTGCCCTGAAAACTCAGCTTTCCAATGTCGCCCTCCACAAGCATTCCGTAGTCCGAACCATCTACTTCGAGTTCCATGCGGTCACCGCTCTCTACCTGAAAGGTCACATAATAGGTCGTGAACGTATGCATCATCGTATTGTCCGTATGGTGGCGAGAAACTTCCGTGCGCTTTGCCACCACCGTTGCCGGAACGATCAGCCGCGGCGAATGGTTGTTTTTATTCCATGTACTGATGTTTCCGATGATGGTGTATAGGATCATGCCCAAAACCACAAGGAACAGGATGGGAAACAGGATGCTGAACAACAGATCAAATCCAGCGTAAAACATCTTATTCCTCCAAAATTTCTTCCAGCAGGTCTTTTACATCGTTCAGAAAAGATTCTTCTCCGAGGGTGTTCACCTTGAAGAACACCGCTTGACTGCCGCCCGCTGTAATTGCAGACAGCCGAATCGGGTTATCTCCATTCTGGAACATGGTCAGTGTCAGACTCAGGCGGTTGCCGCCCATCATGCTGTACCGTTCAAACACACGGATACTGCACCGGGCATCGCCCTCTTTGAAATCACTGCCTGCCTCTAAATCTGCCGACCAACTGCTATCCGGGATTTCCTTTTCCAACTTCCGAAGCAGCTTGTCAAAGTTTTTGTTTCGGATGGTCTTTTCAAAGATTGCCATAATGGTTCCTCCGTTCTGACAATTAAAAATCGGTCCCTTATTTTTGATACGAGCAGAGCCACAGGAAAATTGCGGAGAAATCGCTTGAAGAGAGGAATTTTGTCTGATTTGATTATAGCATATCTTTTGGAAGAACAAAATACTTTATGTACGCCGCCCGCAGGCGGCAAAGATCAGTCCGGAGGAAATTCCAGTTCTGCAAACTCCGCATCGGTCAGCAGTTTCAGTTTTTCGATGACCTGTTCGGACAGTTCCCGCAGGGCGGTTTCATCTGGCATCAGGTAGCACTGCATGAGCCGCAGTTCATGGATAAGCCCCAGCCGGGTGCCGGTGTTGTAGAGCATCATCAGCATCAGTTCCTCATGGTTAAAGTTCATAGCCGCTCCTTCCTTTTTTACATCCGCTGGGATTGCACTCCGGGGCATCGCACTTCACTTTGAGCGTTTGCAAAACTGAGGTGCGTTCCGGCTTTTTATCCAGAAATCCCGGCAGTTCCTTGAAGCCGATGCTGTCCACATAGTGCGCCGATATTTTTCCATCCTGATTCAGCATGATTACATCACTGACAGACAGGCTGTGCCCATGGTAATCCGTCGGGCGAGCGAAGTTAAATTTCTGGTACAACTGTTCCAGCAGCTCCGCCTGCGGAACGCTGCGCTTTCCTTCCGGGAGATTGCCCCGGTACAGGATCTCGTAATTCTCAACGGACGGAGCGATGTTCTTCTTATTCAGGTAGCGCATGGCGGCAAAGCGGAGCGCAGGGTCTGCATCCTGATGCAGCTGCATGACCAGATAACAGTCGTGGCCGCTCTGCTGGAATTGTTTCATCCGGTATGACTGGATCTCATTTCGGTCTGCAAGTTTCTGGGCGAACTCCTCTTGGCAGAGCGGGATGCAGTCCTTGTTCCGAAGGTTATGGGTGTACATAATTTCGTCCCGCACTTCCTCGATCATCAGTTCGGGCGCTTCAATTTTTCCACGCTCCAGCAGACAGCAATCACCCTGATAGAGCGCATAATTCCATGCGCCGCCGTCCGCCTGCACAGTGAGATAATAGTCGTATTCCAGATTCCACGCCCGGCAGTCCTGCTGCGTTAAAGGCTCCGGCTCCACAATGCCACGGCTGCGTGCCATGCGCTCTGCAAATTCGCAGATATGCTGCACCGAGGAACCAATCTTCATGTGGTAATCATCAAGATATTCGACTACCTCGGAACGCTGGTGCCCATCCGGGTAGGTTATCTGCACAACACCGCCGTCCGGCACCCGGAACAGCTCGTTGTACATCGGGTCGATGAACCGCACATCATTCCCCGGCAGAGAACGCGGAGCCAGATTCCTGCGCCTGCGAACCCCGGAGCGAAACTTCTCCAAGGTAGTAACGGCGACGTTCTGAATCCTTCCCACAGGCTCGTCCTGATGTTCTGCCAGATAGTACGCACGGGCGGTCTCGATGCGCCGTTGGGTGTTGCCCAGAGCCTCCCGTGGAATCTGCCCTTCCTCCACCGGGAGAGGGCTGCTTTTGTCGAAAACCTCGTACCCGACACCTGCGAGATTTTCCCGCAGATGCAGATACGTCTGCTCGTTGAGGAGGTAGACCGCCTCGTTATCCTTTATTACGGCGTCATCCTTCATCAGCAGCCACCCTCAAATTCCAAACTGAACTTGCTGCGGCCATCGACCTCGGTGCCCAGCAGCACGGTGGCATTGTAGGTCTTGCCCTTGGCGCTCTTGCAGTCCTTCAGCCGGACCCGACCATCCCGCAGCAGCTTGTCTGCTACATGAGCGTCCAGCCGCTTGCCCAGACGCTTGAAGAACGCATTGTCCTTCCACAGCACGAAACGGCACTCCCGGTTCTCGCAGAACCAGCCTTTTTCACGTTCCACAACATTTGCACCGCAGTTCGGGCAGACACCAAAAATCTTGTTTTTCATAAGTGCATTCGCTCCCTTCGCAGCCTCGGTGGTGGTTACCAGCGAGGAGATCATTTCCTTGATTTCAGTCATAAAAGTTTCCGGCTCCATTTCGCCGCGCTCGATTCGCAGCAGTTTTGTTTCCCAATCGGCGGTCATTTCCGGGGATTGGATTTCTTCGGGCATCACGGTGATGAGGGCTTTGCCTTTATCCGTGGGCAGCAGCACCTTGGTTTTCTTGGTGCCCTTGCGTTCCAGAAAGCCCTTCTGCACCAGTTTTTCGATGGTAGCGGCACGGGTGGCAGGCGTTCCGATGCCCTGACGCTCCACGCCCTCCGGCATGCTGTCTGCACCCGCTGCCTGCATAGCTGACAGGAGGGTATCTTCCGTGTAGGATTTCGGCGGGGACGTTTGACCCTCTTTTAACTCGGCACTGGCAACGCTGCACTGGCTCCGCTCCTGCACATCCGGCAGAACAGCCTGTTCTTTCTGCTTGCCCAGCAGTTCGCCCAGCATTTTCCGCTCCATGGCTTTCCATCCTTCGGACAGCACCACCTTGCCTTTTGCGGAAAATTCCTCCCCGGCGCAGATGGTGATAATCGTGATTTCTGCATAGCGGTGCGGTTCGCCTACGGCACAGAGCAGCCGTGCGGCAATCAGCTGCAGAATATTCCGCTCCCCGGCAGGGAGGGCGGCAAGGTCTGCATTCGCCATGCTTTTCGTAGGCAGCAGTGCATGATGGTCTGTAACCTTGCTGCCGTTGATGACCTGCTGCACATGGATAGGAAGCGGTTTCTCCATGGCAAACGCCCTGCCCGTATCTGTCACCAGTCCCGGAAGGGATGCCGCCATATCCTCCGTCAAAAAACGGCTGTCCGTGCGAGGATAAGTGATGAGCCGTTTTTCGTAAAGGCTTTGGGCATAATCCAAGGTCTGCTGTGCCGTAAATCCCAAAAGACGGTTTGCATCCCGCTGCAATGCTGTAAGGTCATAGAGTTGCGGCGGGTTTTCGGACTTTTCCTTGCGTTCCATCTTCTGCACCGTGACACGCCCCTCCTTTCGGCATTTGGAAAGCAGCAGTTCGGCATCCGCTTTCTGGACAAACCGCTTGCTGGATGCGGTGCCGCCGTCTGCAAGGGTCAGGGCAACCGTGTAGAATTTCTCCGGCACAAAGGCGGCAATGGCGGCTTCCCGCACCACCGTCATGGCAAGCACTGGGGTCATAACACGCCCTACCGCCAAAGGCTGGCTGTACAGGCATGAAAAAAGCCGGGACGCATTGATACCGACCATCCAGTCGGCACGTTCCCGGCAGAGTGCTGCGTTGTACAGCGCATCGTATTCAGTTGATGGTTTCAGGTGAGCGAAACCCTCCCGGATGGCAGATTCCTCCATGCTGGACAGCCACAGGCGAGAAAAGGGCTTTTTGCAGCCCGCTTGCTGGTACACCAAGCGGAAGATCAGTTCGCCCTCTCTACCGGAATCGCAACTGTTCACGATGCTGTCCACATCCGGGCGGTGCATGAGCTTTTTCAGGATACCGAACTGCTTTTTGGTGGACGCAGACACCAGATACTGCCACTTTTGCGGCAGAATGGGCAAATCTGCAATGCTCCACTTGACGTATTTGGCATCGTAGACATTGGGCGGTGCCAGCTCCACCAAATGCCCGATGCACCAGCTGACAAGATAGCCGTTGCCCTCCCAATAACCATCCTGACGGCTGGTGGCACCGAGGACTTTGGCATAAGCCTGTGCCGTTGACGGCTTTTCCGCCACGATCAATTTTGCGATAAGAATCCCTCCAATCTGTTTTGAATTGCAATATGTAGGCGGCAGACCGCCGCCTTAAAATCAGATGGGTTCGGTATCTTCCTCGCCGGTCTCCTCCGGCTCGTCCTCTGCGGGAATCTCAAAATCGCCCTTGTCCTCGGTGTAGTTTGCATCGGGGTCAAGGGCTTCTTTTTCGGCCTGCTTTTTCTGCTTCTGCTTTGCGAAAGCGTAGAAAATGCCGCCTGCCGCCAGCGCAATCAGCACGACCACCCCCAGAAAGCCGGATGCAATCTTTGTGACCTTGTTTTCCTTGGGCTGTTCCGTGCTGGATGCTGCCGCTTCTTCGGCTGCTTTCTTGGCTTCTTCCTCGGCTTTCAGCCTGTCCTGCTCTGCCTGCGCCGCCGCTTCTTTTTCGGCGGTATAAGCGTCCGCATCTTCTTCCTCCATCAGAGCCAAAAGGTCTGCTTCGTCCACAAGGTTCATAAAGTGGACGGTCTGCGCCCCTTTGCTGTTCCTGTCGATGACCAGATAGAAGGTATTGCCCGATTTGCTGACCAGCGTAATAAACTGCTGTCCGCTGCCATCGGAATAGTCGGTGTGGTAATCATCCACCAGCGTCAGATTACCCTCCGGGGTCAGGGCACCAGAGATTTCGTCCGTGACAGTGACAACATCCTCCTCCACGACTTCCGGCAGAACAGGCTGTTCCACAGGGGCGGCTTCGCCCTCAAAGGCAAAGGCGGGAGCCGCCATGCCAGCGCACAGTGCCGCCGATACCAACAGCGCACCCAGTTTCTTAATCTTCATCTGTATCGTCCTCCTTCTCGAAAGTTGCACCCATGGCAGACAGCGCAGCCGGGTTCGGGGTAGCAGTAGCCGATTGCCGCAGCAGGGCGGCAAGCTGTTCCGGGGTCACATTAGCCGTGCGTACCATGCTGCTGACCTCAGCGGCTTCTTCCTCCTGAATCCGACGCTCCAAGACCGCAATGCGGTTGTTCAGCTTGATGCGGCGCTCCTGCTCTTTCTTGAGCGTTGCCCGCAGCTTATCCAGTTTTTCACTCATAGTAAACCCTCCATTTCATTTTGAAAGCCGCCCGAATCCGGCAAGATACTGTTGCCAGTAGGACGAGTGAATATCAGCATATTTGATGGGGTCGCCAGCGGACACCATCATGCCGTTGCCGAGATAAATTCCACAATGGCTCATTCCCGGTGTATCATACGTTCCTTTGAAGAAAACCAAATCACCGGGCTTTGCTTCTGCCTCGCTGATGTGCTGGCTCTTGTTCCACAAGCCGTTGGCTGTGGTACGCCCTACATCGTATCCGTTCTGGTTGTACACCCAGCAGACGTAACCCGAACAGTCAAAGCCGGTTTCCGGGGTGGAGCCGCCCCAGACGTAGGGTGTGCCCACATACTTTTGGGCTTCCTTGTAGATGGCGGCAAATTCGCTGTCGGTCAGAGCTTCTGCCGGAACCTGATAATCAATGCCCGGTGTGCCGGAGCCGTCAGAGCCACCGGGCGGCAGACCGCCGTTGAACAGATAGGGCCGACCGCCCAGCGTGTCCTGAAAAATCTCGTACCGTTTCCATTGGTCGTTGTCCAGTTCCTCCCGGATAACGACTTCCAGCCCTTTATTCACCAATTTGGTGTGAAAGATGCGGTACTCATAGGGCACCTGCGTGGGAACCGGGATTCCTGCCGGGCTGATGACCCAGACGGTCTTATACCGTATCTGTACCTCTACCCATGTGGTCAGCTGGTACTGCTTTTTGAAGGTCTCCTTCAACTTGCCCTGCACCTCCGACCGGGTGTAATCGTCATACAAAGTGGTCAGGAACGAAGTCAACTGCCACGGGTCATGCTCGATGGGGTCAAGGTGATACTGGTACTCGTTGTAGCCGGGGTGGTCGGTAGGGGTGCGCTTGATTTTCTTATCCAGTTCCTTTTCCAGCTTCTTATAGTCCTGCTCTGCACCCCGAATATCCCGATCCTCGGCAGAGTACATGGTCTGCCCGGACACCTGTGTGCCGCCCGAAAAGAGGATACCGCAGGAGGAAAATCCCGACATCACCATCAGGATGAGCAAAAGAAAAACGCCCACGATCACCAGAACGTGTGCGTTGCCCTTGGCGGCATTTATCAGCCCTTTTACAGCGGTGCTGACGGCAGTTTTGCCTTTTTCCACCGCCTGCTCCACGCCGGACCGGGCAGCAGATGCACCGTTGGATGCTGCCTTGTCGCCTGCGGTCTGCGCCGCTGTGCCCGACCGGGCGGCGGCATAGTAGCTCTGCCGGATGTCCTGTTTCTGCCGCCACCGGGAAAGCCAGTTGGAGCCGCCCTCGCCGGTACCGGATGCGCCTGCATCTTGTGCCGCAGTCGGCTCCTGTGGGGCGGATTTTGCGGTTTTGGAGCCTTTCTTGCCCTGCATCTTGGCTTTCTTTTTGAGTTTGCGGGCATAGCGGCTTTTGGAAATGTCGCGGATATTTCCTGCCGCCTTTTCGCCCTCGCTCAACGCCTGCACACCGACATTTTCATCCTCGTACTGGTCAACTTCTCGGTGCACCGCAGACCGGGCGGCATGGGCGGCGTACATTTCCCGCTTCTGCGCCTTGCTCAACCGGCTCAGTTCGTCCGGGGTCAGTTCCGCCTTGCCGAACCGCAGATGCTGGGCTTTTTCGGCAGTCTTTTCTGCATCGGTTTTCAGCTTTTTCTTTTTGGGCATCGACTGCTCCACCTTGGCTTTTTTCGGGGGAGAACGGGTCTTTTTGGCAGACGGCTCCTCTCTGAGATTCAGTTTCGGTTCACTCATTTCTGTGCACCCTCCGAAACTTCACCCAGTTTGGTGGTCATAATGCGGTAGAGTTCCAAATCAGTGGGGAAACGGTCAACGAACGGCAGAATGACATTGCCGAAAAAAAGCAACCCCTCGCCCTCACCGGAGTGGGTCACATAGGAAAGCTGGTGGGGCGAGATATTAAGCTGCTTTGCGAGAATTTGCCGGTCTCCCGCCGCCTGATTCAGCATGATGATCATGTCCGAATTTTCAAAAATATTCTCGACCTCACGAGAAGAAAGAAGGTCTTTGACGTTCTGGGTAAGCCCCGTGGGAATACCACCCCACTTACGGAAACGCTTCCAGATCTCAACGGAATAAGCAGCGGTCTGTTCCTCTTTTAAGAGGAGGTGCATCTCATCCATATAATACCGGGTGGACTTGCCGCTGCTGCGGTTTGCCGTGACACGCCCCCACACCTGATCCTGCACGATGAGCATACCGAGTTTCTTCATCTGTTTGCCCAGTTCCTTGATGTCGTAGCAGACGATGCGGTTATTGACGTTCACGTTAGTGCGATGATTGAACAGGTTCAGGGAGCCTTTCACATAGATTTCCAGAGCCGTGGCAACATGGTGGGCTTCTTTCTCGTCCTGTTGGAGCAGGGCATTGTACAAGTCCTCAAGGATGGGCATATTCTCCGGGCGGGGGTCTGCAAAATATTTGCGGTAAATCAGATGCACACAGCGGTCAATGACCGTTTTCTCCACCGGCAGCAGCCCTTCCTTGCCGCCCACCACCAGTTCACAAAGGGAAAGAATAAAGTCGGCTTTCAGAGAAAGCGGGTTGTCCTCCTCGGAATAGTTGGCATTGATGTCCATGGGGTTGATGAACTGGGTACTGTTGGGCGAAATTTTGATGACCTGACCCTTCAAACGGTTCACCAGCGGCGAGTATTCGCCTTCGGGATCGTTCACAATAATGTCATCGTCCGTCACCAAAAAAGCGTTTGCGATTTCACGCTTTGCCGAGAAACTTTTGCCGCTTCCCGGCGTGCCCAAAATCAGACCGTTGGGATTTTTCAGCTTCTTCCGGTCTACCATGATAAGGTTGTTGGACAGAGCGTTCAGGCCGTAATACAGCGATTCTTTTCCGCTCTGATACAATTCCTGTGTGGTGAACGGAATGAAGATGGCAGTGCTGCTGGTGGTCAGACCGCGCTGGATCTCGATCTGGCAGTCTGCCAGCGGCAGGCTGCTCATCAGCCCCTGCTCCTGCTGGTAGTCCAGTCGGCACAGGTTGCAGTTGTGCTTCTGTGCAATGCTGGATGCCTGAAAAACGTTATTTTCCAGTTCCTGCTCAGTCCTGCCTGTGTTCAACACCAAAAAAGTGACGAGGAACATCCGCTCGTTCTGGCTCTGCAATTCTTTCAGCAGGGCTTTGGCATCCCTGCCGTAGGTC
>Ga0129313_1000640_pt1 | contig 27108 bp, 22 predicted proteins | sample O1105metagenome_FD_94436 | JGI IMG/M metagenome (GOLD analysis project Ga0129313, IMG submission 94436) | Orangutan group fecal microbial communities from fecal samples from Wisconsin, USA - O1105 metagenome | ecosystem: Host-associated > Mammals > Digestive system > Large intestine > Fecal...
ATATCCACCACAATGGCAGACGCTCCGGCCTGCTGCGCCTTCTCCTGGGCAGTGCCGTCCAGCAGCTCCTCTGCCGTTACCGCCACCGCGTCCACAGCCGGCTCGCTCTGATCCTCCCCTTGCTCAGAGGATGACGCAGAGGGGTGGACCACTACGGAGATATTCCCCAGCTCCGGCTGGCTGCTGTCGCCCTTCTCTCGGTGGAGAAAGGGCAGCTCCAGGGTCACGCCTCCATCCCGATAGACCAGATATCGCTGGCCGAACAGCAGCAATCCGCCGCCCAGTACCACCAAAATCAGCAGCACTACCGCAATGATGCGCAGAATGTCCGTAAATGTTTTTCTCCCCCGATAGGAGCTGTAATCCATTTTCCTTCTTGCCATGTCCGATCCCTCCGCCCGCGGTCCGCTCCGGTTCTATCTTCTTAAAACCTATTATGAGTACCGACACTCGGGAAATTGATGCGATTATAGCAGGCCCGGGGCGCGCTGGCAACCGGCGCCTTTAAAAATTAATAGTTCCTTCATGTTTTACCGCCGCAGATAGGCCGGCGGCCGGTACTGCAGCGCCTCCGCCAAATGTTCAGGGCGGATCGTCTCGCTGTCATCCAGATCCGCAATGGTGCGGGCGACCCGCAGGATGCGGTCGTAGCTCCGGGCGGTCAGGCCCATGCGCTCAAAGGCCCCCCGCATGATCTTCTGCCCCGCCTGGTCCAGGGCGCACCAGCGCTCCAGCTCCTGCCGTCCCAGATTGGCGTTGCAGGTCAGACCGTCACCGTAGCGCTCCCGCTGCACCGCCCGGGCCCGATCCACCCGGGCCTTGACCTGAGAGGAAGCCTCCGCCCCGCTGCGGGCGGACAGTTCATCAAATTCCAGCGCCTCCACCTGAACAAACAGGTCGATGCGATCCAGCAGCGGACCGGACAGCCGGGAGAGGTATTTCTTCACCTCTCCCTCCGTACACTTGCACCGGCCGGAGGGATGTCCGTACCAGCCGCACTTACAGGGGTTCATGGCACACACCAGCATGAACCGGCTGGGATAAATTACCGTACCCGCCGCCCGGGAGATCTGCACCTGCCCATCCTCCAGGGGCTGGCGCAGCACCTCCAGCACCTCCTTGGGGAACTCGGGCAGCTCGTCCAGAAACAGCACGCCCTGGTGGGCCAGAGAGATCTCCCCCGGCCGGGGATTGGAGCCGCCCCCGGCCATTCCCATAGGCGAAACCGTATGGTGAGGCGAGCGGAAGGGCCGCACATCAATAAGGGGGTGTTCCCGGGTGGTCAGACCCATAACGGAGTGGATCTCCGTAGCCTCCAGTGCCTCCTGCCGGGTCATATCCGGCAGAATAGAGGGCAGCCGCTTCGCCAACATGGACTTGCCGGAACCGGGAGGGCCGGACATGAGCACATGGTGTCCGCCCCCCGCAGCGGCGATCTCAAGGGCGCGCTTCACCGGCTCCTGCCCCTTTACATCCGCAAAATCCAGACGGTGCAAAACTTCGTCCCCCGGCTGCCACAGGGGCGCCGGAGCGATGGGAGTCTCTCCCGCCAGGTGGGCGGCCAGCTGGCGCACATTTTCCACCGGGTAGACCACAGGGCCCTCCGCCAACGTGGCCTCCGCCGCGCTGTCCGCAGGGACATACAGGGCTTTAATTCCCGCCCGTTTGGCAGCCAGAGCCATGGGCAGCATTCCGGCGCAGGGGCGGACCTGACCCGAGAGGGACAGCTCCCCCACAAAGGCGCAGTCCCGGTCGGGCAGGCGCAGCTGCCCGCCGGCACACAGGATGCCCACCAACATGGGCAGATCGTACAGGGTACCCGCTTTTCTTAAATGAGCAGGGGCCAGGTTCACTGTGATCCGGCTGACCGGAAAGGTGAACCCACAGTTTTTGATCGCCGCCCGCACCCGCTCCCTGGCTTCGTTCACCGCAGCATCGGGCAGGCCCACCACGGTAAAGGCAGGCAAACCGCCGGACAGGTCACATTCCGCCGACACCTCATATCCTGTCACTCCATGAAGTCCCAACGAACGCACATTACATACCATGGTTCTTCCCCCACTCCGCTTTTTTCAGTCTATTTTGCCCCTGCAGCTCCTGCCGGAAGGGCAAATGCCGTCTTTTCTCCCGCGCTTCTCTTGGTTTTCGAGAAAATAAAGTCACGATTTTTTTGACGGTTACACAAAATTAAATTGACGAAATAGCATCTCTTCCTTATTTTACCGTCTTTTTTCGTTGATTGCAATGGCTGCATGCACACTCTGCCCAAAATCTCCGGGTGAATCGCCGCTCTTTCTTTTTATTATTCCTGATATAACTTTTTTGTTATAAGGTCATAACCAATCCCGCCATAGCTTTTTCCCCCCTGTTGGGGCTAAAATGTTCAGTGGGTTATTTTGGGAACGCCTTCGATGAACAAGGTGCAGTATACAGGACCATCCGGACTGCCTCTTGTTCATCGAAGGCATCAGGACGGGCGTGGGACCCCGTCCAAGGAAAAGAAAAAAGGAAGAAAGCAGGTATTTAAAGTCTATGGCAAGAAAGTTTAAGACCATGGACGGCAACAATGCTGCGGCATATGTCAGCTACGCCTTCACCGAGGTAGCCGGCATCTATCCCATTACGCCGTCCAGCCCCATGGCCGACTATGTTGACCAGTGGGCAGCTCAGGGCCAGAAGAATATCTTCGGCACCACCGTAAAAGTCATCGAGATGCAGTCCGAGGCTGGCGCAGCCGGTACTGTGCACGGCTCTCTGGCCGCCGGCGCACTGACCACCACCTACACCGCCTCTCAGGGTCTGCTGCTGATGATCCCCAACATGTACAAGATCGCCGGCGAGCTGCTGCCCGCCGTGTTCCACGTCTCTGCCCGTACCGTGGCTGCTCAGTCTCTGAACATCTTCGGCGACCACTCCGACGTGATGGCCTGCCGCCAGACCGGCTTCGCCATGCTGGCCGAGGGCAACGTGCAGGAGGTCATGGATCTGGCTCCTGTGGCTCACCTGGCCGCCATCAAGGGCCGCGTCCCCTTCGTCAACTTCTTCGACGGTTTCCGTACCTCTCACGAGATCCAGAAGGTCGCCATCTGGGACTACAAGGATCTGGCCGATATGGTGGATATGGACGCTGTTGAGGCCTTCCGCAAGCGCGCTCTGAATCCTGAGCGTCCTGTCATGCGCGGCTCTCACCAGAACGGCGATATCTTCTTCCAGAACCGCGAGGCCTGCAACTCCTACTACGACGCTCTGCCCGAGATCGTTGAGGACTACATGAACCAGGTCAACGCCAAGCTGGGCACCGACTACAAGCTGTTCAACTACTATGGCGCTCCCGACGCTGAGCGTGTCATCATCGCCATGGGCTCCATCTGCGACGTGGCCGAGGAAGTCATCGACTACCTGAACGCCCACGGCGAGAAGGTGGGTCTGGTGAAGGTCCGTCTGTACCGCCCCTTCCGCGCCGACAAGCTGATCGAGGCCATCCCCGCCACCGCCAAGAAGATCGCTGTTCTGGACCGCACCAAGGAGCCCGGCGCTCTGGGCGACCCCCTGTATCTGGACGTGGTCACCGCCCTGTCCCGCGCCGGCATCAACGACAAGGTAGTCGTGGGCGGCCGCTACGGTCTGGGCTCTAAGGACACTCCTCCCCGCAGCGTTTTCGCCGTGTACGAGAACCTGGCCCAGGACGAGCCCAAGAACAACTTCACCATGGGCATCGTGGACGACGTGACTCACGCCTCTCTGCCTGAGCACAAGGCTCCCAACACCGCCGCTGCCGGCACCATCGAGTGCAAGTTCTGGGGTCTGGGCGGCGACGGTACCGTTGGCGCCAACAAGAACTCCATCAAGATCATCGGCGACCATACTGATAAGTACGTTCAGGCTTACTTCCAGTATGACTCCAAGAAGACCGGCGGCGTCACCATCAGCCATCTGCGCTTTGGCGACAAGCCCATCCGTTCTCCTTACTACATCAACAAGGCCGACTTCGTGGCCTGCCACAACCCCTCCTACGTCACCAAGGACTTCCCCATGGTGCGCGACGTCAAGCCCGGCGGTGTGTTCATGATCAACTGCCAGTGGTCCATGGAGGAGCTGGAGCACCACCTGTCCGCCAACGCCAAGCGGTACATCGCTGAGAACGACATTCAGCTGTACACCATCAACGCCATCGACCTGGCCGCTCAGATCGGCATGGGCAAGCGTACCAACACCATCCTGCAGTCTGCCTTCTTCTCCCTGGCTAAGGTCATGCCCGAGGCAGAGGCCATCCAGTACATGAAGGACGCTGCCACCCACTCCTACCTGAAGAAGGGTCAGGACATTGTGGACATGAACCACAAGGCCATCGACGCCGGCGCTACCGCCTATGTGAAGATCGACGTGCCCGCCTCCTGGAAGGATGCCAAGGACGAGGTCAAGGAGAACAAGCACACCGGTCCCGCCAAGCTGGTCAACATGGTCAACAGCATTCTGGACCCCGTGGACCGCATGGACGGCGACAGCCTGCCTGTTTCCGCTTTCATGGACCACGTGGACGGCACCTTCGAGCTGGGCGCTGCCGCTTACGAGAAGCGCGGCGTGGCCGTGTCCGTGCCCGAGTGGGACGCCACCAAGTGTATCCAGTGTAACCAGTGCGCCTTCGTCTGCCCCCACGCCACCATCCGTCCCTTCATGCTGACCGAGGAGGAGGCCAAGAACGCCCCCGCTTCCGCCAAGATCGTGGACGTAAAGGCTGGCAAGGGCAAGGGCGTCTACAAGTTCTCCATGGCCATCAGCCCCCTGGACTGCATGGGCTGCACCGTTTGCGTGGGCATCTGCCCCACCAAGGCGCTGACCATGGTGCCTCAGGAGAGCCAGGCCGACCAGCAGCCCGTCTTCGACTACATGGTCGCCAACGTCTCCGAGAAGAAGGACGTGGTGGACCTGTCCGTGAAGGGCAGCCAGTTCAAGCGTCCTCTGCTGGAGTTCTCCGGCTCCTGCGCCGGCTGCGCCGAGACCGCTTATGCCCGCCTGATCACCCAGGTGTGCGGCGACCGGATGTATATCTCCAACGCCACCGGCTGTTCCTCCATCTGGGGCGGCCCCTCCGCTACCTCCCCCTACACCACCACGGCCGAGGGCAAGGGTCCCGCGTGGGCTAACTCCCTGTTCGAGGACAACGCCGAGCACGGTCTGGGTATGTACATGGGCCAGAAGGCCATCCGCAACCGCCTGGCCGCTCAGACCCGCGAGCTGATCGCTGTGGAGTGGGCTCAGCCCGCTCTGAAGGAGGCCGCTCAGAAGTGGCTGGACACCATGGAGGACGGCGACGCCAACCAGGAGGCCACCAAGGCTTATGTGGCCGCTCTGGAGAACAGCCTGGCTACCGTAGAGGAGCTGGCCGCTATGCCCAAGTTCGCCGACCACGCCGCTGAGCTGAAGGCCAAGGGCGAGAAGTACTGCGACTGCGACGCCTGCAAGCTGGCCAAGGCCATCCTGGACGAGAAGGAATACCTGAACAAGAAGTCCGTGTGGATCTTCGGCGGCGACGGCTGGGCCTACGACATCGGCTTCGGCGGCGTGGACCACGTCCTGGCCTCCGGCGAGGATGTCAACATCTTCGTCTTCGACACCGAGGTTTACTCCAACACCGGCGGACAGGCTTCCAAGGCCTCCAACATCGGCCAGGTGGCTCAGTTCGCCGCTGCCGGTAAGACCGTGGCCAAGAAGAGCCTGGCTGAGATCGCCATGACCTACGGCTACGTGTACGTGGCTCAGGTGGCTATGGGCTCCAGCGCCAACATGGCTCAGACCCTGAAGGCCATCGCCGAGGCTGAGGCCTATCATGGTCCCTCTCTGATCATCGGCTACTCCCCCTGCGAGATGCACTCCATCAAGGGCGGCATGGCCAACTGCCAGAACGAGATGAAGAAGGCCGTGGACTGCGGCTACTGGAACATGTTCCGCTTCAACCCCGAGCTGAAGAAGCAGGGCAAGGATCCCTTCATCCTGGATTCCAAGGCTCCCGCCGGCGGTTATCAGGAGTTCCTGATGAACGAGGCCCGTTACTCCAGCCTGACCCGCTCCTTCCCCGAGCGCGCCAAGGAGCTCTTCGCCCTGAACGAGGAGACCGCCAAGGCCCGTTACGAGAAGCTGCTGCGTCTGCAGAAGATGTACGAGGCCTAATTCCCTCTCAACGGAATCGTAACTCCGCCCCACAGGGCGGAAGCATAAAATGTCCCCCCGGTTATGCCGGGGGGACATTTTTTTGCGCTCTCTTTACTTTTTTCTCCGGTTTTGCTAAAATTTTTTTGAAAACACTTGACTGTAAACCCACTTGACACTGTACCATACCGGCAGGAGGTGGCGTTATGACGATCAAAGAGTTGGAGGAGCGCACGGGAATGACCCGAGCCAACATCCGCTACTATGAACAGGAGGGCCTGCTGGCCCCCGCCCGAAAGGAAAACGGCTACCGCAGCTACTCGGAGGAGGACTGCGAGAACCTTTTGAAAATCAAGCTGCTGCGGCAGCTGCAATTCTCTCTGCAGGAGATCCGGGATATTCAGAGCGGCGCCCTGTCCCTATCCCAGGCCATGGAGGGCCGCTCCGCCCTGCTGGAGCGGGAGAGCGGCGCACTGCTCAACGCCCGGGACGTATGCCGCACCATCGAGCGGGAGGTGGCCGACTACGCCGCCCTGGACCCCCTGGTCTATCTGCGGCAGTTGTCCGCCCCCCGGGATGCCGCGGCAGCAGACGTGGCCCAGCCCCACCCCTGGCGGCGGTACTTCGCCCGCAGCCTGGATGTGATGCTGGCAGGGCTGGCGGTCAGTCTGGTGCGCTCCTGCGTGCTGCATCAGCTGCCCGATGACAGCAACGGCGCCCGGATCGTAAGTCTGATCCTGGCCTGGGTCGTGCTGATGCTGACGGAGCCCTTCCTGCTCCACTTCTGGGGCACCACAGTGGGCAAATGGATCTGGGGCATCCGGGTGGTATCCATTCGGGACGGGAAAAAGCTGAGCCTGTCCGAGGCCTTCTCCCGCACGGGCCTGGTGTTCGCCTGCGGCGAAGGCGCCAGCATCCCCCTGGTGAATTTCGCCTGCAACGGCTACAGCTACTACCGCTATGTGAAGAAGGGAGAACCCCTGGCCTGGGAGGGCGACAGCGTGGAGCAGTTCTCCGACCGGGACTGGAAGGCCCCCGCGGGCTATGTGCTAGCCATGGCGGCGGTATTTACCATTACCCTTCTGGCGGGCATTTCCGTCCTCCTACCCCCCAACCGTGGGGAACTGACGGTGGCGGAGTTCGCGGAGAACTACAACTACTACCGGGATCTTTTCGATATGGACACCAGCCGCTGGCTGGACGAGGCGGGACACTGGCAGGAGTCCCCCGACGATCTGGGACAGACGATCTCCATCTCCTTCGGAAACGTACCCCCACCTGACTTTGTATTCACCACAGAGGACGGGGCCGTCACAGCGGTCTCCTACCACTACACGCTGGAGGAAGAATCCTATTTCCTGGACTCCGCCTCCCCCCAGCTGTGTTATATCTCTCTGGCCGCCGCCCAGAAGGGCACCCATCTGTGGAGCCTATACAACCGGCAGCTAAACATGGATGGCTGGGACCCCAGTTCAGACCGCTTCTCCTGCTCCTGGCGGGGGGTAAGTCTGGATTACCGCACTCAGCTGCTCCGGGATATGGACGGAATGCGGTTCCGGCCGGGCAGCACCGTGTCCTGCACCGTAACCGTAGAAAACTAAACAAGTGGCCCGCCGATGGCGGGCCACTTGTTTTTATAGATTCTCTTGGAAGAAGCGCAGGGCGTTTTTCCACAAGATGCCGTCGGCCTGTTCCTTCGTCAGGCCCCAATCCAAGAACCGCTGATAGAGTCCTGCGGCCTTGTCCGGACTGTCCAGCCACTGGGGCAGATCGGCTCCATCAAAGTCGGAGCCCAGCGCCAGACAATCTCCGGCGCCCAATTCAAAGAAGTGCTCCACGTGCCGGCGGAAATCCTCCGGCTGGGCCTCCCCCTGATCCGACAAAAAGCTGATGTAATAGTTCAGCCCGATCAGGCACTTTCGCGCAGCCATCTCCCGGATCATGTCATCCGTAAGATTTCTCCGATGAGAACACACCGCCCGGGCGTTGGAGTGGGTGGCCACAAAAGGCCGCTGGGCAATGTCCAGCACCTGCCGGAAGCCCGGATCGTTCAGGTGGGACACATCCAGCAGAATGTGCCGCTGCTCCAGCTCCGGAATCACCGCCCGGCCGAAGTCAGACAGGCCGTGGTCGGTGGTGTGGCCGGAGCCGATCTCGTTCTCCCCGTTCCAGGTAAGGGTAATGGCCTTGACCCCGGCCTGATCCATCACCTCTACCTGATCCATCCGGCCGGCCAGAACAGAACCGTTTTCCACCGTCAGAAATGCGGCGGTTTTTCCGGCGGCCCAGGCCTGCTCCATATCGCCGGCCGTGCGGCAGGGCGCCACGCGGTCAGCGAACTTTTCCATCTGCCGGTCAAAGTTAGCCCGGTTGGCCGCAAAGTAGTCAATGGCCCCCTGCCCCCGTATCTGGTCCGGGGTAAACACAGCATAAAACTGAGCCCAGTGGGTCCGTTGAGGAATAGCAGACAGGGAAAGTACCTTGGCGGGGTCCTCCAAGGTGTCCGATTTGGACGCATCGCCCTTCCCGCAGTCTGTCAGAGTATCGCAGTGCAAGTCGATCAGAGCATAGGGGTACATAAGATTCCTCCGTTCATTTTATCCTTCTATTCGCAGTCATCGCTCCCGCCCTCTCTTCGCAGGAGCTATGAACCAAATAGGATCATTCGTGTGCCGGGGGCAGCTGGATGCGCTCGATCCCGTCGACGGCGGCCTTCACCAGACCCTCGATATCCAGTCCGGCTTCCGCAGCCTCCACCTCGCTGAGAATGGGGCGCAGACGGGGGTGCCGGGGGGTAAAGACGGTGCAGCAGTCCTCGTAGGGGAGAATGGACGTGTCATAGGTGCCGATGCGGCGGGAGATCTGAACGATCTCCTCCTTATCCATCCCTACGCAGGGGCGCAGAATAGGCAGCTGCACCACCGCGCCGGTGCAGAGCATGGCGTCCATGGTCTGACTGGCCACCTGACCCAGACACTCGCCGGTGACCAGGGCCTTGGCTCCGCAGCGCTTGGCCACCTCCTGGGAGATGCGCATCATAAACCGGCGCATGATGATGGTGAACAGCTCCTCGGGGCAGGAGCGGCGCAGCTCCTCCTGAATGGCGGTGAAGGGCACCACATGGACGGTAAGCCGTCCGGTATAGGGCAGCAGGTCCCGGGCCAACTGGATCACCTTCTCCTTCGCCTCGGGAGAGGTATAGGGATAGGAGAAAAAGTGGACCATCTCCAGGGCCACGCCCCGCTTGGCGATCATCCAGCTGGCCACAGGGGAGTCGATCCCTCCGGACAGCAGAGAGACGGCCCGGCCGTTGATGCCCACAGGCAGTCCGCCGGCGCCGGGTTCCGGGTCGGCGTGGACATAGGCGGCAAAATCGCGCACCTCTACATGCACCGTCAGCTCCGGATTATGGACGTCTACATGAAGGTCGGGATACAGCTCATCCAGTTCGCCCCCCACATACTGGCTGAGCTGGATGGAGTTCAGGGGGAAGCTCTTATCCGCCCGCTTGGACTCCACCTTAAAGGTACGGGCAGCGGACAGCTTGTCGTCCAGGAACTGGTGACATGCAGCCACAATGGCATCCTTATCCTTCTCGCAGGGACGGGCCAGAGACAGGCCCACAATGCCGAACACCTTCTTCAGGGTCTCAAAGGCGCCCTCCACGTCGCACTCGTCATTCTTAGGCTCCACATAGGTGGTGGACTGGCGGGTATAGACTTTAAACTGGCCGTAAGGCCACAGACGCCGGTGGATATTGGCCTGAAGCTTATCCTCAAAGCTGCGGCGGTTCAGGCCCTTCAGCACCATCTCTCCCAGCTTCAGCAGGATGATCTCATTCATAACACAGTCTCCTTATCGCCCGTTTTTCTCCGCCAGCTCTGCGGCGCTGCACAAAACCGGGCTTATCATTTATTTACCCACGCCGCATTGCGGCGGTTCCCATTGGATCAATTATTATATTTTACCTGTTTTCCTCCCCGCTGACAAGAGCCGCGGCTACATTTTACCGCCGGTGTTTCTTTTCTGTTAAGATTAAGATAAAATTTACATTTTCCCCTTGATTTCTTTTTTTCCTCCCCTATACTATGTTAAACACTCCGTTCCGCTGAAAGGTACTAAAAAGGAGCTATCCCATCGGATGACAAGAGCGTGTCTGCTCTTGTCATCCGATGGTAAGAATACCTTTACAGAAAGGAGAGCGCGCTATGCAAAAGCTTCTCTTAATTTATAATCCTGCTTCCGGCAAAGGGCACACCCGGGCCAACCTGGCCACCGCCATTGATGTTTTCACTCAGCACGGCTGGCTTGTAACCGCCTATCCCACCCAGTCTCAGGGAGATGCCACCCGTGTCGCCCGGGAGCTGGGCGGCGATTTCGACCGAGTAGTCTGTTCCGGGGGAGACGGCACCCTGAGCGAAACCGTGGCCGGGCTGATGGACCTGCCCCATCCCCCTGTTTTAGGCTTTCTTCCCGCAGGCTCTACGAACGACTGCGGCGTATCTCTGGACCTCCCGTCCCAGCCCGCCAAGGCAGCGGCCCTGGCCGCAGGGGACGGAATCCCCCGCCCCTGGGATGTGGGCAAGCTGAACGGCCGCCCCTTTGTCTATGTGGCCGCCTTCGGCGCCTTCACTCAGGTGTCTTACGCCACTCCCCAGGATCTGAAAAACGCCTTGGGGCATCTGGCCTATGTGGTGGCAGGCATCGCCTCTATCCCCACCATCACCCCCTACCATATGCGGGTGGAGTACGACGGCCATGTGATCGAGGACGATTTTTACTATGGCATGGTGTGCAACACCTACTCCATCGGCGGCATGAAAAACATCGTTGCAGGCAAGGTAGATCTGGCCGACGGCCTGTTTGAAGTTGTTCTGGTCAAAAAACCTCTGGGGATGGACGAGGTGGCCGGAGCCCTCCAGAATCTCCTCTTTCCCAACGAGCCCAATGACCGCAGCGCCGTTTTGTCCTTCCATGCCTCTCGGCTCACCTTTACCTGCGACCAGTCCATTCCCTGGACGCTGGACGGAGAGTATGGCGGCAGTTACGACAAGGCCGAGGCCGAAAACTGTAAACAGGCCCTGACCATTATCCGCGGCAAGTAAGATTTTTGCTCTCTCAAGTGGTAAAAAAACAGCGCTGAAGCTTAGCTTCAGCGCTGTTTTTTATGTAAGTCTTTTCGACTTAGCCCTGGCTGATAGCGCCCATGGGGCAAGCATCGGCGCAGGAGCCGCAATCCAGGCAAGCGCCAGCATCGATCTGATACTGGGAATCGCCCTGGGAGATAGCACCGGCGGGGCAGGCGTCGGCGCAGGAGCCGCAGCTGACACAAGCGCTGCTGATAACATAAGCCATTGGAAACACACCTCCATTAGAATGTTCTTATATTGTATCATAACTTTCTGAAAAATCAACTCCCAATTTCTTCTTTCCTCATCACCCCCGCAAAATGATAAAACCCTGAACAATTCCCGGGATAACCGCCAAAATTTGCTTTCCCCCTTCTAATTCCTCCAGGAATGGGGAATGCTTTTCTCTGTTCGATGGAGGTGACGTCTATGTCCAAAACGAATTTTACTCCGGCCGCCCTGGGCGCCCTGCGCCTGGCCCAGGAGAATGCCGCCCGCCTGGGTCACAGCTATGTGGGCAGCGAACATCTTCTGTTGGGGCTGGTCAGCCAAGAATACTCCCCCGCCGCCCGTCTGCTGCGGGAGCGCGGAGCCAGCCGGGCCGCCTTGCGGCAGAGCATTGCTCTGCTGGTGGGCACAGGGGTGCCCTCCCGCAGCCTTTATCAGGGGTTGACCCCCCAGTGCCGGCAGGCCATCTGCCGGGGCGTACAGGACTGCCGCATCTTGGGGCACCCGGCGGTAAACGACCGGCACCTGCTGCTGGGACTATTGGAAAAAGAGTGTACCGCCCGGACCCTGCTGAACGACTGCGGCGTTGACAGCGAGACCCTGCGCCAAACGGTCCGGTCCTCTCTGGGGGGCAGCGGACCGGAGCCCCGTCCCATCCGTCCCCGGGAGGGGGAGCGCATCCAAACCGATACCCGCCAACTGGATCAATGCTGCCGGGACCTGACCCGCATGGCGGCAGAGGGGCGGCTGGACCCCCTGATCGGCCGGCAGGCAGAGCTGGACCGGGTGATTCAGATTTTGTCCCGGCGCAGCAAGAACAACCCGGCTCTGATCGGCGAACCTGGCGTGGGCAAGACCTCGGTGGCCGAGGGACTGGCCATGGCCATCGCCGACGGCACCGCCCCGCCCCATCTGTTGGGGCGGCGGCTGTGTGCCCTGGATATGTCCGCCATGGTGGCGGGCACCAAATACCGCGGAGAATTTGAGGAGAAGCTGAAGCATATTCTGGCCGAGGTATATCGGGCGGGGAACATCATCCTGTTCATTGACGAGCTGCACACCATCGTGGGGGCGGGCAGTGCCGAGGGGGCCATCGATGCCGCCAACATCCTCAAGCCCGCTCTGTCCCGGGGAGAGCTTCAGGTCATCGGTGCCACTACCATTGCGGAATACAGGGCCTATATCGAAAAAGACGCCGCCCTGGAGCGGCGCTTCCAGCCCGTAACGCTGAAGGAACCCAACCGGGATGAGACGATGGCCATTCTCCGGGGACTGCGGGGCCGGTATGAAGCCCACCACCACCTGACCATCTCTGACGACGCCCTGACTGCGGCGGTAGATCTATCCCAGCGCTATCTGCCCACCCGCTTTCTCCCGGACAAAGCCATCGACCTGGTGGATGAAGCCGCCGCCCGGGCCCGGCTGGAGCACCCCACCCTTCCCCCGGCCCTGCGGGAGCTGAAGGAGAAGATCGCACAGACAGAGCAGCAGCTGAACACCGCAGTACGCACCCAGGATTTTGAACAGGCCGCCCTGCTGCGGGATGCGGAGGACTCCTTCCGGCGACAATTGGAGGAGGGCCGGCGGCAGTGGCAGGCGCAGCAGGAAACCCGCACCGTAGTCCCGGAACACATCCGGGCCGTGCTGGAACAGTGGACCGGAGTCCCCGTCCGTACCCCCGACGAAGAGGGGCGGCACGCCCTGACCCAGCTGGAGAACACCCTCCGACAGCGCCTGATTGGCCAGGATCGGGCCGTACAGGCGGTGGCCCGGGCAATCCGCCGCAGCCGCATGGGCCTGCACGACCCCCACCGCCCTGTGGGCTGTTTTCTCTGTCTGGGGCCCACAGGGGTGGGCAAAACCCAGCTGTGCCGCAGTCTGGCCGCCGCCCTTTTCGGCCGGGAGGAGGCGCTTCTGCGCTTTGATATGTCGGAGTATGGAGAACCTCACTCCGTCTCCCGCCTGATCGGTGCGCCTCCGGGCTATGTGGGCCACGACCAGGGGGGACAGCTGACGGAGCGGGTGCGCCGGGCCCCCTGGTCCGTGGTCCTGCTGGATGAGTTGGAAAAGGCCCACCGGGATGTGTGGTCCGTTCTCCTTCAGGTAATGGAGGAGGGCACCCTCACCGACAGCCAGGGCCGAAAGACGGACTTTCGAAACACCGTACTGGTGATGACCTCCAATCTGGGCTCTCAGCGGTTTGCCCAAGGTCCTGGGCTGGGCTTTGCCCCGCCCGATCCCGGTCAGCGCACCCAGCTGGAACGGCAGGTGCTGTCCGACGCCCGCAGCACCTTTCCCCCCGAATTTCTCAACCGTCTGGACGAGATTCTGGTCTTTCACCCTCTGGAATCCGATGTTCTGGAGACGATCGCCCGCCGGCTGCTGGAGCAGACGGGGGCGCGTCTGGCCCGGCAGGGGCTGGCTCTTGACGTGACGCCGGAGGCAATAAAACTGATTGCCCGGCAGGGGACAGACCGGAGATACGGGGCCCGCCCCCTGCGCCGCACCGTCTCCGCTTGGGTGGAAGATCCCGCCGCCGACCTGCTGCTGTCGGGAGAAGCCAAGGCGGGAAACACCATTCTGGTCGTCCCCGGAGAGGGGCAGGTCAGGCTTCAGGTTATATAACCGCTGTCACAGCCCCGAAAACGTCCCCTTCTGTCCGCAGATGGGGGCGTTTTCTTTTTGACTTCCGCCGTTTGACTTCTTTATGCTGACAGAGAATCTCTATTTTAACGATAATTTTATTGAAAATTTCAATTGACTTTCTTTCAATATATTGTCACAATGTTGGATGCATCCATCATGGACACAAGTCAGAGATTTCAACTGCGGAGGTCGATCAGCGTTATGAACGAATCTTTCACCGCGGAGAAGCATAAATGGAAACACAGACAGCCCCGCACAGGGGAAGTTCCCGTCGGCCTGCAATGGCTGAATACCCCGGAGCACCGCCACGCCAAGCTGCTGTTTTACTGGCCTCTCTTTGGTCTGATCTTTTTTCTGCTGGAGCGGTTCCGCCCCGGACAGATCTATTACGCCGTCCACTGCTCCCTGGATGATCTCATCCCCTTCTGCCAGTGGGCGCTGATCCCCTATCTGTTTTGGTTCGTCTTTCTCATTGGGGCGCTGGTCTATACCTTCTTTTTTGATGTGCCCGCCTTTCGGAAGATGATGTACTTCATTATCGTCACCTATACCCTGGCCCTGTTGATCTTCATTCTGTTCCCCACCTGCCAGCATCTTCGGCCTACATCCTTTGCGCAGGACAATGTCCTTACCCGGATCATCGCCTGGTTCTACCAGTTCGATACCAATACAGATGTCTGCCCCTCCCTCCACGTGGTCGGTTCTCTGGCGGCCATGTTTGCGCTATGGGACTGCAAACGCCTTCAGCGGCCGGGCTGGAAGGTCGTTTTCGCCGGGATGGCCCTGTCCATTTCCCTGTCCACCGTTTTTATGAAGCAACACTCTGTAATGGATATCTGCATGGCCATCGTGGTATCTGCCATAGGCTGGTTCTTCAGCTACGGGCGGGGCGTATCCGTCTTCACTCCTGAACCTGTTCCGGTAAAGGAAGAAGAAACTGCATGAAAAAGGAGTACCGCTGCGCAGCGGTACTCCTTTTTTCGTTTCAGCTCATTGTCTCCGTGTCCCGCCCCTTGAGGTTCGGAACATCGGACTTAAAACCACAAAACAGAATTGGGGCGCGGTTACAGGCGGACCAGCTGTTCAATGGGAATGGAGCACACCGCAGCCTGCTCGGCGGTGCGCAGACCGTGGTTCTCGTTCACCGCCTCCATAATCGCCTGGCGCTTGTCGTTAGGCACCACAATGGCTACAATGTCCCGCTCCGGAGTGAGTTCCAGATCATACCCCCGCTCCAGTTCCTCCATTCCGCTCCACCGGGCCTTGATGATCGTGCCTCCGCGGGCACCATGCTCCTTGGCCGTGGCCATGATCTGGTCGGCGCTGCCCCGGACACAGGTAACTAAAATCAAGCTGCTGGTTCCTTTTTCCATAGGGGGTTCCCCTCCGTTTCCTCGTTTGCCCTGCTGGGCGTGATAGTCGATGGCGGCGGCAGTAAGGTTATTCATTCCCGACAGCCAGAGGTCAAACACGATCCCCGAGGTATCCACAGCCCCCCGCAGTTCATTATCCAGCTGGCGCATCAATTGCCGGGCCGTGCCGGTCTCCGCATAGCTGAGCACAATATCCTTCTCGCTGGACCCCAGGCCCAGAATCTCCATGATCTCCGACGTGGCCGTTCCTTTACCGGGGCACTGTGTGTGGAGAAACACGGAATTTTTCTTATACAGCTTTTGCATCGCGGTGCCCCGGCCCCGCTCCACAATGGATACGATTATGTTGATGCCTTCCATAGTTCTCTCCTCTCACAGGTCGAAATAGACCACGTTGTCCTCCACTCGCTCCAGCCGCACCCGCTGACGGCGCAGGGCCAGCTTGTGGCTGATCTGGCTGGACAGACCCATTACCTGAATGGTGACCAGAGGGGTCATGGCCACCATGGCCACGATTCCGAAGGCGTCCGTCATCAGGTCGCCGCCCACAGCGGCACAGGCCCCCATGGCAAAGGGCAGCAGGAATGTAGCCGTCATCGGTCCGCTGGCCACACCGCCGGAGTCGAAGGCGATGCCGGTAAAGATACTGGGGACAAAAAAGGTCAGCCCCAGGGAGATGACATAGCCGGGAATCAGCAGCCACATAATGTTCATCCCGGTAAGCACGCGCACCATGGCCAGCCCCACAGACACGCACACGCCGATGGACAGGGCGTTGCCCATGGCCCGCTGGGAGATGGAGCCGTTGGACACCTCTTCCACCTGTTTGGTAAGCACCGCTACGGCGGGCTCCGCCTTAACGATATAGAAGCCGATGAGCATTCCAATGGGCACCAGCAGCCACGGGTGGTTCCCCGCGGCCACCACGGTGCCTATATACTGGCCCGCAGGCATAAAACCCACGTTGACTCCGCACAGGAACAGCACCAGTCCGATGTAGGTATAGACCAGCCCAGAGACAATCCGCAGCAGCTGCCCCCGGCGGAATCTGCGGGTGGCCAGCTGAAACAGCGCAAAGAGCAGGGTGATGGGCAGCAGCGCCGTGGCTACCTCTTTGATGTACTCGGGGAAGCCCTCTACAAAATACCGGGCCGCGGCGGCGGTATCCGCCACCTGGGGCAGCGCCGCCAGCTGCTGTTCCGCCTTGTCCGGCCGATAGACGATCCCCAGCAGCAAAACAGACAGGATGGGCCCGATGGAACACAGGGCCACCAGACCGAAGCTGTCGCTGGCGGCGTTTTTATCGCTGCGGGCAGAGGCTACGCCCAAACCCAGCGCCATGATAAAGGGCACGGTGATCGGGCCGGTGGTCACACCGCCGGAGTCGAAGGACACCGGAATAAAGTTGGCAGGGGCAAAGGCCGCCAGCAGAAATACCAGCCCATAAAAAATCAACAGCAGACGCCGCAGCGGCACGCCGAACCGCACTCTTAACGTGGCCACCACCAGGAACAGGCCCACGCCCACCGCTACGGTAAGAATCAGTACCATATTGGGGATGGCGGAGATCTGGTTGGCCAGCACGGTCAGGTCGGGCTCCGCCATGGTGGACAGCACTCCCAGTACAAAATACAGCACCACTGGCACCAGCAGCTTTTTCTTGCTGCTGAGCACGGCGCCTACGCCCTCGCCCATGGGCAGCATGGACATATCCACCCCCAAGGTGAAAAAGCCCATACCGATCACCAGCAAGACCGCTCCAAATAAAAACAGCACCAGGGTCCCCGGCTCTAAGGGGGCGATGGTGATGGACAGCAGAAATACAATGGCCGTGATCGGCAGTACCGAGGCCATGGACTCCTGGATCTTTTCCGCAAATTGCCGGTTCAAATGCAATACGATCCCTCCTTCTCCGCCGGTCAGCGTCCCAGCGGAACTCATCCCCCTCTCTCTTCCCGGCCGGAAGATAGGGGGATTTTTCCTTTATTCTTTTTTAGTATACATAAAAAATCCATTTCTGTCCCGCTTTTTAACACCTTCTGAACATTTGCGTCTTTCTGCCGATTTGCAGCCTTCCCCAGAACCTGCTATAATGATCGTGGTTTCGGCTCGTCTCCAGCCTCTATTTTTCGGAGTCGTGAGGCGCAGACCGGAATTTCAGATCACTCCTTGGAGGTCACTATGGGTCGTCTCGCTCCTCCTGCCCGCTCCGGGCATCCCATACGGACACTGGTTATACTCCTGCTTCTGGCGGCGGGAGCGGCTGTGTATTGGTTTTTCCCCCGACCGCCCCGGTATATCACCTATGGGGACCGGGAGCTGATCCTGCTTGAGGATGTCGCCGCCAGCACTCTGGACTCCGCCGCCTTCGCTCCGGACGAAAACGGATGGATGACATACCGTGACGGCAACATCACCGCAGTGCAGGGCATCGACGTATCCTCCCATCAGGGGGAGATCGACTGGCAGGCCGTGGCGGACTCCGGGATCCGGTTTGCCATCATCCGCGCCGCCTTCCGGGGCTATGGCCAGGAGGGCAGACTGGTGGAGGACAGCCGCTTCACCGAAAATATCTCCGGCGCTCTGGCCGCCGGACTGGATGTGGGCGTGTACTTTTTCTCTCAGGCCGTCACCGTGGAGGAGGCCCAGGAAGAGCTGGCCCTGACTCTGGATCTGATCGCCCCCTATGAGATCACTTACCCGGTGGTCTATGACTGGGAGCGGATGCCCGCCGACCGGGACGCCCGAACCCATGAGGTGACAGGAGAGACCCTGACCGCCATGGCTGCCGCCTTCTGCCGCGGGGCGGAGAAGGCCGGGTATACTCCGGCTGTCTACGCCAACCAGAACCTGGCCTACCTCACCCTGGATCTGAGTCAGCTTAAAGCCTGGCCCTTCTGGCTGGCCCAGTACAGCAGCGCGCCCACCTTTTACTACCGCTACGACCTGTGGCAGTACAGCCACACGGGAACGGTCCCAGGTATTCAAGGCAATGTAGACCTGAACCTTGCGTTCCGGGATTTTACGCAGAAGTGAGTTCCGCCATACAGAAAGGACCAATCTTATGGATACGCTGGAGTTTCTTCAGGAATACCAAGAGGACAACCGAATCGAGGCCAAACGGGCCCAGGGCGGTCTGCCCCACAGCCTGTGGGAGACCTACTCCGCCTTCGCCAACACCTTAGGCGGTGTTATCCTGCTGGGCGTGGCCGAGGATAAACGGGATAAGAGTCTCTATTCCGTCCCACTCTTTGATCCTCAGGAGCTGGCTGAAGAATTCTGGGCGATGGTGAACGACCCCGACATCGTAAGCGCTAATATTCTTCAACGGGAAGATGTACAGATCCTAAAGTCCCAGGGCAATCCCGTGGTGGCCATTTTTGTCCCCCGGGCACCTGCCCGGCTGCGCCCTGTGTACATCGGGTCGGACCCCTATTCCGGCACCTATTTCCGCATGGGGGAGGGCGACTGCCGCGCCCGGCGGCATGAGGTCTTGGCCATGCTTCAGGACCAAGCCGAACTAACACAGGCAAACGAATAAACACAGCCGCGCCGGACTTTTGTCCGGCGCTATTTTTTAGGGCTTGCTTTTTCTCAAGACCGCGTTATAATTAAATAGTTCAAAATTGAACTATTTACAAGGAGGCCCATTGTGATCACCGCTGTACAATTCTATGCCCACGCGCAGAGCTTCAAGGATGCCTATGCCGCCGCTATGCGCCCCCTGTGCCAGCGGCTGGAGCTGTCTCAGACCGCTATGGACATTCTTCTCTTTCTGGCCAACAATCCCAGTATGGATACCGCCCGTGATATCTGCACGTATCGCCATCTGAAGCCGGCCCTCGTCTCCTTTCACATCGACGCACTGACGCAGAACGGGTTTTTGCAGCGCCGCAGCGCGCCCGACGACCGGCGCAAGCTCCACCTGACCTGTACGGAAAAGGCCGCACCCATCATCGCCCAGGGGCAGGCCATTCAGGAGGAGTTCTCCCGGCAGCTCACCCAGGGGCTCAGCCCGGAGCAGCTGGAGATTCTGGCACAGTGCTTTTCTGCAATTGAACAAAATATCGCCCGACTGCCCCGCGTGCGCAATCGGGAAAAAGGAGACCTATAATCTATGGGACAGGACAAAACATTTTTAGGCACACAGCCCATCGGAAAGCTGCTGTTCCGGCTGGCCGTGCCCACGGTGATTGCCCAGCTGGTGAACATGCTGTACAACATCGTAGACCGCATCTACATCGGTCACATGCCAGTGGACGGGACACTGGCCCTGACCGGGGTCGGGGTCTGTCTGCCCCTGATCATTCTGGTGTCCGCCTTTGCAGCCTTTGTGGCCTCCGGCGGCGCCCCCCGGGCCTCCATCTGCATGGGCCGTGGGGATCACGACAGCGCGGAGAAGATCCTGGGCGGCTGCTTTACCCTGCAGCTGGTCATCTCCGCCGTGCTCACCGCCATTCTGCTGCTGTGGGGTCAGGACCTGCTGCTGCTCTTCGGCGCCAGCGAAAACACCATCGGATACGCCGCGGCCTATATGAGCATCTACGCCGTGGGCACAGCCTTCGTCCAGCTGACCCTGGGGCTGAACGCCTTCATCACTGCCCAGGGCTTCGCCCCCGTGGGGATGAAGACCGTACTCATCGGCGCAGTGTGCAACATCATTCTGGACCCCATTTTCATCTTCGGTCTGCACATGGGCGTGCGCGGAGCCGCCCTGGCCACGGTGCTGTCTCAGGCCGTGTCCTGCGCCTGGGTGCTCCGGTTCCTCACCGGCCCCCGCACCACCCTGCGGCTGAAGCGGCAGTACCTCCGGCCTCAGGCCAAGCTCATCCTCCCCTGCATCGCCTTAGGGCTGGCCGCCTTCATCATGCAGAGCAGCGAGAGCGTCATCTCCATGTGCTTCAACTCTTCCCTGTTGAAATACGGCGGGGATCCGGCGGTGGGGGCCATGACCATCCTGTCCAGCGTGATGCAGTTCGCCATGCTGCCCCTTCAGGGCATCGCCCAGGGGGCCCAGCCCATCACCAGCTACAACTACGGGGCCAGGAACAGCCAGCGGGTGCGGGCCAGCTTCCGCCTGCTGCTGATCGTCAGCCTGATTTACTCCACCCTGCTGTGGGCGGCGATCATGCTCTTCCCCCAGCTGTTCGCCCGTATGTTCACGCCGAACCCGGAGCTGATTGCCTTCACGGCCCGCGCCCTGCGCCTTTACTGCGGCGCCCTGTTCCTGTTTGGGCTGCAGATCGCCTGTCAGATGACCTTTGTCTCCATCGGCAACGCGCCCTGTTCCATCTTTGTGGCCGTACTGCGTAAATTCATTCTGCTGCTGCCCCTGATCTATCTGCTGCCCCATCTCTTGACAGACCAGACCAGCGCAGTCTATCTGGCCGAGCCCGCAGCGGATGTGATCGCCATGAGCTGCACCGCAGTTCTGTTCTCTGTCCAGTTCAAAAAGGCGCTGAAAAAGCTGGATGAGCCGCTCCTATAACGGCCTATCAAACATGCCCATCGGGAATCCCGATGGGCATGTTCAACTCTCCATATGCTTCCCCAAAAAGGCGGCAATGGACTGGGCCAGCTTATACTCCACCTCGCCGCTGCTCAGGTGCTCCCCATCCCCCACAAAAGCTACGCAGCCCAACACATCGCCCTCGGCCAAAATGGGCGCCGCAATGGCAAGGCAGTATTCCTCTTTGTTTGCGCAGAGGGGGATCTCCGCATCCCCCGGGCGGTATTGATAGATTTGCCGGCCCTCCATCAGGCGCTCCACCTCCGGTGACAGGCGCTGATCCGACAGTTCCCGCCGGGGCTGCCCCGCCGCAGCGATACAGCTGTCCCGGTCGGTAATCACCGCAGGCCGCCCCGTGGTGCGGTTCAAGGTGTCACACAGCTGCCCCGCAAACTCTGACAGCCCGCCCATAAGGGAATACTTTTTAAAAATAACCCCGCCGTCCCCGCTGGTGTAAATCTCCAGGGGGTCGCCCTCCCGAATCCGCATGGTGCGGCGAATCTCTTTGGGAATGACCACACGGCCTAAATCGTCAATGCGGCGCACGATTCCAGTTGCTTTCATAATCTCGAACCCTTCCTGTCCGTCCCAAGGGCGGAGCTTATTTCTTTCGGGCACGCCGGGGCACCGCTCCCACCGCCGGCTCGCTTCCGTTCACAGCGTTATTATCCGCAATCCCTGGTGGGTTATTCCATTCCAGGGGCAGGTTAAATTTGACAGAACTTCATCCGCACCGGCACAGCTGCGATCGATTTCCATGCAGATTCGTTGGTCTGTCTCTTTCCCCTTCCGGCCGCAACAGCGCCCGCCGTCATCTCTGATCGGCGGGCGCTGTTTTCCTTGATTTTATACACCGCTTATTTCTTCGCACACCCTGGGCGCTGTCAACTGCGGGGCCGTACTTTCACCCAATCTCATGGATCCTTCCTCCGTCCTCTTTGAACGGATAAAATTGCAGTGCATCCTGAACCGTATAAAATACTCCCACTGTGTTCCAGAAGTTGTTTATGCGGCTTTCCATCGCTGTTATCACCGGATACTGGAACCAAGTTCTCTGATGGGTGTAGTTGAACCAGCTGCTGAACAGATAGCCGCTCTGGATATTTCGGGTTTGATAGCTTACATAGCCGCGGCAATGTTCCCCGGCTCTCGGCAGAGAAAACGCCGCAAAAACGTCTGTCTTGCTTTGTTGTCCCCATAAAATACTGTCCTGCGTATAGGTCTGGTTCCCCAAAAAATAGTAGGGCGCAGCAAAGGTTTTTCCGCCTCTGTCATAGAGGAGCCGCCCGGTCGTTTCACCATCGGCTGTCCAGCTTTCTTCAATATCCCGGTAGACCGGCCAGAGCTGAATGGCTTCTGTCCCATAAAAATTTATGTCCCGGATCCAAAGGAAGTGGTGGAATACGACCCACTGCCCCTCCGGCTCCGCCAGCTGCACCGCGACCCCGGTGACGCGCAGGTCCTTTGTGCCCGCGCGCTCCACCTTCTTGTCCTGCACATCATAGACGACCTTCAGCGCCCCTTTACAGGCCGCCAGGTCCTCCGCCGACAGGTCGTCCAGCACATACTCCGGAAAGCCCAGCTCCGCCAGCTGCGTCTTCAGCTCCGCTGTATCACTGCTCTGGTCCGGCTGCGCTTCCTGCCAGTCCATGGGGTAGCTCCCGCCCAGGAGGTAACCCAGAACGCCGCCGGCCAGCAGCGCCGCCCCAATGATCTTGATTAGGCGGGAATCGCTCACCTTTACGGGCACAGCCTGAATGGTATAGCCCGCCTCGTCCATCGCTTTGGACAAGCGGTAAATGCTGCGTATAATAAAATAGTAGCTTACCAGTACCCCTATGAAAATGATCCACCCGCTGTACCCTACCGCAGCCAGGGCGCCCACCAGGAGGTACCAGAAAATCAGAGATTTAACGCCATTGCCCTCAGCGGCAAGCCCCACCTTCTGCTGTACCCGTCCCATTCCCCGCCACAGACAGACAAATTCCGCCAATCGGAGGGCAAACCCGACGATGGCCATCCGGTTTTGCAGGGTCTGTATCATCGGCAGACCGGCGAGGATGGTGGTATTTAGAATCAGTGCCGGGAAAAAGTAAGCGCTGCGCAGGACCGTAAGCCAGAAACACCCGCCAAACCACCGATTCTCCCGGCGCAGGGCGCGGTAGCCCAGCAGAGACAGCACCGCTCCGATGGCGGGCAGAATATAGTCCAGCCACAGGAAATTCAGCGTGACCGTACCGAATACGATGCCCACCAGCACTCGGTTGAACGCCCCCCGCCAGGGGGTGACCTCCTCCACGATCTCTTTGGGGGGCAACTCCGGCAGACCGCTTTCCAACATGGCGTCAAACTTCTGTTCCTCCGCGGGGTCCCAATTCCGGTCAGTCATGAATCACACCTCCTAACCTGCCGCGAAGCCGTTTTTTGATACGATACAGCTTTCCCTCCACTGCACGCTCCGTCATACCCAGCTCCGCCGCAATCTGAGCCGTAGGCTGTAAATAATAGTATTTTCGATAGAACAGCGTCCGGTCCTGAAAGGACAGCTGCATCAGCGCGGCGGCCAGCGCCGCCTGAAGCTCCTGCCGCATCACCTGTTCCTCCGGAGTGGGCTGAGTGGAAGGCACTGCCTCGGTCAACTCCTCCACATCGTCGTGCGCCGCCTGTCTTCTGGCGTGGTTCAAGGCCGTGTTCCGGCTTACCGCAGTCAGCCAGGCACTCCAGCTCCCCTTTTGCAGGTCAAACTGGTCGATCTTTTCCCAGATCTTGGCGGTGATTTCCGACAGACACTCCTCCCGGTCTTGCTCCCGGGGCAGAATCGGTGTGACGATATACCGCATCAAGGCACCGTAATGCCGTACCAGAAGCTCTATGCCTGCCTCCTCTCTCCGGCGCAGCAGCGCAATGATTTCCTGCTCCATCCCCACATCGCCCCCTTCCGTCCGTGTTCGACCGAATCTCTTTCTACTCCATTATACACAGGTCGGTGGAAAAACCCACGGATTTTTCCATACTTCCCCCTTTCAAACCGTTCAGCCCCAAAACCACAAAAGCGGAGCCGGACTGCTTGTCCGACTCCGCTTCAGCTTGTCAAAAAAGTGGTTTTACCACTTTTTTGACAAGCTGCAAACAGTTTAACTGCGTTAAAATGTTGTTGATTTCAAGGAAAGGGAACCCTGACGGTTCCCTTTCCAACGATCCTTCCCTCCGAATTCTTTGGCCGGAAGGACTTTTCGACGCCCTCAAGCGGATTTATTCCCCTTACGCCTTGCGCAGGATGCCCATGGGGGTACACTCGGAGCTCTGGCCCAGAGGGTTGTCCCCCAAGGCCTCGGCCAGCCACTCCAGGGTGGGCTCCTTCTCGGAGAAGCCCAGGATGTTGGCACCCAGGTCGTTGATGTCTACAATGGCCACGGGATGTCCCAAGGCCTTGGCCAACCGCTTGGAAGTCCCCATGGGGTCAGCGGGGGTCAGCACCACATAGTGGTCGTAGGGGGGAATGGTGCCCTCGGTGGGACCGTCGATTCCCCGGGCCTTAGGCCCGGCCACAATGTAGAACCAGCCCTTCTTCCCCAGAATTTTACCGATCACACTGCAGAAAGCCGCAAACAGGATGCGCAGCGTACCACACTCCTGCAGCGCCATCTCCATGGTCTCCGGGATGCCCAGGCCGATGCCGGCAGGGGTCTTGGTCACATATTTGCTCAGGGTAACGGCCAGCTTCCGGGGCTTGATGTCCTCCATGGGGATGGCCCGGTTCTGGGTGCAGGCCACAGACTTCTCTGAACAGAACAGGATGTCCCCCGGCTGCATCTGCTCCTTGGCGTATTTCACCACCACATCGGCGTAGTCGTCCTGATTGGTGATCAGGTGGGTCTTTACGGGGATACGCATATAGTCCACGCCGTCCACGGACCGGATCAGGTTTTTCCCCGGGTTGGCGCTGTATACTTCTTCACTCATGGCTGTTGGCTCCTTCCGCGGCGCGGGCCGCTATCTTTTCTCCTATTATAACACTGCGTTTCCGGTGTTTCCACGGTTTTCAGAAAATTGTTGCCAAATTCTTTTCCACATAAGGGTGGAAAACTTATGCCTCCGGATCCTCGGGCAGGGGCCGGCGGCGGTGTTCCGCAGGACCCCACGCAGGCAGAGGCAGCCGCTGCATCGCCCCAAAGGCCCTGGCCTTCAGTCCGGGGTATCGCCCCTGAAGCTCATAGATCAATTCCTTGATCTCCTGCCGCTTGGTGCTGCCGTCGGCGGGGCAGGGATTTTTCACCACCGGCAGGTCCAGTCGCTGGGCGGTGTTGCGGATCAAGCTCTCGCCGCAGTACAGCAGGGGCCGGATCTGGGTGATCTCTGTCCGGTCCAAATAGGTCACCGGCTGGAAGCAGGACAGCCGCCCCTCAAAAATGAGGGACATAAAGAAGGTCTCGATGGCGTCGTCGTAGTGGTGGCCCAGGGCGATTTTATGGATCCCCCGCTCCTGCATTGCGTTGTGCAGGGCCCCGCGGCGCATCTTGGCGCACATGGAACAGGGATTTTTCTCCTTCCGCAAGTCGAAAATGATGTGCTGGACCTCACTTTCCAAAATGGTATAGGGCACATCCAGCTGCCGGCACAACTCCGCTACCTTAGAAAAGTCCGCCGCCGGGAGTCCATCCGCATGGCCCATATCCAAAGTGAATGCCTCCACCGTAAAGGGGACGGGATAAAATTCCCGCAGCTTGACCAGCGCCACCAGTAAGGTCAGGGAGTCCTTTCCTCCGGATACGCCTACCGCCACCCGGTCGCCGCTCTGGATCATATCATAGTCTTCAACACAGCGCCGCGTCAGCGACAGTATCTTGTTCATAGATTCCCTCCAAAAGCCGTCTGATGCCTCCGCACCTTGCGGGCAGGAGGTTCAGGATGCTCTGCAATCTGTTTCCGGTGTTTTTATCTACGGTCCCGTGCGTATTCGCCGCGTCAAATTCAAAATTGAAAGTTAGATTTCACGAGTATGCACGAGATATCAAGCGAGATCGTGAGATTTTATAGTTGTAAATAAAAAATCCTCATTTTTTCGTTGACACCAAATCACCTCCGTACTATAATACAAAATGCTCCGCTTGTACAGAGGAGTTTTTGAATTTTGAGCGATCAAACGTTCATATAAGTAGAAGGAAAATGGAGGTTTCACCTATGTCCACTTTCATGGCTAACAAGGGAAACGTCGAGCGTAAGTGGTACGTCATTGACGCTGCCGGCAAGCCCCTTGGCAAGACCGCTGTTATCGCCGCCGATCTGCTGCGCGGCAAGCGTAAGCCCGAGTACACCCCCCACGCTGACTGCGGCGACTATGTCATCGTCATCAACGCTGAGCAGGCTATTCTGACCGGCAAGAAGCTGGATCAGAAGATCTATCGCACCCACTCCGGCTGGGTCGGCGGTCTGAAGGAGACCAAGTACCGCACCCTGATGCAGACCAAGCCCGAGCTGGCGCTGAAAGTTGCCGTCCGCGGCATGATGCCCCGTAACGTGATCACCAAGGACTCCCTGTCTCGTCTGCACATCTATCGCGGCGGCGAGCACGAGCACGCAGCCCAGAAGCCCGAGCTCTGGGTCGCCGAGTAAGCAGGAGGTAACACAGTATGTATAAGAGCAAGAAGCCTTATTTCTATGGCACCGGCCGCCGGAAGTCCTCCGTGGCTCGCGTCCATCTGTTCCAGAATGGCACTGGCGCCATCACCATCAACGGCCGCGACATCGACGAGTACTTCGGTCTGGAGACTCTGAAGATGGTCGTCCGTCAGCCTCTGGCCGCCGTTGATCTGGTGGGCAAGGTCGACATCAACGCCACTGTCGAGGGCGGCGGTGTGTCCGGCCAGGCCGGCGCTCTGCGTCACGGCATTGCCCGCGCCCTGCTGCTGGTGAACGAGGAGTATCGTCCCGTTCTGAAGGCCGCCGGTCTGCTGACCCGCGATCCTCGTATGAAGGAGCGTAAGAAGTACGGTCTGAAGGCCGCCCGTCGCGCACCGCAGTTCTCCAAGCGTTAAAAAAGTTATTCTTTTCCCCGGAAAACTTCGGTTTTCCGGGG
>Ga0129313_1000641_pt1 | contig 27106 bp, 28 predicted proteins | sample O1105metagenome_FD_94436 | JGI IMG/M metagenome (GOLD analysis project Ga0129313, IMG submission 94436) | Orangutan group fecal microbial communities from fecal samples from Wisconsin, USA - O1105 metagenome | ecosystem: Host-associated > Mammals > Digestive system > Large intestine > Fecal...
AAATCAGAATGTAGCAGCGGACTTCCACTTGCGCCAGCAGGCGCCATTTTGCACCAAAAGGTGCCTGTTTTGCTACTTCATCCTCCGATAGTTCCGCTATGTTAGGATAGTATTTTCAATGCATCTGCTCGCATAGGTGGCCAGTCTTACATTTTTATCCGCCCGAAAGGTAGACACTCCTTTGATCAGCCCAATGGTCCCAATCGAAATCAAGTCGTCCTGATCCCCCGCCTGGGCATAGTACTTTTTGGCGATATGGGCCACCAGTCTTAAATTCCGCTCGATCAGCACATTTCTGGCCTCCATGTCTCCCTGGGCCCACCGCTCTAAATATTCCCGCTCCTCCTTCGGCTTCAGCGGCTGGGGGAACGAACCGCTGCCCCCCGACAGATGCAGGGTAAAAAACAATCCGTTCAAGATTAAAAAAATAGCCGGCGATAACATAGTCCAGCACCTCCCCTTTACCGTATTTCTTACCGCCCGTCCCTTATTCCCTCTCTTACACAGGAATAGGGTCTGCCTCAGGCTGTCGAAAAAGTCCTTCCGCCCAAAGGATTCGGAGGGAAGGATAGTTGGAAAGGGAACCGTCAGGGTTCCCTTTCCTTGAAATCAATAACATTTTAACGCAGTTAAGCAGTTAAAATGTTTGCAGCTTGTCAAAAAAGTGGTAAAACCACTTTTTTGACAAGCTGGCCCCTCCCTGTTGTCACCCTTGGAATGTTCTTGTGATTTATTCCCCCCTGTGCTATACTTTTTATACTGCATGAATTATCCTGATTTTGATGCTCTCCGCGATGTTGGGAATCGGAGCTCTCCCTTTCTAAACCAACGTCCAAAAAACCGTGGGATCACTTTCCCATAAGGAGGAACGTCTTATGGCATCCAAAGTCTATTTCACTCGTACTTTGACTCCCGAAAAGGTGTTGGAGCTGTACCGCCTCACCGGCGCACAGCTGCCCGGTAAGCTGGCCATCAAGCTGCACAGCGGCGAGGTTGGCAATCAGAACTTTCTCGGCCCCGACTTCTGGAAGCCGGTGATCGACGCCTTAGGCGGCACCGTGACCGAGTGCAACACCGCCTATGACGGCGAGCGCAATACCACCGAAAAACACCTGAAAACCTTGGAGCGCCACGGCTGGGCCGCCCACTTCCCCGTAGACCTGCTGGATGCGGAGGGCCCAGACCTGGAGCTGCCCATCCCCAACGGAAAAGTCATCCGGAAGAACTTCGTGGGCAAGGATCTGGCCAAGTATGACTCTCTGCTGGTCTTATCTCACTTCAAAGGCCACCCCATGGGCGGCTATGGCGGCGCCCTGAAGCAGCTGTCGATCGGTGTGGCCTCCAGCTACGGCAAGGCCTATATCCACGGCGCCGGCGACCCCGCCAAGATCTGGACCGCGGACCACGACAGCTTTCTGGAAGCCATGGCCGATGCCGCCAGCTCCGTGGTGGACTATTTCCACGGCCAGGCCGCCTATATCAACGTAATGAAGAACATGTCCGTAGACTGCGACTGCTGCGCCGTTGCAGAGGACCCCTGTATGAAAGATATCGGCATCCTTGCAAGCCTGGATCCCATTGCCATTGATCAGGCCTGTCTGGATCTGGTCTACGCCTCCGACGACCCCGGCCGCAATCATCTGATCGAACGGATCGAATCCCGTCACGGCGTCCACACCATCGAGGCCGCCGCCGCTTTGAACTTCGGCAGCCGGGATTATGAGCTGATTGAAGTTCAGTAACTTCTGGCAAACAAATGACTTGACAAGAGCCGCCCGCTTTTGTATCCTAAAGTATCACCTTATAAGGGAGGCCATCGGCCATGAGTCAACACGCCATCGGCACCAACTGCGTTCAGGGCGGCTACACCCCGGGCAACGGGGAGCCCCGTCAGATTCCTATCATCCAGTCCACCACGTTTAAGTACAGCACCAGCGAGGATATGGGGAAGCTGTTCGATCTGGAGGCCAGCGGATATTTCTACACGCGCCTTCAGAACCCCACCAACGACATGGTAGCGGCTAAAATCTGCGCCTTAGAGGGCGGTACCGCCGCCATGCTCACCTCATCCGGACAGGCCGCCAACTTTTACGCCGTGTTCAACATTGCCAACTGCGGCGACCACGTTGTAGCCAGCAGCAGCATTTACGGCGGCACCTTTAATCTGTTCGCCGTAACCATGAAGAAAATGGGTGTGGACTTCACCTTCGTCTCCCCCGACTGTACAGACGAGGAGTTGCAGGCCGCTTTCCGTCCCAACACCAAGGCCGTCTTTGGCGAGACCATTGCCAATCCCGCCTTAACCGTGCTGGACATTGAAAAATTCGCCAAAGCCGCCCACGGCCACGGCGTCCCCCTGATCGTGGACAACACCTTTGCCACCCCCGTAAACTGCCGTCCCTTTGAGTGGGGGGCCGATATCGTCACCCACTCCACCACCAAATATATGGACGGCCACGGCGCTGCCGTGGGCGGCTGTATTGTGGACAGCGGCAAATTCGACTGGATGGCCCACCGGGACAAGTTCCCCGGCCTGACCACCCCGGACGACAGCTACCACGGGATCACCTATGCCGAGCGTTTCGGTCAGGCAGGCGCCTTCATTACCAAGGCCACCGCCCAGCTCATGCGTGACTTCGGCTCCATCCAGTCCCCCCAAAACGCCTTCTATCTGAATTTGGGTCTGGAGAGCCTCCATGTCCGGATGCCCCGGCACTGCGAGAACGCCCTGTCTGTGGCCCAGTTCCTGAAGGGTCACGCTAAGGTCGCTTGGGTGTCTTACCCCGGGCTTGAGGGCGACAAGTACTTCGAGACTGCCCGGAAATATATGCCCAACGGCACTTGCGGCGTGGTCTCCTTCGGCGTAAAGGGCGGCCGCGCGGCGGCTGAAGTATTCATGAAACACCTGAAGCTGGCCGCAATCGAAACCCATGTAGCCGACGCCCGCACCTGCTGCCTGCACCCCGCCTCCTCCACCCATCGCCAGATGACCGACGCTGAGTTGGCCGCCGCCGGGGTATCCCCCGACCAGGTACGCCTGTCCTGCGGGTTAGAAGATAAATCCGATCTGATCGCCGATCTGGAACAGGCTCTGGCTCAGATTTGATTGGTATAGAAAAGCACGAAAGGAACTGCGAATCATGATCAAACAATCCGTCCTGTTGTATAACTGCTCCGGTCACCAGTGGACCAAGCTTCATCAAATGATGATGATGCTCCGTTTCCGCATCCGGGTAATCAAGCCGGAGCAGTATCATCTGACCCTGGAGCAGTTGGCCCAAGGCCAGGGGGACGCACTGGAAGAGAATATCCCCGAAGCTTTCCCCGAGTCTATGATGGTGTTCTGCGGCGTAAACCAGGCCCAGCTGAACGCGATCCTGAACGCCATCCGTCTGTCTAAGCTGCCCCCCATTCCTCTGAAGGCCGTCCTCACCGAGACCAACCTCCAGTGGAACTCCGTTCAGCTGCGGGACGAGCTTTTGCAGGAAAAGGAAGCCATCGCCCAGCAGGCCCAGGCAAACGAGACTGCGGAAGCGAAGCAATAAAATAATTTTCCGGCGGAGGCTGCCAAGGTAACAGTTGACAAACCCCCGCCGGGACAGTATAATAATTAAGCGGTTCTTTCCAGAACCATCAGGATGCGGCTGTGCTGGAATTGGTAGACTGGCAAGCTTGAGGTGCTTGTGTCCTCTGGGCGTACGGGTTCGAGTCCCGTCAGCCGCACCAACTCGTCGCAAGCGACATATCGCTTGCGACGAGCTTTTTTTATTAAAAAGCTCATCGCTCACCCATTCTGCTGCTCCTCGCTTCCAAATGCGACCCGCTGCACTGGGCTCGCATTTGGTGAAAGCGCCGCCGGCCAGAAGGCCGGCTTTTCCCATGCAGATTTCTCTGTTACTCCTCTTTCAAGCAGAAAAAGGCCGCGGCTTTCGCCGCGGCCTTTCCTGACGAATCCATGCTGTTTTCATAGGGCTCATTCTGCGCATTGTCAATCCGGTTGCACAGCGGCAACGCGCTTCGGTTCCGGTCTGCAACCCAGCTTTCTTTTGTTTCCACGTTTTCCTTTACAGACGCCCGACTTCTGGCTATAATGTCTCTCTGTGAACAACAGCTCCCCGCCCTGCAGGATATCTCCGGGAGCAAGCAAAGGAATGGATCTCTGCCATGTCAAAAACAAAATTTGTCTCTGGCTTTCGGGACGGTATCCCCATCGCCTTAGGTTATCTGGCCGTAAGCTTTGGGCTGGGCATCTCCTGCCGGGCCGCATCCCTGACCCCCTTTCAGGGTTTTCTCCTCAGTCTGCTGAATAACGCCTCCGCCGGTGAGTACGGCGGTATTACCATTATGGCAGCGGATGAGGGATTTCTGGTCATGGCCGCAATGATGCTGGTCATCAACGCCCGCTACCTGCTGATGAGCTGCGCCCTCAGTCAGCATCTGTCCCCCAATACACCGCTGGGCTTCCGGCTGCTCATCGGCTTCGACATGACGGACGAACTGTTCGGCATTGCCATCGCCCAACCGGGCTATCTGAACGTATGGTATTTCATCGGCGCCATGTGCGCCGCCATCCCCGGCTGGAGCTTCGGCACTCTGCTGGGCGTGCTGTGCGGCAACCTCATGCCCCAGTGGGCAGTCAGCGGCTTTTCCGTGATGCTGTTCGGAATGTTCCTGGCCATCATCATTCCGGAAGGCCGAAAAAATCGGGTGGTCCTGGGCTTTATCGGGGTCAGCTTCCTGCTGTCCTATGCGGCCGCCAAGCTCCCCCTGGTATGTCAGCTGTCTGACGGGATGCGGATCCTTTTGCTCACAGTCGCCATCTCCGCCGCTGCGGCTATTCTGTTTCCCCACAAGGAGGAGACCGCTCAAGCATGAAAACCTATCTCTATATCGCCGTCATGGCTCTGACCACCTATGCCATCCGGGTTCTGCCCCTCACGCTGATTCGCAAGCCCATCCGCAGCACCTTTCTCCGCTCCTTTCTCTACTACGTCCCCTATGTCACCCTGGCCGTTATGACCTTCCCCGCTATCACCACCGCCACCCAGTCCCCCGCCGCCGGCGCGGCCGCCATGGTGGTGGGCATTCTCTGCGCCTGGTTTGGTCTGGGCCTGCTGCCCGTGTCTCTGCTGTGCTGCGGCACGGTGATCCTGCTGGAATTCTTCTTGGTCTGATCAAAAGGCCCCCTCCGCTGTGAGCGGAGGGGGCCTTTTTCATATTTTTCAGTTCAGGGCGTTCAGCCGCCGATCGGACTCACCATATCCACTACGGTGGCCCCTGCGGGGGGCTCGGTGGCGGGCTTGCTGTTGGTGGCAGCGTAGGCGCCGTCCATGGTCATATTCATCTGCATGGTCAGGTCGTCCATGGCGATCCCGAAGGCCAGCTTCGCAGTCATCTTGCTGTTTTTCACTTCCGCGTTCACCGCGGCCTTTACTCCGTCGGCCTCCACGGTCATGGTCATCGCATAGCCGTTCACCTTTCCGCCGCTGGTATACAGGGTCATGGTCAACTTGCCCTCGCCGCCCATATCCAGGGTGCTCACATAATCGGAGCCGGACTTCTTGAAGGCGCTGTCGGCACACAAGGCGTTCAGCACAGCCAGGGTGTCCTTTGTGGTGGCGGAGGCGTCGGTCAGGGCGGCAGATTTCAGCATCTCGGGCAGCAGCTGGCTGAAGCTCTTGCCCTGGGCGGTCATCACGGTCTGCATCAGTTCGGTATAGCTCATGCCGGTCTGGGCGGACATAGAGTCAAACATACTCTTCATATCCAGCTTGAACCAGGCGTTGGCCATTCCGGGCTGCCCCATCATAGAGGCCAGCTCAGGGGACTGGAGGTACAAAGTGCCCTTCTCCAGGTCGCCCCGCAGCTCCATGTTGAGGGTCATGGGGAACATATCGCCCAGAGCAGCCCCGGCATCCTGGCCGTCCGCGGTCACCTTTGCGTCCATATTCATCTGGGTGCTGAACTGCATCTGGGTGCTGCCGGCCATGGTCATCTGATAGGTGCCGTCCATCTTGAATCCGGTGGACGCCTTTCCATCCTCGGTCACCATATCCATGGCCACATCCGCGCCATAGCTGCCCTTCACCTGCTGATTTTTCTCGGTAAAGGTGCGGCTGTACTCCATGTACTTGTCCATCAGAGTATAGGTCTCTTTGTTGGCAGCCAGAATGGCGTCCACGTCGTCGATGATGACGGTGCCCTGCTTGGCGTCCCAGCCCACTTTATAGCCCAGAGTGTCGGCCACCAAACCCAGGGGCACATAGGTCCGGCTGGTCTTGGCGTCGATGTAGGGGGCCACGTCGGTGGTGACGGTCTCGGTCTTGCCGTTGCGGGTGACGGTGATGGACTTCTGGTCAATGGTCAGCGCCACGGTGACGCCGTCCTTGTCGGCGGTGACGGTGCGGGTATCGCCGTTCCATCTGATGTGGTCGTCCGCGAAGCCCAGTTGCTTCAGTACTGCGGCAAAGGGCAGGCAGGAGCGGTCGTCCTTGATCTGGGGCACCGCGTCGGTGAAGGTGACATACTGGCCGTTGACCTCTACATAGAAGTCCCCCTGCTTGGCGGGGACGGTGTCCGCGGCAAAGGCGGACGCGCACAGGGCCGCCGCGGCCACGGCGGCGCAGAGCATGGTGCGGAACAACTTTTTCATGCTGATAACTCCTTTACTGATAAAATAGGTTCTCTATTATTTTTATGATAGCACAGCCCTTTTCTCAAAATCAAGCGGCCAATGCTTAAATAAATCTTAATTTTCCCCAGCTGGACATCTCCCCTCCCCCGCTGGTATAATAATGGTATTCAAGTCGTTTTCCCCTTTGCGGCGGAAGAAAGAGACACTGGAAATAGCCAGCGTCGCTCAGCAAAGCAGAATCTGTCATTCCGAGGCAGTGATCGATGTCACTGCCGTGGGAATTCGTATCTAAAAAGGTCATAAAAACGGATTGCCACGCCAGTTTGCAAACTGGCTCGCAATGACAGGGACCTTATCTGAATGATATTTGAAAACTGCCGACTGACCAGAAAGGGAGGTATTCTCTATGGTGTCTCAGGGTATGATCCTTGACAGCTTCCTGTCCCTTCTCCTCAGCTATCCCGCCATGGCCGTCCATGCCGTTCTGCTGGTGTGTTCTCTGGTGATGGTGTTCCGCCGGGGGAACCGCCCCGCCCTCCGCATCATCGGGGCCGTGCTGCTGCTCTGGTGCGCGGCGTATTTCGCCCTGATCATCTGGCTGGCCGTCGGCTTCGGCTCCCACACCCCGCGGTGAAAATCTCCCCTTGACAAACGCCGGACAGACCGATAGAATATGTCTGTTACAGACTTTGATGGGAAGAAAGCCACTGTCTCCGCCTTCAGAGAGCCGGCGTTTGCTGCGAGCCGGCGGGGAGCCTCCGGCACAACTGGTCCCTGAGTTTTCCGCCTGAACTTCTCAGTAGGGCGGAACGGCCGACGCCGTTATCCGTCCGTCCCTTCGGGACACTGAGGGTCTTCCGGGCGACCGGAGGCCGAATCAGGGTGGCACCGCGCAATTCGCGCCCCTGAGCCGCAAGGCTCCGGGGCGTTTTGTTTTCCCTTTGAGCAAAATTGGATCTAAAAAAATTCAGATAAAGGAGACCGACATGAAATACGATTTTACCGCCATTGAACAGAAATGGCAGAACAAGTGGCGCGACGAGCAGACCTTCGCCGCCAAGAACGGCGACACCTCCAAGCCTAAGTTCTACGGCCTGGTGGAGTTCCCCTACCCCTCCGGCCAGGGCCTGCACGTGGGCCATGCCCGGCCTTACACCGCCATGGACGTGGTGGCCCGCAAGCGCCGCATGGACGGCTATAATGTGCTGTTCCCCATCGGCTTCGACGCCTTCGGCCTGCCCACCGAGAACTACGCCATCAAAAACCACATCCATCCCGCCATTGTCACCAAGCAGAACATCGCCAACTTCACCAAGCAGCTGCACATGCTGGGCTACTCCTTCGATTGGGACCGGGTGATCGACACCACCGATCCCACCTACTACAAGTGGACCCAGTGGATCTTCCTTCAGCTGTACAAGCACGGCCTGGCCTATAAGACCACCATGCCCGTCAACTGGTGCACCAGCTGCAAGTGCGTCCTGGCCAACGAGGAAGTGGTAGAGGGCGTGTGCGAGCGCTGCGGCAGCCCCGTCATCCGCAAGGAGAAGAGCCAGTGGATGCTGAAGATCACCGAATACGCCCAGCGGCTGATCGACGATCTGGATGACCTGGACTTCATCGAGCGGGTAAAGATCCAGCAGAAGAACTGGATCGGCCGCTCCACCGGCGCCGAGGTCACCTTCAAGGCCACCACCGGGGACGAGATCGTGGTGTACACCACCCGCCCCGACACCCTGTTCGGCGCCACCTATATGGTGCTGTCCCCGGAACACGCTCTGGTCAAGAGCTGGCTGGAGAGCGGCAAGCTGAACAATGCCGCCGACGTCACCGCCTATCAGAAGGAGGCCGCCTCCAAGTCCGATCTGGAGCGCACCGAACTGAACAAGGAGAAGACCGGTGTGAAGCTGGACGGCGTACGGGGGGTCAACCCCGTCACCGGCAAGGAGATCCCCATCTTCATCTCCGACTACGTCCTGTCCACCTACGGCACCGGCGCCATCATGGCCGTGCCCGCCCACGATGACCGCGACTGGGAGTTCGCCAAGAAGTTCGGCTGTGAGATCATCGAGGTGGTTTCCGGCGGCGAGGACGTGCAGAAGGCCGCCTTTACCGCCAAGGACGACACCGGTATCCTGGTCAATTCCGACTTCCTCAACGGCCTGACCGTGAAGGACGCCATCCCTGTCATCACCAAATGGCTGGAGGACAAGGGCATCGGTCACGCCAAGGTGAACTATAAGCTGCGTGACTGGGTGTTCTCCCGTCAGCGCTACTGGGGCGAGCCCATCCCCATGATCCGCTGCGAAAAGTGCGGCTGGGTGCCCGTACCCGAAGATCAGCTGCCCCTGCTGCTGCCCGAGGTGGAGAGCTATGAGCCCACCGACGACGGCGAGAGCCCCATCTCCAAGATGACCGACTGGGTCAACACCACCTGCCCCTGCTGCGGCGGTCCCGCCAAGCGGGAGACCGACACCATGCCCCAGTGGGCGGGCTCCAGCTGGTACTTCCTGCGGTATATGGACCCCCACAATGACAAGGCGCTGGCCAGCAAGGAGGCACTGGACTACTGGTCCCCCGTGGACTGGTACAACGGCGGCATGGAGCACACCACCCTGCACCTGCTGTACTCCCGCTTCTGGCATAAGTTCCTGTATGACATCGGGGCCGTGCCCACCAAGGAGCCCTATCACAAGCGCACCAGCCACGGCATGATCCTGGGCGAGGGCGGCGAAGAGATGTCCAAGAGCCGTGGCAACGTGGTCAACCCCAACGACGTCATCGAGCAGTACGGCGCCGACACCATGCGCACCTATATCATGTTCATCGGCGACTTCGAGAAGGCCGCCGCCTGGTCTGACAACGGCGTAAAGGGCTGCAAGCGCTTCCTGGACCGGGTATGGAACCTGGCCACCGACAAGGAGCACACCGGCGACGAATACTCCAAGGCCAACGAGGCCGCCGTCCACAAGGCCATCAAAAAGGTGTCTGAGGACATCGAGGCCATGAAGTTCAACACCGCCATCGCCGCCCTCATGTCCCTGGTGAACGACTTCTATCAGAACGGCGCCAGCCGCGGCGACATGAAGGCCCTGCTGCTGATGCTGTCCCCCTTCGCCCCCCATATGTGCGAGGAGCTGTGGGAGATGGCCGGCTACGGCGGTCAGGTGTGCCTGCAGTCCTGGCCCACCTATGACGAGAGCAAGACCATCGCCGCCACCACCCAGATGGCGGTACAGGTGGGCGGCAAGCTGAAGGCCAACATCATCGTCCCCACCGGCAGCGACGACGAGACCGTCGTGGCCGCCGCTCTGGCCGAGCCCAAGATTGCCAAGCTGGCCGAGGGGATGCAGCTGGTGAAGTCCATCGTGGTCAAGGGCCGCCTGGTCAACCTGATCTTCAAGCCCAAGGCGTAAGGCGGCCACGGCCGCGCGCAGGTGCGGCGCGCCCGGCAGGGCGTAAATTCTGAGCGCAGCGAAGAATTGCGCAGGGCGAATTCACTTCGCCCGAGCATTTTTAAAATTGGGGCCCCCACGGAGTAAACTCCGTGGGGAGGGCCGCCGCATTGGCTGAGCCCAAGATTGCCAAGCTGGCCGAGGGGATGCAGCTGGTGAAGTCCATCGTGGTCAAGGGCCGTCTGGTCAACCTGATCTTCAAGCCCAAGGCGTAAGGCGGCCACGGCCGCGCACAGGCGCGGCGCGCCCGGCAGGGCGTAAATTCTGAGCGCAGCGAAGAATTGCGCAGGGCGAATTCACTTCGCCCGAGCATTTTAAAAATCGGGGTCCCCACGGAGTAAACTCCGTGGGGAGGGCCGCCGCATTGGCCTAGCCCAAGATTGCCAAGCTGGCTGAGGGGATGGAGCTGGTGAAGTCCATCGTCGTCAAGGGCCGTCTGGTCAACCTGATCTTCAAGCCCAAGGCGTAATACTGATCCCTTCCGTGCAGTCCACCCCGCTGGAGTGGGCTGCACGATTCACACTCTTTTCCCCTGTTTACAGGTTGTTTAAAATTCTCCGCTTGACATATAGCAAAAAACTAAGTATAATACCACTGTTAAAGCCATAAAAATGGCCCTTACGCAGATGGGGATATCCCCCTGCGCCGGAGGGAGGGAAATATAAATGTCGGAAGTCCGTGTACGTGAAAACGAGTCTCTGGAGAGCGCCCTGAAGCGTTTCAAGCGTAGCTGCGCCAAGTCTGGCGTGCTGGCCGAGGTCCGTAAGCGCGAGCATTACGAGAGCCCCAGCGTCAAGCGCCGCAAGAAGTCCGAGGCCGCCCGCAAGAACCGCAAAAAGTTCTATTGATTGTTGCCTTGAAGAGGGAGACAGACAAAATGTCTGTCTCCCTTTTTATTTTTCTCTCTGTGCAAAAAAATGGGGCGGCCCTGCGGGCCACCCCATTTTTTCAAAACTGCTCCGCCCACTGCTCCAGCAGCTGTTGGGCGGTGTCCCGCTCCTCCCCCTGGAAGGCGAGATTGATGCCGTATATCACGCTGCCGTCCAGCAGGTAGCCCTCCAGCGCCTCATAGCCGCTGGCCAGAGGTTCAGAGGAGACCTCCACATACGTCCGTCCGGAAGCGCTGGTCTTTTCCTCCGTCTGGAAACGGATCTTCTCGGTGGTGATACTGCCAATATCTGTTTCACCGTCGTACTTCTCGGTATACAGCTTGGCCCGGGTCTCCCCCCGGACGTCCTGCCCCGCCTTCCACCGGGTGCACACGGTAACGCTCAGGATGGTTCCCGCCTCGTCCCCCCGCAGGATCAGCGTGCTGCCCTCCTCCCGGGCATCCAGCTCCACCCCACGCAGAGGGGCATAGCCCACATAGTCCAGCACCTCCTGCTGCGTGGTAAACTCCGGGCTGTACTGGCAGGGAGCCTTGCTGCTGAGGGGGGAGTAGTCCCTGTACTGTCCGGCGATGATCTCCCCCGCATCCCGCACCCGCCGGCTCAGCAGGGACAGGGGCACCCGCTCCGGCTCCGTCCCCAGCAGAAAGCCCGACTCCATATAGTCCGGCGCCAGCCGCCGGCCGGAGAACACCTCCTTCAGCCAGATCCGCCCGGGCCCCGCCGCCAGTGCTGCGGCGGCCATGGTCAGGCACAGGCAGGCGGCCAGCAGAAGCGCCCTCTTTCTCCAGGGGCGGCGCACAGGCTCCCCCGCCTGCTGCACATAGGCGGGATCTGCATGATCCAGCGCCAGCAAAAGCTCCATTCCCGTCATAGTCCGTATCCCTCCTGTTCCAGATAGGCCCGCAGCTGTGTCCTGCACCGGGCCAGCATCGACTTCACCTTGCTCTGGGAATAGCCGAATCGCCGGGCGATGTCTCCCACCGGCTCCATATACCAGTACCGCCGCAGGAATACCCGCCGCTTGTCCTCCGGAAGCCCCGCCAGAAACCCGTTCAGCATCCGTCCCAGCTCCCGCCGGTCCAACTCGCTCTCCACACTTACATCCCCGGGCAGACACTGCTCCAACTCCCGGCTCAGCTCCTCCACCCGGGCCCCACGCTTTTGGGTGTCCCGTCCGCGGCACAGGTTCAGGGCCTGGTTGCGGACGATTCGGGCCAAAAAGGGGAAGAAATAATCCTGCGGATGCTTGGGCGGGATGGAGTTCCACGCCGCCAGATAGGCGTCGTTCTCGCACTCCTCCGCACTTTGGCTGTCCCCGGTGATGCCCAGGGCCAAGCTCCGCAGGCGGCTGCCGTATTTCTCCGCCGTATACTTGACCGCCGTCTCGTCCCGCCGCAGATACAGGGCCACGATGTCCCGGTCCTCCATGCTTCCCGCCTCCTCTCACCTGCTTTCACTCTATTAAACACCATTTCCAGGGGGTTGGTCGCGGATCTTGACTGAATTTTTTCTATTTTGATAGTCCCCGCCCTATATTGGGGCGGGGACTATCAAAATAGGGATATTTTCCACACTCCGGTGGAAAACCCGGGGGGGGATTTACTTCAACCGGGCCAGGTCGGCCAGCAGGGCGTCGATTTCCTCGTCCTTTGTAGACCAGGATGTGCAGAACCGCACTGCCGTGTGTTCCCCGTCCACCTTTTCCTTGGCGGACCAGCTGTATTTATCCTTTAGCTTCTCCAACACCCGGTCGGGCAGAATGGGGAACTGCTGGTTGGTGGGAGACTCCACGGCCAGGGAATAGCCCAGCGCCCGAATCCCGTCCCGCAGGCGCACCGCCTGCTCCACCATCTGCTGCCCCAGGCGGAAGTATAGGCCGTCCTCCAGCAACGCAGCGAACTGTACGCCCATCAGCCGACCCTTGGCCATCATGCCGCCCTGACGCTTGATCATGTGCCGGAAGCCTGTTTTCAGTTCTTCGTTTAAAATCACCACAGCCTCGCCAAACATGGCCCCGCACTTGGTGCCGCCGATGTAAAACACATCACAGAGCTGCGCCAGATCTGCCAGCTTCGCATCGCTGGCCGTCAAGGCGCAGGCCAGGCGAGCTCCGTCCACAAACAGCTTCATGCCCCAGCGGTCCGATACTCTGCGCATGGCCTCCAGTTCCTCGCGGGTATATACCGTACCCAACTCGGTGGGCTGAGACAGATACACCAGTCCGGGCCGGACCATATGCTCCGCAGTGGGATCGTCATAGTAACTCTTGCAGAATTCGTCCACCTGCTCTGCCGTCAGCTTTCCGTCCCGCCCGGGCAGGGCCAGCACCTTATGGCCGGTGCCCTCCACAGCCCCTGTCTCGTGGCAGTTGATATGGCCGCTGTCGGCGCACACCGCCCCCTCGTAAGGCCGCAGAGCAGCGGCGATCACCGTCATATTAGTCTGGGTCCCTCCGGGAATAAACTGTACCATGGCCTCCGGCGCCTGACACAGCTCCCGGATGGTCTGTCGGGCGGCCTCGCAGTAGGCGTCCTCCCCGTAACCGGGGACGGCGGCGCCGTTGGTCTCCACCAGGGCCCGCAGCACCTGGGGATGAGCCCCTGTTGCGTAATCACACTCAAATCGAATCATTGTTTTTCTTCCTCCCCCATCTTGAAATAGTTCTTCGCTTCGTCCTCGTCCAGAACAAGAACTCCGGCCTCTGACAGACAGCGTGCCGCAGCTCCGTCCCCGGGGACCAATTTCCCGGAAAAGCTCCCATCGTAAATCTTCCCCTTGCCGCAGCTTGGAGACCTCGCCTTCAAAATCGCCAATGTGCAGCCCTCCTGCCGGGCCAATTTCAGGGCCGCCTGCGCTCCGGACTGATACTGGGCCGTCACATCCGCGCCTGCCCGGTTTACGATCCTGCCGTCCTCCTGCCGCTCCGCCGGCGGCCGCGGCGTAGGCAGGCCGCCCAGCACCTCCGGACACACAGGAACCAGGGTGTGCCCCTCCTGAAGCGCCATTATGGCGGCATTGGCCTTGGAGGCCCCGTCGTAGCGGCAGGGGGTGCCCAGCAAACAGGCACTGACCAAAATTTTCAACAGACAACTCCTCCTCAATAAAAAACGGCCCGCCGCAGTGCGGCGGGCTGTGGAGCGGCAATTTTTCAGTGGGTCAGATAATACTTCACCAGCGTCTGCAGCAACTCATCCCGATCCACTTTTCGGATCAGCGCCCGGGCGTTGTTGTGATTGGTGATATACGTAGGGTCCTCTGACAGGATATAGCCCACGATCTGGTTAATCGGATTATAACCCTTCTCCTGCAGAGCCTGATACACCGTGGACAGGATGGCTTTGATCTCCATATCCCTCTGGTCGCCAAGGCTGAACTTTCTGGTAAAATCCGCTTCGCTCATCTTCATCCCTCCTGCTCCGCATGATAGGTTTAGTTTACTGCAAAACCCCTATGTTGTAAAGGGCAGACGGATAAAATTAATCAAATTAAAATATTTGTTCGTATATTTTACAAGTAATGGTATTGTTTTCGTTTTTTCCACAGCACAGCCAGCGACATTGCCGCCCCGATCCCCTCGGCGGCTACCACGGCCAGCCAGATGCCGTCGGTCTTCAGGGCCAGGGGGAGCAGAATCACCATACCGCCGCGAAGCACCAGGGTACGGCTGAAGGACAGCATGGCGGAAATGCCTCCGTTGCACAAGGCGGTAAAAAAGGATGAGGCAAACACATTCAGTCCACAGAACAGGTAACACAGAGCAAACAGGCGGAACCCATGCACCGTCATGGCCAGCAGCTCGCTGTCATAGACCACAAAGGCGGCAGACAGCGGCCGGCTGATAAGCTCTGACAGCACCACGATCATCCCGGAGGCCGCCAGCACCAGCACCATACACTTTTGGAAAATACTGCGCAGCTCCCGGTGGTTCGCCGCCCCGTGGTGATAGCTGATCACCGGAGCGCTTCCAATGGAAAAGCCAAAGAATGTGGCCAGACAAATAAAGTCTACATACATCATGACAGAGTAGGCCGCCACGCCCTGCTCCCCCAGCATCGCCATCAGCCGCCAGTTGTACAGAATACCCACCAGGGAGGAGGACAGGTTGCTCATCAGCTCGGAGGAGCCGTTGCCGCAGGCCTCCAGCAGCTCTTTGGGATATAGGCGGGTGGCCGTCAGACGCAGGGGCAGCCGTCCGCTGAGGAACAGGAAGAAGGGAATGGTTCCCCCCACCAGATAACCCAGCACCGTGGCCATGGCGGCCCCCGTCACCCCCAGCTTCAGCCCAGCGATGAAGACATAGTCCCCCACCATGTTGGTCAGTCCGGAGGCCACCGTAAAGGCCAATCCCAACCGGGGCCGCTCCGCCACCACAAAAAAGCTCTGGAACGTGGTCTGAAGCATAAATGCCACGCTGCCCCCCAGCATAATCCGGCCATAGGCCACGCAGTCTGGCATCAGCGTGTCACTGGCCCCCGCCAGACGGGCAATCGGCCCCGCGTACACGCCCCCCAGAACAGACAGCACCGTACCCAGCACCAAAACCGCACAGATGATCATGGAGAAATAGCGGTCGGCCAGCTCCTGTTTCCCCTCCCCTTTGGTGCGGGCCACAATTGCACTGCCGCCGGTCCCCAGCATAAAGCCGAAGGCCCCCAGGATCATGGTCACGGGGAACACAATATTCACCGCCGACAGGGCCATATCCCCCACCAGATTGGAGACAAACAGTCCGTCTACCACACTATAAATCGATGTAAAAATCATCATAATAATAGAGGGCAGCGTAAATCGCAGCAGACGACCATAGGTAAAATGGTCAGAAAGCTGAATATTCATTGAATGCTCCTTTCTCCCGGCAGTACACCGCTCCCGCCCGAGACCGTTTATACCATCGGTTGACAAGGGCAAACACGCCTGACAGGGCGTCTTTCCGGCGCTTTTTGCTCTTTTCGCCTTGGTGGGCGCCAGCCCACCTGCGTCTCAAAAAACAAAAATCACTCGAAAATCCATTCCTGTCAGGTGCAGACAGTTTTGCCGGAGCAGAAATGCGTCCAGACAAGGAAAGGCCCGCAGAAAATACTTGTCGTATTGTCAAGGGACTTGACGCTGTATGGACCCATTTCTGCCCGTCAAAACCGTGGCTGCCCTTGTCAACCGATGGTATAGAAAGAAAAGGATAAGACAGCGGGTATCCGCCATCTTATCCAGTGTAAGCTGATACACCCTACGATGAACAGCACTCATGATAGCATAGTCCGTTTCTCCCTGTCAAGAGGCGGACTGGGCCAGGTCGGCCAATCCACTGTCCAGCAGGGCCTCTGCCGCGGCCATCACCTGATGGCTGCGGTAGTTGGCGGAGTAGCCCGAGGTCTGGATCTCCACCGTCTCCACACTGTCCAGTTGGCTGAGGGTCAGCACGATACAGTAGTCCGCCAGAGTAAGGGCAATGTCAGTCAGTCCGCTGTAATGCTCGGACATGACCACCCGCAGGTGACCGGGTTCCTCCTCATCCCAACTCCAGCTCTTCATGCTGGTATTTCGGGGAAACGGGGTCCGAAGTCCCGCGCTCTCCGGTCCGGCCAGCAGAGCCGCCAGCAGGCAGCCCGGGTTGGGACAGCTGCCCTCCCTGTGGGACTGTGTGCAGGCAGCGGCATCAAAGCTCTGGGTGCCCAGGGCCGCCCCCGGGACAAAGCTGCCTGTACTCTCCCCGCTGTCCTTTAAAAAGTACAGCTGGATGCCGCCCTCCGGCTCCTGTTCCTTGCGGCCGCAGCCGGGCAGCGCCATCAGCAGTGCAAAAACCAGCAGCCACACGAAAAGCTTCCGTCTCATCGCTCGTTCTCCCCCTTCTCCGGTGCTTCATACAGGGGAAAACCCACAGCAAACACGCTGCCCTCCGGGTGGCGGCGGCGGACCGACACCCAGCCCCCGTGGCGGCGCACGGTGTCCCGCACGATGGACAGCCCCAATCCGGTGCCCCCCGCCGCCCGAGACCGGGCCTTATCCACCCGGTAAAAGCGGTTGAACACCTTGGGCATATCCTCTTCCGGGATCCCCAGTCCGGTATCCGCCACCTCCATCACCATCTGGTCGGAGTCCCGCACGGTGGAGATCACCACCTGGCCCTCCGGCCGGTTATACTTGATGGCATTTTCGATCAGGTTGAAGCAGACCTGATAGTACTCGTCCTCTGTACACAAAATTACAATACCCGGACGCAGGTCGGTCTTCAAGGTAACTCCTGCGCTGTCCGCCACCGGTGTCAGCATAGACACGGCCCGCTGAATCACCTGGTTTACCTCCACCGGGTGTGCCTCCACTTCCCGCTGACTGTCCAGCCGGGTAAGCAGGAGCAAATGCTCCGTGATTCGGGTCAGACGCTGTGCCTCCTCCCCGATGTCCCCCACAAAGTCCCGCACCGTGTCCTGATCCATTTGGGGATTCTGCTCGATGGAGTCCGTCAGCAAGCGGATGGCCGCCAGCGGAGTCTTCAACTCATGGGAGGCATCGGCCACAAAGCGGCGGCGGACCTCTTCCGTGGTCTGCAGCCGGTCGGTCAGCTGGTTGAACTCTTCCGCCAGATGGGCCAGTTCATCCCGGCCCGCAGGGTTCAGCCGGTGGCCATACTCCCCCTCGCCCACAATGCGGATCGCCTTCAGCAGGGCGCTGATCCGCCCGGTCATGATCCGTGAAAACAGAACGGACAGCAGCAGAGCAGTCAGGGCGATGATAATGGAAATCGTCCGCAGATTCTGCTGCAAGCTGACCAAAAGGGCGCCCTGGGCCGCATCGACCTCGTAGACACAGATGGCTCCGGTGGTCACGCCGCGGTAAATGATGGGTGCGGATGCTACGGAGACGAACCGCCCGTTCTCAAAGCTGGTCCAGAACACATCGTTCCCCCGCAAGGCGGACACCACCTCCTGCAGCAGGGCATAGCGGCAGGGTCTCTCTTCCCCATCTTCCACCTGCTCCAGACTGTCGTACAGTACCAGCCCTGACGAGTCCGTCACCAGGATCCGATCCAGGTCCCGATTGTCCAGCTTCGTCATCACCCGGGCCACCTGGTCGGCGGCAGGGATCTCCAGTTCCATCAGGGCGGAGGCCATGACCGCAGTCTGATTTTTCAGCGCGTCCCGCTTCGAGGTAAACTGCAGCTCCTGAGAGGCCAGCACCGGGTAAGTGTTCAGCAGCATCAGCACCACCGCCAGAATGGCCAGGTAACTCATGGCGTATTTCAGCTGCAATGAAAAAAAGAAGGGCACCTTGTCGGACAGCTTTTTTTTGCTGCGTTCCTTCATGGTTCACCCTCCTTTTCTGTGAGTATTATTTGTTCCTGACAGAACGGTTCAGCTCCTGTCCACCTCGAAGAAGCTCTTTACCGTAGTCATCTTTCCGTCCTTCACCTCACCGACCATCAGGAACTCCCCCTCCGGTCCCCGCACGCGGTAGCGGCCCGGAGCAAGCCGGCACGGATAGGCGGCGCCATTGAGAATAAACTTGTCCCGCTCCCGCGCAGCCGCTTCCGCTATGGGCAGATGGGCAAAACAGCCTTCCACTCCGGTCAGCATGGCCTGGGCCCGCCCCTGGTCCGCCTCCTGCTGCACCTGCTCCAGAGAGACGCCCTCCACAAAGGGGCCCACCCGGGTGCGCCGCAGGGCAGACATGGTGCCGCCGCAGCCCAGAGCCTGTCCAATGTCGTGGCAAAGGGTACGGATATAGGTGCCCTTGGAACACTCCACCCGCAGCTTCCAGTCCCCGTTTTCCTCCTGTCCCAGCAGTTCCAGGGCAGCAATGGTCACCGGCCGGGGCTTGCGCTCCACTTCCCGGCCCTTCCGGGCCAGTTCATACAGCTTCTTCCCGTTTACCTTGATGGCGGAGTACATGGGGGGTACCTGAAGGATGTCCCCCCGAAACTGTTCCAGAACGGCCTCCAGCTCCTGTCGGCCCGCCCGGACAGGGCGCTCCTCCAGAATCTCGCCGGTGGTGTCCTGGGTATTAGTCACCACGCCCAGCCGCAGACTGGCCACATACTCCTTGTCATAGCCCTCGGTGAACTCCACCGCCCGGGTAGCCCGGCCCAAAAAGACCGGCAGGATCCCCGTGGCCATAGGGTCCAGCGTCCCGGCGTGGCCCACCCGGCGCTCCTGAAACATTCCCCGCAGCTTGGCGCATACATCCATGCTGGTCCATCCTTGGGGCTTGTCAATAATGATAATACCGTTTGCCATAGCGCTCCTTACTTCCCCTGCCGCACTTGGCGGATGGCCTCCAGCACTCTGCGGTGGGTATTCTCCACCGTGTCCTCCACTGTGGCCCCGGCAGCGGCGGCGTGTCCGCCGCCCCCAAAACAGGCGCAGACCGCGCTGGCGCTCAAATCGTCAGGATCGGTACGCAGGGAAATTTTACATACACCGGGACGCAGCTCCCGCAGGGTCACACCGGTACGCACTCCCTCTACCTGCCCCACAAACGCGGAGATATCGTCGATGTCCTCCTCCTTTGCGCCGACCTGAGCCAGCATATCCAAGGTGAGAGAGACCACCGCGGTCTGTCCCCCGTCATAGAGCTTCATCCCCGCCACCAGCATACTCTCCAGCTTCAGCCGCTTGAAGGACTTTGTGCGGAAGTGCCGCCGATTCACGGGGTATACGTCGATGCCCGTATCCATAAGGGCGGCAGCGGCGCGGTGGGTCTCCGCCTTGGTGTTGCTGTATACAAAGCAGCCGCAGTCGGTGGCCACTGCCACATACAGGGGCAGCGCCGCAGCCTGAGACACAGGCCCCCACTGGCGGATGATGTCGTAAATGATCTCCCCGCAGGCGGCCTTCTTGTCATACAGACAGGTATCCTTGGCGTAAAACTCCTGGGAGGGGTGGTGGTCGATGGTCAGGTCTATTCCCCGCTCCAGCCAGACCAGGGCGTTTTCCGGGAACAGGCCCCGGGCCGCCATATCCACCGCCACCACGGTCTCCGGGGCATAGCCCTCCGGGGCCAGCAGCCCCTCCACATAGGGGCGGTAGATCTCCGTCAGCTCGGGGTTGGGCAGCACCCACGCGTCCTTTCCCTGCTCCCGCAGGGCGATGCACAGTCCGGCCGCACAGCCCACCGTGTCCCCGTCCGGGCGCACATGGGTCAGAATCAAAAAGCGGTCCCGCTCCAGCAGCCATTTTGCAGTCTCTTCAAAGGTCAACCGGCTCATTCCTGCTCCTCCTGATAATGATTGTCAGGATTGACAGGCTTCACCACGTTGGGATCCCGGAGCATGGCCAGAATGTGAGCGCCCTTGTCGATGGACTCGTCCAGGACGAAGGACAGCTCCGGCGTATACCGCAGCTGAAGGCGATGGCCCAGCTCCCGCCGCAGCCAGCCGGAAGCAGACTTCAGGCCGCGCATCACCTGCTGCTCGTCACTCTTGTCCAGAATGCTGATAAACACCTTGGCGTAGCGCAGGTCGGTGGTGGTGTCCACCGCCATCACGCTGATCATTCCCGTTACCCGGGGGTCCTTCACCGTGGGGATCAGCACCGCCAGCTCCCGCTGGATCTCCTCGTTGATCCGGTCGATGCGATTTCCTGCCATAAAAATTTCTCCTTTCAGCGGAGCGTATGCCCCGGTACACGTTGTTTCTCAGTTGGCCAGATAGTAGCCCACACCCCATTTGGTGCGAATATACTCCGGGTTGGCGGGGTCCAGCTCCAGCTTCTCCCGCAGGCGGCGGATATGTACATCCACCGTGCGGTAGTCCCCGATATACTCGTATCCCCACACTATATTCAGCAGATTTTCCCGGCTGTACACCCGCCCCGGGTTGCGCATGAGCAGCTCCATCAGGTCAAATTCCTTGGCGGTCAGCTCCACCCGCTGGCCATCCCGCCACGCCGCCCGCTGGGCGGGGTCCAGCAGGATGTGCCCCACCGTCAGCTGTCCGGCCTCCTGCTTCTGCCCGGCCGAACCGGAACGCCGCAGCAGCGCCCGCACCCGCGCCTTCAGCTCCAGCAGATTGAAGGGCTTTGTGATATAGTCGTCCGCTCCACACTCGAAGCCGATGATCTTATCCGTGTCCTCCCCCTTGGCGGTGAGCATAATGATGGGCACGTTGGAAAACTCCCGGATTCGCATACAGGCCTGCAGTCCGTCTATCTTGGGCATCATCAGGTCCAGCATGATCAAGTCAAAGCTGCCCTCCCGGGCCAGCTCTACGGCTTCCTGGCCGTCGTAGCCCACTTCCACCTGATACCCCTCGTTCTCCAGGTTGAATTTGACGCCCTTTACCAACACTTTTTCGTCGTCTACCACCAGGATCTTTGCCATGCCCATCCTCCCTCTGTCTCCCTCAGCCGCTTACCGCAATATAGGGCAGCAGCTTCTCTAAGGTCTTTTCCCCGATTCCACTGATCTCAGTCAGCTGCTCGGGCGCGGAAAAACCGCCGTTTTTCTCCCGCCAGTCCAAGATGGACCGGGCCCGCTTCTCTCCGATGCCGGGCAGGCGCATCAGGTCGTAATATCCCGCGGTATTCAGGTCGATGCGTTCCCCATCCATCAAACTGTCCGGGCGGCTGCTGTCCCCCGCAGGCAGAGAGACCGCTGCCGCAGGCTGGTCCGCCCGGGTCACGGACACTTGATAGGGCCGTCCGCCCGCTCCGCCGCCCAGGCGGTAACCCCCGACCAGCAGAAGAAATGCCAGCCCAAGGCCCAGCACTACCTTTTCATACCTGGACAACTTGCTCATCCTTTTCCCCTTCCCATCTTGCAGACGCGATGCGGGTTTGCTATAATAGGCCAGAAGGCTGCGCTTCGCGGCCGATATGAAATAAGTATATCACATCCATGGAGATTTTCCTATGAAAAAATATCGTTTTTTCTCCGCCCTGATGGCGGTGCTGCTGTGCCTTACCCTCCTTCCCGTCCCAGCCGCCGCCTTGGACGACCCCGATATCCAGGCCCAGCACGTCATTCTGCTGGACGGCAATTATGACGAGGTGCTCTACGACAAAGCGGGCAAGGAGAAAGCCTATCCCGCCAGTATCACCAAGGTGATGACCGCCCTGCTGGTGATGGAGGCCATTGAGTCCGGACAGATGACTGCCGACACCATGATCACCGCCAGCGAACACTCCCAGCAGGGACTGTCCATCTACGGCTCCACTCAGAATATCAAGCCGGGAGAAACCATGTCGGTGAAGGACCTGCTGTACTGTCTGCTGGTGCCCTCCGCCAATGAGGCGGCCAACATTCTGGCCGAGGCTGTGGACGGCTCCATCGAGGATTTTGTGGCCCACATGAACCGGAAGGCCGGGGAGTTGGGCTGTCAGGGCACCCACTTCGCCAATCCCCACGGTCTGCACAACGACGACCACTACACCACGGCTCTGGATCTGGCCCACATTGTCCAGGCCGCCATGAAATACGACCTGTTCCGACAGGTCGTCTATACCTCGGTGTATGAGACGGCGGCCACCAACATGAGCGGCCCCCGCACCTTCTATAACACCAACGGGCTGATCACTCAGTGGCGCTTCCGTGGGTACTTATACGACAAAGCGATCGGGGTAAAAACCGGCTCCACCGACGAGGCCGGCTACTGTCTGGCCTCCGCCGCCCAGGACGGGGACGACTATCTCATCGCCGTTGTTCTGGGGGCGAAAATGCTCACCGATGCCAACGGCAACATCACCGACCGCCAACAGTTTTCCGAGAGCAAGCGCCTTCTGAAGTGGGGCTTTTCCAACTTTAAGCGCACCACCATCACCAAAGGGGACGCCCCGGTGGGCAGCGTGAAGGTCACTCTGTCCCGGGAACGGGAGGACGTAATGGTTAAACCCGTGGGCTCTATCGAGCGTACCATGCCCCGGGATCTGGATCAGGAGAAGATCGAGAGCCGGATCACCCTATTTTCCGACACGGTGGAGGCCCCTGTCACCGCCGGGCAAGTGCTGGGCACCATGACTTTGCTCTACGATGACCAGGTGCTGGGCACCCTGGATCTGGTGGCAGACACCGACGTATCCCGCTCCGAGCTTCTGTACAAAAAGGCTCAGTTTCTTGCCTTCTGGCACAGTCTGGGCGGCAAGCTGATCATCGCCGGCGGAATGTTGGCCGCCGGAGTACTGGTGTGGCTATTTGCGTTCCGGCGCCGCCGCCGTCCCAGCCGGGGCTATGCAGGCGCTGCCCGGGGCAAGCACTACCGGGGCGGCCGCCGATAACCCTTCGCCGCCCACAGTTCCCGTCCTTCAGGACGGGAACTGTTTTATCCACCTTTATCCCCGAACGGAGGATCTCGCCATGGTTGTATACGCCGCCGATCACATGACCGACCGCCCCCAGGCCCGCCAGCTGCTGGCCCAGGCGATCCGGGAACAGTATGGGCTGTTCCCCCTCCCCGCTGTCGAAACCGGCCGCCGGGGCAAGCCCTTCTTTCCGGACTACCCTGGGATCCACTTCAATTTGTCCCACAGCGCCGCTCTGGTTCTGTGCGCCCTGGACAGCGCCCCGGTGGGTGCAGATGTCCAGATCGTCGCTCCCCGCCGTCCCATCACGGTAGAGCGCTGCTGCTCTCCTGACGAACGGGCCTGGCTGCGTGGCCGCGGGGACAACTGGGAAGATTTCGCCTTGCTCTGGTCCTTGAAAGAGGCTCTGGCCAAGCAGCGGGGCACAGGTCTGACCTTCCCCGTCTCTGCCATTGCGCCCCCCCTTCCCGCCGGAACCGAATCTCTGTTGGCGCAAGACGGGCTCTGGTTTCGCCTGTATCAGGGGGAGGGCTGGCGGGGAGCCGCCTGTGGCCTGACCCCGCCGCCGGAGCAGCTGCTGTGGCGTACCCTTCCGGAGGAAAAAAACCTGTAAATACCCCCTTTACTTTTCCGTGAAAGGCTGTTATAATGATTAGGCTTTCAAAATGCGTCCGTAGTTCAATGGATAGAGCGTCAGATTCCGGTTCTGAATGTTGGGGGTTCGAGTCCCTTCGGGCGTGCCACGCCGGAGCAAAGTTCGCTTTGCTCCGGCGTTTTTTTACCCTTACATAAAAAAGACCATATTTGACGGCTCATCGCAAACGACATTCCGTTTGCGGCGGGCTTTTGTTTTATATTGGACTGCATCACGTCAAAAGGAGATGGTTTTATGATCCTGATGGCAGCCGTAGATGACAATATGGGCCTGATGTTCAACCACCGGCGGCAGAGCCGCGACCGCCTGCTGCGCCAGCGCATCCTGGCGCTGGCCGGAGATCGCACCCTCTGGATGGACCGCTATTCCGCCGCCCTGTTTGGCGCAGAGCTGGACGGACATATCGTCCGTGTGGAGGAAGACTTTCTTGCTCAGGCCGCCCCTGGGGATTTTTGCTTTTTAGAGGACCGCTCCCCCCGGCCTGCGGAAGAGGACATTGAACAGGTGGTCCTCTTCCGGTGGAACCGCACCTATCCCGCCGATCTGCATTTCGATCTGGACCTCAGCCGCTGGACGCTGACCTGCTCCGAGGACTTCCCCGGCTCTTCCCACGATAAAATCACCCAGGAGGTATACACCCGTGCATAAGCTGAAGCGTACCATACTCCCCTTTCTGCTCGCCGTCATACTGGCGCTGTCCGGCTGCGAGAATCTGACGCCCCAGCAACAGGCGGCCATCGACCTGTCCTCCCTGCCGGAATATTCTGGCCAAGCCTATGTGGAGCTGAATAATAACGTCCCCTTCTTCACAGAAGAGGATCTGACCTCTGCCTCCTTCGAGGAATATAGTCCGCTGGACGAATTGGGCCGCTGCGGCACAGCTTACGCCTGTATCAGCACCGACTTAATGCCCACAGAACCCCGGGGTTCAATTGGTCAGGTAAAGCCATCGGGCTGGAAAATCGCGAAGTACGACTTTGTAGACGGAAAGTATCTGTATAACCGCTGCCACCTGATCGGCTTTCAGCTTACGGGCGAAAATGCCAACGAGCAAAACCTGATCACCGGCACCCGCTATCTAAACGTCACCGGAATGCTGCCTTTCGAAAATCTCACCGCCGACTACATCAAGGAAACGGGCAACCACGTACTCTATCGGGTCACCCCGGTGTTTACGGGGGACGAGCTGGTGGCCAGGGGCGTGGTGATGGAGGCCATGTCGGTGGAGGACAAGGGAGACGGAGTCCTGTTCAACGTCTACTGCTACAACGTTCAGCCCGGCGTGACCATCGACTACGCCACCGGGGACAGCGCCCTGGACGGCACCACCGATGAGGGCGAGCAGGTCAGCTACATTCTGAACACCAACACAAAGAAATTCCACCTCCCCTCCTGCCCCAGCGTAAACGAAATGAAGCCGGAATACCGGCAGGAGTACGACGGCAGCCGCACCATATTGGAGGCCCAGGGATACAGCCCCTGCGGCCGCTGCAAGCCCTGATCCCTGATAACAAGAACGCCCCCGTCCGACGGACGGGGGCGTTCTCTGTTCAACTTCCAATTTCGTTTGGCACTTCCCTCCCCCGCAAGAGGCGGGGAGTACAATGCTTACGTCAACGCAAACATTCACAGCAAAATCGGGGTTGTTCTATGATGGGTCAGAATCAGTCGATGCCGGTGACCTCTTTTCCCCCTCATTTTTATGCCTTTGTCCCTACTGGACGGACGTTTTCTCCCTGTCTTCCCCCCTGCTCTGCCAGGCCCTCCACCCCGCTCCATATTCCGTGAAGATTGGGGGTTGACAATCAGAAAAAAATCATGTAAAGTGACGTTGTCAAAAATCAGACACAGGCAAATGCGATGACGGGGAAAAAGTCAGTGCGCGCATTTCAGAGAGCCGCCGGACGGTGCAAGGCGGTATGCAGACGCTGATCTACTGGCCCTCGAGCAGTCAGACTGAAGGTCCATCCGGATCGTAGGTTTGAACGGGTCTCCTCACCGTTACCAATGAGGCCATATTCGTCCCCCCTTCGGGACCGATAAGGAGAGTGGACAGAGCGATCTGTCAACAAGAGTGGTACCGCGGAAGTTAAGACTTTCGTCTCTTAAAGTAAAGAGACGAAGGTCTTTTTGTTTTGTCTGTGTATCTGTACCTTTCACAATCAAGGAGGTATTTCACATGAAAAAAATCAAAATTTTCGACACAACACTCCGCGACGGCGAGCAGTCTCCCGGCTGCAGCATGAACCTGTCCGAAAAGCTGGACATGGCCCGGCAGCTGGACGCCCTTGGCGTGGATATCATCGAGGCCGGCTTTGCCATCGCCTCTCCGGAAGATTTCCGCAGCGTAGAGGCCATCTCTCAGGCTGTCAATAACTGCACCGTGGCCAGCCTGGCCCGTGCCACCAAGGGGGACATCGACGCCGCCTGGAACGCAGTGAAGGGCGCCAAGCACCCCCGCATCCACGTATTTCTGGCCACCAGCGACATCCACATGGAGTACAAGCTGAAAATGACCCGGGAGCAGGTGGTCGCCAATATCGACGAAATGGTGCGCTATGCCAAGAGCTACTGCGACGATATCGAGTTCTCCGCCGAGGACGCCTCCCGCTCCGACCGGGAATTTCTGGCCAAGTGCTACTCCGTAGCCGTGGCCGCCGGAGCCACCACGCTGAATGTTCCGGATACCGTAGGCTACTCCACGCCCGAGGAGATGTACGACCTGATCCGCTACCTGAAAGAACATGTAGTGGGGGTAGATAAGACTGATATCTCCGTCCACTGCCATGACGACCTGGGCATGGCAGTTGCCAACTCTCTGGCCTGCGTCCGGGCGGGGGCCACCCAGGTGGAATGTACCGTCAACGGCATCGGCGAGCGGGCGGGCAACGCCAGTCTGGAGGAGGTCGTCATGGCCATCCGCACCCGCGCTGACTACTACAACGCCTGCACCGGGATCAATACCCAGCAGATCTACCGCTCCAGCAAGCTGTTGTCCAGCATCACCGGCGTCCCCATCTCCCCCAGCAAGGCCATCGTGGGCGCCAACGCCTTCGCCCACGAGTCTGGCATCCATCAGCACGGCGTCATCGCCAATGCCCAGACTTACGAGATCATGAAGTCCACCGATGTGGGTATCCCCCAGAACACCATGGTCCTGGGCAAACATTCCGGCAAGCACGCTCTGCGGGAGCGGCTGGAGGAGCTGGGCTATACCGTATCCGACCAGCAGCTGGAGGACATCT
>Ga0129313_1000643_pt1 | contig 27091 bp, 16 predicted proteins | sample O1105metagenome_FD_94436 | JGI IMG/M metagenome (GOLD analysis project Ga0129313, IMG submission 94436) | Orangutan group fecal microbial communities from fecal samples from Wisconsin, USA - O1105 metagenome | ecosystem: Host-associated > Mammals > Digestive system > Large intestine > Fecal...
GTGTTGTGCTGTCGTTTAGGGGTAAATATCTGTGGGGATTCATACTCACCGCCCTGTTCTCGGCATTTGAAGTGAAAGCCAACCATGTGCAGATGACCTATTATTATCTGTTCATCATCTTGTTTATGGTCATTGCTTACCTTGTCGAGGCAGTGCATGAGCGTCGTCTTGCGCAGTTTGGCAAGGCGTTTGCCGTGTGTCTTGCCGGTGCCGCCATAGGCATCTGCATAAATCTCAGCAACCTCTACCACACATGGCAGTATGGTAAAGAGTCGATGCGCGGTAAGAGTGAGCTGGTGAAGAAGAACACCGCCAACCAGACATCGAGTGGCCTCGATCGCGACTACATCACCCAGTGGAGCTACGGCATTGACGAGACGTGGACACTGCTCGTGCCTAACGCCAAGGGCGGCGCATCTGTGCCACTTGCTGCCAGCAAGACAGCCATGGAGAAAGCCAACCCCATGTTTGTGCAGATATATCAGCAGTTAGGTCAGTATTGGGGCAACCAGCCATTCACCAGTGGTCCGGTTTATGTCGGTGCCTTTGTGCTTATGCTGTTCTTCCTCGGCCTGTTCCTGTTGAAAGGTCCTATGAAGTGGGCGCTCTATGCTGCCACAGTGCTGTCCATACTGCTCTCGTGGGGTCGCAACTACATGTGGTTTACGAATCTGTTCCTCGATTATGTGCCGCTCTATGCTAAGTTCCGCACGGTGGCATCCATCCTCGTGATAGCAGAGTTCACCATTCCTTTGCTTGCCATGATGGCGTTGAAGAAACTCGTTGACAGTCCGGAGATATTGTCAGAAAAGGAGGATATGCGTTCAAAAGCATTGAGTTTCGTGTTCTTCTCGCCCCTCTCCATCTTTGTAAGGAAGAAGCGCGACTACATCTGGGTGAGCTTCTTTATGACTGCCGGCATGTGTGTGTTGTTCGCCATCATGCCTAAGCTGTTCTTCCCCGACTTCGTTTTACTCTCTGAACTCGAGGCGCTGAAGACCCTGCCAGTAGAGTATTTCATGCCTATACTGTCCAATCTCACCGAGATGCGCGTAGCAGTGTTCACCGCCGACTGCTGGCGTTCTGCCGCCATCGTGACCGTTGGCACTGTGCTACTGATGCTCATGCTCAAGGGAAAGCTCAACGCCAAGACTGCAGTGGCACTCATGACAGCGCTTTGTCTTGTAGACATGTGGCAGGTGAACAAGCGTTATCTCAACGACGGCATGTTCGTAAAGAAGAGTGTGCGCGACACCCCGCAGGCCATGACAACCACCGACCGTCAGATCTTGCGTGACCAGTCGTTAGACTACAGAGTGCTCAATCTCGCGTCAAACACGTTTAACGAGAACGAGACATCATACTATCATAAGAGCATCGGAGGCTATCACCCAGCTAAGCTGCGCCGTTACCAGGAGCTGATAGAGGCTTATATCTCGCCCGAAATGCAGAGCGCAGGCTCGGCAGTGGTACAGGCACAGGGTGACATGACAAAGGTTTCGGGCGACTCTATATACCCGGTGCTGAACATGTTGAACACCAAGTACTTCATTCTGCCGCTGCAGGGCGGACAGACCGTGCCCGTAATGAACCCTTATGCCTATGGCAACGCGTGGTTTGTAGGTAGCATCAAGTATGTCAACAACGCCAACGAAGAGCTTAGTGGGGTAGGCCAGGTGAACCTGCGACATGAGGCTGTTGCCGATGTGAAGTTCCGCGAGGCTCTCGGCGAGGCTGTGCCGCAAGACGATATGGCCATCGTGAAGCTGGCGAAGTATGAGCCTAACGAGCTGACCTACGACATAAGCTCAAGCAAGGGCGGCGTCGTGGTGTTCTCAGAGATATATTATCCCGGATGGACCGCCACTGTCGACGGAGAGCCAGTAACGGTGGGACGTGTCGACTACGTGCTGCGCGCCCTCAATGTGAAGCCTGGCAAGCATAAGGTGGTGCTCACGTTCAAGCCCAAGTCCATACGCGAGACCGAGACAGTGGCATACATTGCCTTCGCCCTTCTTGTCGTTGCCATCATCGCTGGCATTTGGTTTGAGGAGCGCAAGAAGCGCAGACAGTCTGTCGAGGCAGAGACCTTGAAAAAGAAGATGAGCAAAATGTAGGCAACAATTGATGACATTTTAACAAGAGTTGCGACAATCAACAATGCAGTTTCGTACAACAGTAGACATACCGAGTCCCGACTTCAGCATCGCCCCGTGTGAGAAGATGCTGTTCGTCGGCTCGTGCTTTGCCGACAACATAGGTCGCCGGTTCGTGGAGGAGAAGTTCCGTGCCACGGTCAATCCGTTCGGCGTGATGTACAATCCGGCGAGCATACTCCACACCGTGAGCCGCACAGACGTGGCTCCGCGCTGTGCCGTCTTCACCCTCGGCACCAATCATGTGTACGTGTTGAAGGAGACAGGCGAGATAGTTGACAACTGCTGCAAGCGTCCGCAACGACTCTTTGAGGAGCGCGAGCTGACGGTGGAGGAGTGTAAAGACTACCTGCTTCAGGCTGTTGACATCCTGCGCCGACGCCGTAGCGATGTGCGCATCATAGTCACAGTCAGCCCCATACGCTACGCTAAATACGGCTACCACGGTAGCCAACTCTCAAAAGCCACGCTCCTCCTTGCTGCCGACAGGTTGGTGAAGGAGGTGAATGGGGCGCATGACGGCGCGGCGACGGTGACCTATTTCCCTGCCTACGAGATTGTTAACGACGAGCTTCGCGACTACCGTTTCTATGCCGACGACATGCTTCACCCCTCCCCGTTGGCGGTGGAGTATATATGGCAACGCATGGTAGAGGCGTTTTTCTCTGCCGAGGCAAAGGCGTTTCTGAAGGAGTGGGCGCCCATAAAGAAAGGGTTGGCGCACCGACCCTTCAATGCCGACAGCGACGAGTACCGCTCCTTTGTCGCCAAGCTCCATGCCGACGCCGAGCGGTTGAGGCAACGTTACCCTGACATGCCGCTTTGAAGCCATGCGCGTAGCGTCGCGTAGGCGTCGTTAAAACCGCTTGTTTCGCAAAACGCGACGTGCTATTGTGCAAATCGTGTTAAGTGTTTTAAAAAGTGGAAAGGAAAGTGTCGCTGTTGTATAATTTTTTAATAACTTTGTAAAAGAATCAAACATCTAATATAAAATAACATTATGGCCAAAACACCAGAGTTCAAGTATGCTCCTATGTTCCAGTTGGGCAAGGACACTACCGAATATCGCTTGCTTACCAAAGAAGGCGTAAGCACAGCCGAGTTTGAGGGAAAGACAATCCTGAAAGTTACAAAAGAGGCACTCACACTGCTTTCACAGCAGGCGTTCCACGATGTGGAGTTTATGCTGCGCCGTGAGCACAACGAGCAGGTGGCTAAGATATTGACCGACCCAGAGGCATCGGAGAACGACAAATACGTAGCTCTTCAGTTCTTGCGCAACGCCGAGACAGCAGCAAAGGGTGTACTGCCTTTCTGCCAGGACACCGGTACTGCCATCATTCACGGTGAGAAGGGACAGCGCGTGTGGACCGACTTCGAAGACGAAGAGGCTCTCTCACTCGGTGTCTACAACACCTTCACACAGGACAATCTGCGCTATTCGCAGAACGCACCGCTTAACATGTACGACGAGGTGAACACCCGTTGCAACTTACCTGCACAGATTGACATCGAGGCAGTAGAGGGCGACGAATATCGCTTTGTGATGGTTGCTAAGGGCGGCGGCTCTGCCAACAAGACCTATTTCTACCCCATGACCAAGGCCACCATACAGAACGAAGGCACACTGCTGCCCTTCCTCGTAGAGAAGATGAAGAGCCTTGGCACAGCAGCATGTCCTCCTTATCACATCGCGTTCGTTATTGGCGGCACATCAGCAGAGAAGAACCTGCTCACCGTTAAGCTCGCTTCAATCAAATACTACGACGCACTGCCTACCACAGGCGACGAGACGGGTCGCGCATTCCGCGACATCGACCTCGAGAACAAGCTGCTCGAAGAGGCACACAAGATTGGTCTCGGCGCACAGTTTGGTGGCAAATACCTCGCCCACGACATCCGCGTGGTACGTCTGCCGCGCCACGGCGCAAGCTGCCCCATCGGTATGGGCGTGAGCTGCTCTGCCGACCGCAACATTAAGGCAAAGATAAACAAGGACGGTATATGGCTTGAGAAGATGGACGCTACCCCCACAGAGCTTATCCCCGAGGAGATGCGCAACCCAGGAGAGGGCGCTAAAGGCATTGAGATAGACCTCGACAAGGGCATTGAGGCAGTATGCGCCGAGCTGACAAAATATCCTGTTAGCACACGCGTAAACCTCAAGGGAACCATCATCGTGGCTCGCGACATCGCACATGCCAAGCTGAAAGCGCGTCTCGACGCTGGCGAAGAGATGCCCGACTACTTCAAAACACACCCCATACTCTATGCTGGTCCTGCCAAGACTCCGGAGGGTTATCCTTGCGGTTCGATGGGTCCGACCACCGCAAACCGTATGGACCCCTATGTGGACGAGTTCCAGGACCACGGCGCATCGCTCGTGATGATTGCTAAGGGTAACCGTTCACAGGTTGTGACTGACGCCTGCAAAAAGCACGGTGGTTTCTATCTCGGCACCATCGGTGGCGTGGCTGCCGTACTGTCGCAGAGCAGCATCAAGAGCATCGAGTGCGTTGAATATCCCGAATTGGGTATGGAGGCCATCTGGAAGATTACTGTTGAAGACTTCCCTGCCTTCATTCTCGTAGACGACAAGGGCAACGACTTCTTCCAGCAGCTAAAGCCCTGGTGCCCGAACTGCAAGTAAAGAAACGCTGATTAGATAATAATCCAACAATAAAGCGCCAAGCACAACAATCTGTGCTTGGCGCTTTTAATTTTAAATATAAATGGTTTTGTATTAAAGACGCATGGCGTAGAAAGCGTCATGCGTCTTGTTTTTAATATCAATCCTGGTGCTTTGCGGTAGTGCATTGGTCCACGAGGTAGACTATAGACTCGTATGTTATGCCTGAGTTTGTGGTCAGTCCTATCTCGCAGGTGCGGCTGTTGGAGTAGCCCATGTGTATGCCTCGCTCCTCCAACTGTGGACGTAGCTTGCGCAGTGCGTACTGGTTTACCTCGGGATGGGTAAATCCTCTGTCGCCAGCGAAGCCGCAGCAGCCTATCTCTTCGGGTACAAACACGTTCTTGGAGCAGAGCTTTGCGAGGCTGACTATGGTGTCGCCGAGTCCCATGCGGCGCATGGAGCAGGTTATGTGTATAGCCACCGGCTCGTCGATAGGCTCAAATGCCAGTCTGTCGCGCAGGAATGTGTATATGAACTCTGCCGGTTCATACAGGCGCATCTTCTTTATGGTCTCGCGCATGCGGTGCAGACACGGACTCTGGTCGCACAACACAGGGTAGCTTCCGTGCTCGCTTGCTTCCCATAGAGCCTCTTCGAGCTCCTTAGACTTACGGTCTGCGATGTCCATCATGCCCTTGCTCTCCCATATTGTGCCGCAACAGAGCTTGTCCATGTTCTTCGGGAACACTATTTCGTAGCCCGCCTTGTTCAGCAGCGACACCATTTTGTTGACCAATGCCATCTCTTCGGGCGACTTGCGAGGCAGTCCCATCGTCTGGTTTATGCAGCTTGGGAAATACACCACCTTGTCTTTAGCCTTTGGCTGCTGCTCCTCTATGTGCTTGTTCACGTGGAAAGCCTTCGGCATGGCAGGCGTCCAGAGCGGCATGTGGAGCATGGAGTGCATGCCAGCTGTCACTGCGCTCATCGCCTTTGTGCCCAGTACGGCGTGTGCCGTGTCTGCTATCGTGAGCACAGGGCGCAGCGTGCTCTTCAGCCCTGCGAAGTGGTCGGCAGCAAACTGTCCTGCCTTGTAGCCCATGCTACCCTCTGGCAGACTCTGCTGACGTATGACATGAGTCAGCTCGCCTGTGTTGATGTGCATGGGGCAGGACATAGAACACAGTCCGTCGCCGGCACATGTCTCGTTGCCCCAATACTTATATTCCTTCTGAAGGCGTGCCAATCGCGCGTTGTCTTCGCCCGTGTGCTTCAGTCGTGCTATCTCTCTCTGTATGATAATGCGCTGTCTGCTCGACAGTGCGAAGCCACATGTGAGGCAGTTTACCTCGCAGAAGCCACACTCTATGCAGCGGTCGACCAACGGATTGGTAAGCGGCAGCGGCTTGAAGTGTTTGATATGACACTTCGGGTCGTCGTTGAATATGACGCCAGGGTTGAGCAGACCGTCGGGGTCGAACAAGTCTTTGAGGGCTTTCATCACCTCGTAAGCCTCGTCGCCCCATTCGTATCGCACGAAGGGTGCCATGTTGCGCCCCGTGCCGTGCTCCGCTTTCAACGAGCCGTCATACTTGTCTACGACCAGCGTCTTGACGTCGTTCATCAGACTCTCATATCTCTCCACCTCTTCAGGTGTGTTGAACGACTGGTTTATGATGAAGTGGTAGTTGCCTTCCAGGGTGTGACCGTAGATGCAGGCGTCGTCATATCCGTGTCGCGCTATGAGGTCTTGCAGGTCGGCAGTCGCCTCGGGCAGGTCTTCGATATGGAACGCTACGTCTTCTATGAGACATGTTGTGCCCAGCTTGCGTGTGCCGCCGACGGCGGGGAACACGCCTGAGCGCATCGCCCAGAACTTGGAATACTCCTCTGGGTTGTCAGTGAAGTGTACCGGAGTGAATGTCTGGAAACTCTTCAGACAGTCTTCAATCTGACTTATGTACTGCTGTAGCTCCTCTTTTGTGGTGGCTTTTGTCTCGGTCAGTATGGCAGTCAGACCTTCGCCCGTCGTGTCGTTGACCGACGCCAACGACTTCTTATCCAGCAGCTCGGCGCTTTTCACAATCCATTCACCCTTGTCGTTGACCAGCTTTTTCATAGCCACCACCGCCTTGCATGCTTCCTTTATCTCTTTGAAGTAGAGCATGGCGCTGGCTTTGTGGGGGTAGTCATATTCGGTGTTCATCGTCACCTCAGACAGGAACGCGAGCGTACCCTCCGAGCCAACCATGAGGTGTGTGATGATGTCGAACGGGTCGTCGAAGCGCACTAACGGCAGAATGTTGAGACCAGTGACGTTTTTGATGGAGTATTTGTGGCGTATGCGCTCACACAGTTTGGTGTTGTTGCGCACGTCGTCGCGCAACTTCTTGATGGCCTCTATGAACTGTGGCTTCTCTTTAGCAAACCGTTCCCTGCTCTGTGCGTCGCCAGTGTCGAGGGTCGTGCCGTCTGCCATGACTATTCTTGCCGACACCATCATCTTGTCGCTGTTGGCGTGTGTGCCGCAGTTCATGCCCGAAGCGTTGTTCATCACGATGCCGCCGACCATCGCACTCTTTATCGATGCTGGGTCGGGTGCGAACTTCATGCCGTAAGGTTTGAGCAGTTCGTTCACGCGCTGACCTATGATGCCGGGCTGCAGACGTATGCGTTTGCCGTTGTTTAATATCTCGTATTTCTCCCAGTGCTTGCCTGCGACGATGAGTATAGAGTCGCTGATGGCCTGTCCAGACAGGCTGGTGCCTGCCGCCCTAAAGGTGACAGGTAGCTGCGCCGCCTTTGCCAGTTGCAGAAGTTGGGATATCTCTTGCTCAGAGTCTGAGCGTATTACTATTTGTGGAATGAGTCGGTAGAAGCCAGCATCGCTGCCCCATGCCAGGCGTCTCAGCTCGTCTGTGTAGATACGTTCGTCAGGAATGAATGAGCGTATCTGCTCCAGAAACGATTTGTATTTGTTTTCCATTTCTATAGGTGATGATGTTTTATTATCAAAAAGAGAATGTATGAGAATGAGGTGTTGTCTTAGACGTTACAAAGGTAACACTTTTATTCCGATAAACCCCATTTCCGCACGCTCAACTTTGGGCACCGCAGCCACATTTTCTACTGTTCGTTTTAGATGTTATGTCTAAGGGTAGAGGTCTGTGGGCACAGGCTGTCGTGACGCGTTTGTGCCTATTTCACAAACCCCTGACGGCGCAGAGCGTCTATCAGTGTGGCAGACATGGCTTCGCAGTCGGACTTGGTGTAGCGGCAGTCGGTGAACACCTGTGCCAGCGTCTGCTTGTGGTTCAGCTCCACAAACTGCTCGTTTTCAGGCAGCTGCTCTTTGTAGTCGTAGGCGCGGTCGATGTCGGCGGCTGTGTAGTCGTGGTATGTCTCGTCGTGCATGATGGCGCTGATGGGTAGGCGGTCTGACATGGGCGGCTGCTCGTCGGGCCATCCTAACGTGATGGTGGCGACGGGGAACACCAGCTTCGGGAGCTTCAGTGTGTCGATGATGGCCTGCGGCATGTAGACCGTCGTGCCGAGGAAGCAGTAGCCCAAGCCCGCAGCCTCTGCCAGATTGCAGAACGTCTGGCAGTAGAGCAGCGCGTCGGTGGTGGCGTTGACGAACGACAACATGTTGTCGTAGCCTGGTGTTGCCTGGCGCTGTTCTGCCCAAAGGGTGGTGCGGCGGTAGTCGGCGCAGAACGTGAGCACTACTGGTGCCCCCATTACCATAGGTTGGTTGAAATGAGCCGGAGCCAGTCGCTCCTTTATCTCGCTGCTGCGTGTCACCACCACGCTGTAGAGTTGCAGGTTGCCCATGGTCTGAGTCTGCTCCGCTTCTTCAAGCAGGCGGGTGAGCAGAGTGTTGTCTACGTCTTTGGTTTTGTACTTGCGTATGCTGCGTCTTGTCTTTATTGATTCCATCTTGTGTGTTTGTTGTCTGTTTTTTAAAGGTTGTGCAATATTCGCAAAATTTCTTTATATATGCAAGATTAAAGCGTATGTTTTTATGCAAAAAAATCAGAAAAAGTTATGTTTCTTGTAGTTTTATTCATATATTTGTGTCTATAAATCATGCAACGCCGTTGATGCGACGTCGCCAGACGGCAACAGGTGGGGCGCAAGACATGCCTTGCGGTTTGGCCGCTGATGCCGTTTGACAAAATGAAACCACCATAATGGGCTTGTCACTACGGCCTAATGGGCTTGTCACTACAGCCCTTTGACGTCGCCACTACAGCCTAATGGGAAAAACACAGAGGCTTTAACATACGTTAAGAATTGGCGTAAGATAAAACGTCGAAATCGTAGCAAAATGTCAGCAAAACCTCGTTTGGAGTGACATTTGTGAATGCGTCGTTTTGCGGCAATCGGCTTTGGCGGTGGGCGAGGGCGGTGGCGTGGCGTGATATGGAAACAGAAAACAAAAATAACAAACAATAAAAACGAAAAAATGAAAAAGAACAAAGGATGGATTATCGCAGGTGTGGTGATTCTGGCGCTCGTGCTTTGGGGCGTGAGCGGTTACAACAGTCTTGTAGGAATGGACGAAGAGGTGAACGGCAGATGGGCAAATGTGGAGACGCAGTACCAGCGTCGCAGCGATCTGCTGCCCAATCTCGTGTCTACAGTCAAGGGCTATGCCGCACACGAGAAGTCTACACTCGAGGCTGTGATGGCAGCACGCTCGCAGGCAACACAGGTGAAGATAGACCCCTCAAACTGCACACCGCAGCAGCTCGCAGCCTATCAGAAGGCGCAGGGCGACGTGACCACGGCTCTCGGCAAGCTGCTTGCCATCAGCGAAAACTATCCGCAGCTCAAGGCTAACGAAAACTTCCTCGAACTGCAGTCGCAGCTTGAGGGCACTGAAAACCGTATAAACGTGGCGCGCAAGGACTTCAACGACGCTGCAAAGAAGTTTAACATGTCTATCCGCCGCTTTCCAAAGAGCATTATAGCCAGCATGTGCGGCTTCGAGAAGCGTAGTTATTTCGAAGCAGAGGCAGGAGCTGACAAGGCGCCGAAAGTAGAATTTTAAGACGTAAGGCGTTTTGACGATAGCATATATAATAAGGTGTTGCCGATGGCTGGTACGTGTCGTGACAGGCGCGGCGCTGTCGGCGCGGTGTGTGGCGGCAGGTTGTCTGCTGGCACTCTTGCCGCTGTGTGCGTCGGCCTATGACGTGACACAGGTGCCCAACGTGCATGTGAAAAACGCTACCCAGTATGTCAGCGACCCCGGAAATATTCTTTCTGTGCAAGCGCGCGACAGCATAAATCGCATGCTCTCAAGGCTCGAGCAGACTACAGGCATAGAGTGTGCGGTGGTGATGCTGCCCACCATCGACGATGCCGACATATTCGAGTTTGCGCATGAGCTGTTCCGATATTGGGGCATAGGCAAGAAGAAAAGCGACAACGGCTTTCTCGTGGTCTTTGTGATGGACCAGCACAAGGTGCGCTTCACCACGGGCTCCGGACTGGAGGGCACCATGACCGACGCAGTGTCGAAGCGCATACAGATACAGCAGATGGTGCCGCGCTTCAAACAGAGCGACTGGGACGGCGGCATGGTAGACGGTGTGCGCGCTGCAGTGCGTGTGCTCGATGGCTCGATGGAGCCAGAGGCTGATGCCGACGACGACGATATAGGCGCGGTGGCGATGGCTATGGTGCTGCTCATCGTGTTTATAATGTGTGTCGTCATAGTAGCTATTGGCAACAGCCAGAAGTGTCCGCGCTGCGGAAAGAAGGGGCTGCGCAAGACCGGCGAGCAGCGACTGAAGGTGCGCGTGGCGGGTGGCGGCAGCAAGACTGTGCTGCGCTCGACCTATGTGTGTAAGCATTGCGGTCACGTGGTGACCAAAGACGAAGACGTAGACGACGGATCGGGACTGGCTGCCGCAGCAGTGATGGGTTCGTTGTTGGGTGGTCGCGGCTCTTCGGGTGGCGGCTTCTCTGGCGGCAGTTTCGGCGGTGGCTCCACGGGTGGCGGCGGTGCCACGTCGGGGTGGTGACGCTGCTGTTGTTTTTGAACAGATAGTGGACTGCTTTTGAACCGCCGCCGCTCCGTCTGTGAGGCGCTGTCGCTCGGTTTTTGTGACGATATTTTTTTCATTGCCTTTGTCTGCGTTTTTTCTTTTCTTGGAAAATCGCGGCCAAAGGCTTTTTTATGTGAAATAAATGTTGTAGCTTTGCAAAACGTAATAATAAAAAACAAAATTCGATGGACTCTAACAAGACATACACTTACGATGAGGCTTTTGACGCTTCATTGCAATACTTTGATGGTGATGAACTTGCTGCCCGCGTGTGGGTGAACAAGTACGCCATGAAAGACAGTTTCGGTAATATTTATGAGAAGTCACCTGCGGACATGCACTGGCGTATAGCCAACGAGATAGCTCGTGTGGAACAGAAATACCCGAATCCGATGTCGGCAGACGAGGTGTTTGCCTTGCTTGACCATTTCAAATATATCATTCCGGCCGGCAGTCCGATGACTGGCATTGGCAACAACTACCAGGTGGCGTCGCTGAGCAACTGCTTTGTGATAGGACTCGACGGCGATGCCGACTCTTATGGAGCCATCATGCGCATTGACGAGGAGCAGGTTCAGCTCATGAAGCGTCGCGGCGGTGTGGGACATGACTTGTCGCAGCTGCGCCCGAAGGGGTCGCCGGTCAACAACTCGGCGCTCACATCGACGGGTCTCGTGCCTTTCATGGAGCGATTCAGCAACTCTACTCGTGAGGTGGCGCAAGATGGACGACGTGGCGCTCTGATGCTCAGTGTGAGCATTAAACATCCTGACAGCGAGGCGTTTATCGACGCTAAGATGACGGAAGGAAAGGTCACTGGCGCCAACGTGTCGGTCAAGATTGACGACGAGTTTATGCAGGCTGCCGTAGAAGACAAACCGTATGTGCAGCAGTTCCCTATCGATGCCGAAAAGCCTTTGGTGTCGAAGGAGATATCGGCATCGGCACTGTGGAAGAAGATTGTACACAACGCATGGAAGAGTGCGGAGCCTGGCGTGCTGTTCTGGGACACTATTCTGCGCGAGAGCATACCCGACTGCTATGCCGACCTCGGCTTCCGCACGGTCAGCACCAACCCCTGCGGCGAGATTCCGCTTTGCCCTTATGACTCATGCCGACTGCTGAGTGTCAACCTATACAGCTATGTGGACCACCCGTTCACACCAGAGGCTACGTTCAACTTTGAACGTCTGAAGCAGCATGTGCGTGTGGCACAGCGCATTATGGACGACATTGTCGACCTCGAGCTGGAGAAGATAGACGCTATACTGGAGAAGATAAACCGCGACCCGCAGAGCGACGAGGTGAAGGAGACGGAGCGCCACCTGTGGGAGAAGATAAAGGCAAGAAGTAGCCAGGGACGCCGTACGGGCGTGGGCATCACTGCCGAAGGTGACATGATAGCTGCTATGGGTCTGCGCTATGGCACCCAGGAGGCTACCGACTTCAGCGTCAGCGTACACAAGACGTTGGCTCTCACGGCCTATGCAAGCTCGGTGGAGATGGCTGGCGAGCGTGGAGCGTTCCCTGTCTATGACAGCAAGCGCGAAGAAAACAACCCGTTCATACTGCGTATAAAGGAGGCGGAGCCTGCTCTCTATGAGCAGATGGTGAAGTGCGGACGCCGCAACATTGCCTGCCTCACTATTGCGCCGACGGGTACTACCAGTCTGATGACGCAGACGACCAGTGGCATTGAGCCTGTGTTTATGCCAGTGTATAAGCGTCGTCGTAAGGTCAACCCCAACGACACGAGCGTGCATGTCGACTATGTTGACGAGGTTGGCGATTCGTTTGAGGAGTACATCGTTTACCATCATAAGTTCTTGGAGTGGATGCGCGTCAACGGTATAGACACGGAGAAGCGCTACACGCAGGAGGAGATTGACGCCCTCGTGGCACAGTCGCCTTATTATAAGGCTACCGCCAACGACGTGGACTGGCTCATGAAGGTGCGCATGCAAGGTGCAATACAGAAATGGGTGGACCACAGCATCAGCGTGACGGTGAATCTCCCCAACGAGGTGGACGAGGATTTGGTCAACCGTCTTTATGTCGAGGCATGGCGTTCAGGATGTAAGGGTTGTACTATCTACCGCGACGGCAGCCGCTCTGGCGTGATGGTGTCGCTGGGTAAGAAGGACAAGAAAAAGAAGGAGGAGAAGAAAGACGACCGCGCGCTGTGTCGCCTTGCAGACGTTGTGGAGGTGCGTCCTAAGGAGCTTGAGTGCGATGTGGTGCGCTTCCAGAACAACAAGGAGAAGTGGGTGGCATTCGTCGGACTGCTCGACGGCTATCCTTACGAGATATTCACTGGTCTGCAAGACGACGATGAGGGCATCTCGCTGCCTAAGACGGTTGTCAAAGGCAAGATTATAAAGCAGACAAACGAAGACGGTAGCCACCGCTATGACTTCCAGTTTGAAAACAAACGTGGCTACAAGACTACGGTGGAGGGACTGAGCGAGAAGTTCAACCCAGAATATTGGAACTATGCCAAGCTTATCTCTGGTGTGCTGCGATACCGCATGCCTATCGACCATGTCATAAAGTTGGTGGGCTCGCTGTCGTTGAAGAATGAGAGCATCAATACCTGGAAGGTCGGCGTGGAGCGTGCGCTGAAGAAGTATATCGTCGATGGAACGGAGGCAAAGGGACTGGTTTGTCCTAACTGCGGACAGGAGACGCTGGTCTATCAGGAGGGTTGTCTCATCTGTAAGAACTGTGGCGCGTCGCGCTGCGGATAATGGCGACGGCGTGATTATATTATAATAAAGGTGTGAACTTGTTGTGATGAGGGTTTGGTCTTATCATTATGATGGCTTGAATTTGTCCTTATGAGGGTTTGGTTTTATCCTTATGAAAGTTCTACCTTATTATATAGTATGAATATGCAAAACCTGAATATATAATAATGTCAGATAAACTTACGGGACGGGTGTTCGTCAAGAACATCCGTCTTCATGCTTTTCATGGTGTGATGCCACAGGAGCGCATCACCGGAAACGACTATCTCGTCAGCGTGTCGGCGGACTGTCCGCTGGCAGCGGCGGCAGAGAGCGACAGCGTGGACGACACGTTGAACTATGCACATATATATAATATTGTGAAAGAGGAGATGGCACTGCAGGCCAATCTTGTAGAACACGTGGCAGGACGGATAGGACGACGTGTGCTGGCGGAGTTTCCGTTGGCAGACAATGTGAGGGTGGAAGTGGTGAAACTCAACCCACCGATGGGGGCTGCATGCGATGGCGCTGGCGTGGAACTGACGGTTTGTCGGTGAGATTAGGAGTCATTGTAGCTGAGATTAGGCTGCATTGTCGGTGATATTAGGCAACGTTGCTGCTGAGATTGATGCCCTTTGCGTTTAGAAAGTGTGCTGTTGGCGTTTCGCTTTGAGGCTTGGCCGTTAGTCTAAAGGGCTGTTGTCGAGTTGCGATGGTGTGCCGTAGACAGCAATGCTGAATATTGCAGCGAAAAACTAAACTATTGTTTGTGGTTTCCATATTTATTATTTATCTTTGCAACAGATAAACAGCATCTCTGCAATTTGAGAATAAACTCGCTCACAGCTCGTTTGTCTTGTCCTTGAAACGGACAATATGCATCTCTGCAAGACATTCGGGTGAACATGACATGCGGTGCGAGTCGTGTGGTTGCGGGGCTGTGGTATCTGCGTCTTGTGTTTATAAACATTGTGCTTTAGAAATTATATGAAATCGATAAGAATACTGTTGGTGATAGTAATGGCCATTGTTGGAACTTTAGCTTATGCTTCCGACAAGAGGTTTACGCTTGTCATCGATGCTGGACACGGAGGACATGACTCTGGTGCCAAAGGCGCAATGTCTTACGAAAAGAATATAAACTTGAAGGTGGCGCTGGCGTTTGGAAAGTACGTGGAGCGCAACTGCCCCGACGTGAAGGTGGTGTACACACGCAAGACGGATGTGTTCGTGGCGTTGTATGAACGTGCCGAGATTGCCAACCGCAACAAAGCAAACTTGTTTGTGTCTGTTCACACCAACGCTCTGCCTAAGGGTCGCATCTCACGCGGATTTGAAACATACACGCTGGGAGACGGACGCTCGCACGGAAAGAAGACCAATCTCGATGTGGCAAAGCGTGAGAACTCCGTGATTTTCATGGAGAAAGACTATAAACAGCACTATGTGGGCTATGACCCGAACTCGCCTGAGAGCAACATTATGTTCGAATTTGTGCAAGACCATAACATGTTGCAGAGCGTGGAGTTTGCTAAAATGCTGCAACGCAACGTGTGTAGTGCGGCTGGACGCGTAAACAAGGGCGTACACCAGGACAACTTCGCCGTGCTGCGCCTTACGTCGATGCCTGCTTGTCTTGTGGAACTTGGATTCATTACAACCCCCGACGAGGAGGCAGCATTGAACAATCCGACCATTGTGGACAAGATTGCACGTGGTCTTTACAATGCTTTTGCCGAGTATAAGAACCGACAGAGTGGGGGAGCCGTGGTGCCTTACAAGCCTGAGGCTGAACGGTTGCCAGTAGAAACGGCGCCTGCAGCAGACGCTTCCGTGCAAGGTTCGGCAGGCAAAGGCGTTTTAATCGAAACAGCTCCGCAACCAGATGTTGCTGCACAGGGTGTGTCGAAGTCTGATGTTTTGGCGTCGGGCGCGACAGCAAATGTCTCTGCTGGTTCGGTTGCTAAGAACAAGACTGCTCATAAACGCAATCTGCTTTCGCAGACAGCAAAGACTGCTGCGGTGGTAGATGCAGACGGAATAATCATGTTTGACGAAAATGCGGGACAGCCGAAGCAGCAAAGTCAGAACGTCAGCGCGCCGCAAAAGACGGAGAAACGTATGGAGACTGAAGCTGAAGCTAAGGCGGTGGTGAAGGAATATGCACCTGCAGAGCCGCGCACATCACAGTCGGCAGATGCTCGCACGGCTTCTTCGACGGGCGCGAAGGTGGCTCAACAGGGTGGCACTCGTGCCGCCAAGACTTCTGAAGGTGCTGTTGTAAAAACTTCTGAAGGCGTTGCCAAGACTTCTGAAGATGCTGCCAAGACTACCAAAAGTGTTGCTGCGAAGTCGGAATCGTCTGATGTTCCCGTCTTCAAAATACAGATTATGGTATGCAATCAGAAGTTGAAGGAGGGAGATGCGCGCCTTAAAGGTTTGAAGGGTTGCGACTTTTATCAAGAGGGTGGCAACTGGAAGTGTACCTATGGAGCTTCTACCGACTATAACGAAATATATCGGTTGCGCAAGGAAGTGGTTGAAACGTTCCCGACTTGCTTCATCGTTGCTTTCAAAAATGGGGCTAAGACGGATGTGGTGCAGGCCTTGAAGGAGTTTAAACAAAACAGAAGAAAGTAATACATAACAAGATAGTAATAATACAATCATAAGATAGTAATAAGGTTGTAAAAATAAGATAATAAGGTAATAGTAAGATAATAATAAGGTCTATGAAATATTTTACCAAGGAGGTGCGTATCGCACTCGTCGCAATAGTAGGAGTAGTGGTGCTGTTTTTCGGCATGAACTTTCTGAAAGGACTGAACATATTCTCGTCAGAATATGACTATCAGGTGGAGTTTGCGGACATAACGGGACTGTCATCATCAAGCCCTGTCTATGCCGACGGATTCAGAGTGGGTGTCGTTAAGGGCATACAGTATGACTATACCCATACCTCCGGCTCAAAGGTTACAATCGGTGTGGACAAGCAACTGCGCATCCCGAGCGGCAGTTCGGCAGAGATTGTCAGCGACATGCTTGGCAATGTAAAGGTCAATCTGTTGCTGGCGAACAATCCGCGAGAGCGTGTCATGCCAGGCGAGGTGATTAAAGGTAATATCAACGATGGCGCTATGGGCAAGTTGCAGGACATGGTTCCGGCTGTGGAGAAGATGTTGCCGAAACTCGACAGCATAATGACCAACCTCAATGCACTGCTTGCCGACCCTGCAATACGCAACTCAATGAAGAACGTGGAGACCATAACCTCCAATCTCACGGTGTCTACTCAGCAGCTCAACACCCTGCTTGGCGACGTGAATAAGAACATGCCGAGCATGATGGCAAAGGCTAACAGTGTGCTGGACAACACCCAGACACTCACTGCCAACCTTGCTGCCGTAGATGTTGCAAACACTATGCGTGAGGTGGACCAGACCATTTCAAACGTGCAGCAGCTCACTGCCAAGCTCAATAGCAACGAGGGAACGCTCGGATTGCTTATGAATGACAGTCAGCTCTACAACAATCTCAACTCTACAATGAAGAATGCAGACTCGCTGCTTGTGAATCTGCGACAGCACCCCAAGCGCTATGTGCACTTCTCATTGTTCGGCAAGAAAGATAAGTAAATGTTTCACGGCATCACGGCGGCATGCTGATTGCATGCTCTGCCGTGCCGGCGGGACAGCCGACGAAAGAGTGGTTGTGAACGCACGGTCGTGAAAATACACATTCAATAGTGTGCCAATATTACTGCTTACCTAAAATAACATATTTTAAATATTACCTGTTAATATGTTGGCAATAATGTTGTTACCTTACCTGTAGCAACAAATAGTGGCAGGACAAGGCTGGCGTAGTAAAAAAATATTACACGTTTAATTCTTGAATGTACATTTATTTTATTAATTTTGCACTACATTTCTCAAAAAGTCCAACATCGTCGCAAGACGTAATATTATAATAATCGAATGACAATAAGTCCAAACTCTCCGTGGAACAATGCGCTTGCGCTCATGCGTGCAAACGTCACGGAGCAGGTCTATAATACTTGGTTCAAGAAAATCGGATTCGAGTCGTACGATGACAAGTCGAATACGGTTATACTGCAGGTACCGAGCACATTTGTGTGCAAATACCTGGAGGAGAACTATGTGGACCTGCTCAGAAAGGCATTGTACCAGAATTTCCGTGAGGGTGTGGCTTTGAAGTACCGTCTTGTGGCTGAAAACGCAGCACAACAGGCAGCATCAAGCAGTGCAACAGGCAGCGCTTCTGCGGGCGATAACGCCCGTAGGGAGACGTCAGATGCACAGGCGCAGCAGGGCACACAGGCTTCATCTCCTGTACCTTTCGACTCGCAGCTGAACCCGAAGCAGACCTTTGAAAACTACATCGAGGGCGTCTGCAATAAGCTGCCGCGTTCTGTTGGTGAGACACTTGCCGAGCAACCCAACACCCCCCAATTCAATCCGTTCTTTATTTATGGCCCCTCGGGCAGTGGAAAGACACATCTTATCAATGCCATTGGCATGCGCACAAAGGAGCGTTTCCCTGATAAGAGAGTGCTTTACATTAGTGCGCGCACTTTCGAAGTGCAGTACACGACTGCTCAAATACAGAACAACATTAACGATTTCATCAACTTTTATCAGACCATCGACGTTCTGATAGTTGACGACATACAGGAATGGGAGAACAAGAAGGGTACGCAGAACACCTTCTTCCACATCTTCAACCATCTCTTCCGTAACAACAAGCGCATCATTCTTGCTGCCGACCGCCCGCCGGTAGAGCTGCAAGGCATGATGGATCGTCTGCTCACACGTTTCAAGTGTGGACTCATCGCGCCGCTTGAGCGTCCTAACACCCAGCTGTGTATGGACATTCTCAAGAAGCAGATCAACCATGAGCACCTCCAAATACCGCAGGATGTGGTAGAGTTTATTGCTCGCAACGCCAACGGATCGGTGCGCGATTTACAGGGAGTACTCAACATGCTTGAGGCCTTCTCTATGGTTTACAAGCGTGATGTGGACATGAGCGTGGCACAGAAGGCTGTTAAAACCTCTGTGAAGATAGAGGAGAAGCCGCTTGAGGTGGACGAGATTATCGATGCCGTATGCACCCATTTCAACGTCACAACGTCTGATGTCAACAGCCGTAGCCGTAAGCGTGAATACGTGATGGCACGTCAGGTGTCGATGTATCTGGCTCAGAAGCACACCAAGATGCCTGCAAGTCGTATCGGCAAGATGGTTGGTGGTCGCGACCATAGCACCGTCATTCACAGCTGTGCGCAGGTTGAACGCAGACTAAAGGTGGACAGTAAGTTCTCTGATGAGATATTGAGCATAGAAAATTCGTTCCGTTTGAAGGCCGTGTAATGCAGTGGTCCGTGTGTCGTTTGGTCATGAAGCGAGCGTGACGGAATCTTTAATACGAAAAGACAGAATAACAGTTATATGTAAAGTTCTTGCCAATGGCAAGGACTTTTTTTGTATCTATTAAATAAAAATGGGTCGAAAGCGCTAAGCTTTAGTTAAGGAGTTATGAGCTTTCGACCCGATTATTTATGCTATTTGCTATTTGTTACGATTACAAGTGTATGCTTGTGCCCGCCATCATCCACAGCCCAGGCTGCTTCACGCCGCCGAGGTCGTAGTAGCGATGGGCAGTGATGTTGTCGGCTTTCACGAATATTTCATACTTAGGAGCCTTCCACATGAGTTTAGCATCCACCTTGCAGTAGGGGTGGAAACCATTCATTCGCTGCTGCCAACGCAGGTTCCACTGCGCCGTGAGGCGTGACACGATGCGGTGGTCGAGCTGCATCGTGAACTTATGACGCAAATATTCCAGCGCGTAGAGTGAACCATATATCTGGTGCTCGGTGTCATGGGTCTGGTGAATGTATGCATAACCAGCCTTCAGACGAGTCACAAACGGGTTGTGCATAATCTCATTGATATTGAGTGTAGCGTCGAGCGAGTACCCCATGTTGTTGAGTTTGCCGATGTTGAGGGCATGATAGGTTCTGCTTTCCGCGGTCTCATACACCCAGTCAATGATGTTAGTGCCGTGTGAGTAGAATCCGCTGAGCACCGCTGCAAAGCCAAGAGTGCGATAGCGTGTGCCCGCCTTGAACGTGCTGTTGCGCTCAGGTTTCAGCTCCAGGTCACCCACCTGCACCGAGTTTTTGGCGTAGAGGTCGGTGTAAGTAGGCACGCGTAGCGCCTTGTTCCATGACGCATATATCTTCCAGTGGTTGTCTGGGCGGTAGCTGATGTCCACGCCTGGGTAGAAACGGTAGTCTCCGTCGAGACATGTGTTGCGGTTTGCCATCACACCTGCCGACACCGTCAGTCCGCCTACTATGATGTTATGTTCCAGGAAAAGACTTGTGTTTGTGCGGTCGCCGCGTCGCGAATATTTGCGGTCAGAACCACTGATGTCAATCCATTCGTCCTGCGACAGCTCGTCGCCGTAGGCAGTGCTGACAATGTGTTCGCGTCGTATGTCGGCGCCAACCGATGTCGTGCCGAGCATCCAGCGCACGTTTGCCGTCAGTCCGCCACCATAGACGTCGGTGCGGTGGTAGTTTTCGCCTGCCGCAGCACCCTCCTTTCCTCTTATTAGTTGGTAGTGGTCGTAGTCGCGATGCCAGTAAATCTGCGGGTGAAGCGTCAGCCAATCCGTGTCAAACGGCTTTATCGTTCCTGTCAGTGAGGCGAGAAAACGTCGTGTTGCCTCAAACTGGTCGTTGAATTTAGCGCTGTAAAAAGTGTTCGCTCCGAAGTCCTGCGATGACAGTCCCGCTTGCCATTGCAGATTGATGTGTTGTGATGCGAGGTCACCCTGGTAGAACATCTGTCGGCGTTTGAAGTCGCTGTGCAGCGTACCGCCGTCGCTTTGACGATAGCCACCGCTCAGGCTGTTAGTCACAACGCCCGTTGTCAGTGCTGCTCGTCCGTTTGCTCCCCATGTGCCGAAGGAGCCTCCTTCTGCTGACAGAGTGACGCCGCTCTTCTGTTCGCGACGTGTCACGATGTTGATTGCGCCGTTGAAGGCAGAGCTGCCGAACACGCGCGCTGCCGAACCCTCGAGTATTTCTATTCGCTCGATGTCCGCCATGTCTACTGGGAAGTCGGCTGCGTTGTGACCAGTCTGCGGGCTTGAAATGTTGATGCCATTCAATAGAATGGTTATCTGGTCGCTTGTGCCGCCGTTGATGGAGATGTCCGTCTGTACACCAAAGCCTCCGCGTTGACGGACATCCACGCCGATGGCTAATTTAAGAAGGTCGTTTACCGTTTCTGCTGGCGCACGCTCAATGTCGTCGCGCGTGATAACAGAAACAATCTTTGCCGACTGTATGGCAGTCAGCGGAGCTCGTGAGCCAGTGACGATCACCTCGTCAAGCTTCACCTCCTGTCGTCCGAGCGAGTCTACGGCTACAGCTTCGTGTGTGCTGACGCCTTCGGCCTTGGCGTTGGCGAGTGTTGTCACACTGAGTGTGCATACAATCACCTCCTTGCCCAGACAGCTGAACAGAGCGTAGCCGTTGCGTGTGAATTGCTTGAACCGCAGGGCTTGGAGCTTGTTGAATCTCTGTTTGAACATAAAAATTAAAGTGTTTATAAATAAAAAAACGTCTTGTCATCCGACAAAACGCCTGCAAAGGTAGTGTAAAAAATCGATTAACAGAAGCAAATAGTGGCTATTTTATCACCTGAGAGCGTGAGAAATTAATTTAAATCTATGCCCATGAAAGAAAAAGAAGTGGACCTCTTAGCCCACTTCTTCGTCTTATTTCTTCGCTTCGTAAGTCTGAAACACGATGTATGTGCCGTCTCCATGTAGGGTGAAAGAGTCGCCTTCAGCCTCGTTGAGAGTCCCTTGCCACAGCTGCTTGTAGGGGAAACACTGCCACCGCAGGCCGTCGCTTGTGAGCTTGGAGCAGCTTATGTTGAAGATGCTGACCTGCTGTCGTGCGAACGAACGGAACACGTGGCTGCCAGAAACTGGTGTGAACAGTCCGTGGTCGGTAAACATTGTGGCGTCGATATGTAGCGTGTCGAGGTAGTAGGCGAGCAGGGCGATGTTGCCCATAGTGTGGTCTTCGCGCTTGCCTGTGGCTCCGAGGTAGGCTATGCGCTTTGCCCCGCGGCTCATGCAGAAGCGTGTCGCCTTCGTCATGTCGTTGAACTCCTGTTCGCTTATCATGTGCAATATGTCCTTGTGTCGCTGCTTAAACTCCGTAGGCAGTGAGTCGCCGTCGCCCACAATGGCGTCTGGCGTTATGTCGTGGTCTTCCATGCAGCGCATGCCAGCCCCGTCGCAGCAACACAGATATTTGGCGTTGCGTAGCACGGTGAGTGCGTTTGTGTGTGACGGGAAGTCGCCGTCGCAGAGAATCACCGCGTCGAATCCGTCGGCAACAGGTGTCGAAGGGCAGATGATGTTTGCACTGTTTGCTTCCATTTCGTTTTTTGTTTATAGAGACTTACGCCTTACTTTCCACCATCATCTTCTTCCACTTGAAATATCCCATGACTGCCACCACAGAGTAAAGACCGTAGAGTCCTGCCTTGAACGGGATGCCTTTAGTCACATACAGATAGCAACTTATCACGTCTACCACAAGCCAAAACAGCCACTGCTCTATGTATTTGCGCGACAAAGCCCACAGACCCACGAAGCTCAGAGCGTTGGTGAACGAGTCGCAGAGCGGTATAGTGCTGTTGGTATATGTCACAAGCACCCAGTAGGTCAGTGCCCATGCCACGGCAAAGAAGGCTGTAGTGGGTACGATGAGGCTGCATCGGAAATGTGTTATAGGCATTTCCTCGCCCTTCGTCTGTCCCTTTTTGCTTCCAAACTTCCACACAGCGTAGCCATAGACGGCTGCCACGGTGTAGTAGACAGCCATGCCCGCGTCGCCATAAAGCCCGTGTGTCCAGTATAGATACACGTCCATGGCAGGCATGACGATGCCGACAATCCACAGTGCTATGCTTGCGCGATATTCAAGCAGCAGATATATGAGGCCCAATACTGTCGTCAGTATGTCAAGCCAATGGATAGAAAGATAGTCAATCATAGTTTACCGTAGTGAAGTAAGTAAGGGAGTTAACTTCCGTCAGACTTCCGTTAACTCCCTTATATATAAAGGTTAGAACTTCTATATTAAATATTAGAACTTCAGAGTGAGGTGTCCCATCACGTTAAATCCTGCCATCGGCACGTATGCCAGGGCCTGATAGCGCTGTCCACCAGTGTACCAGCCGTACCAGGTGCTACCACTTGCAGCGTAGTGGCGGCTGAACACGTTGTTGAAGTCCAGTCCTAAGGTCACGTTCTTGATGCCTGCTGCCTTTGTCACATCGCTCGTGTAGCGCAGCTGCAGGTCGCTCTGTGAGTAGCACGGCAGTGAACGCACGTCGCTTTCAGAGTTGTCTATGTACTGCTTGCTTACGAAGTTGGTGTGCCATGTTGCAGTGAAGCCCTTGTGATGGAAGTCGATGAATCCGTTGAGTATTGCCGAGGGTGAGTAAGCCAGTGTAGAGTTGCTGTAGTGGTTCTGGTGTACATAGTTCTCAGATGCGTCCCAGCTCTCTACAAACTCGTCAAAGTCCTTAATCTTGTTCTTGCTCAGGGCGGCGTTGCCCTCTACAGACAGCCACGACAGCGGTGCCCATCCAGCGTTCAGTTCCACGCCCATGCGGTACGACTTCTTGACGTTGGTGGTCAGTGCCTCGCCTATGTCGCTCTGCTCACCAGTCTGCACCAGTTGGTTGTCGTAGTCCATGTAGTAGAAGTTTGCACCCACGTTCCAGTTGTTGCCTGCGTACTGGTAGCCAGCCTCTACGTCTATCACCTTCTCGTTCTTCGGGTAGGGATAGTTGTAGTTGTCGGTGTAGTTGTTACGCTCTGGCTCGCGGTTTGCCATCGCTACAGACGCATAAGCTTTGTGTCCGCCGTTGGTGTAGCTTACGCCAGCCTTCGGGTTGAAGAAGTTGAAGTCGTCGTTGATGTTCAGCTCCTGGTTCACGTACTTGCCGTCCTTCTTTACAAAGCGGTCGTTGAGGCCGTCGGTTTTGTATTTTACGTAGCGATACTGCAAGTCGGCGAACACGTTCCAGTGGTCGAGGAAGCTGTAAGTGGCTTTCAAGAAACCGCTGTAGTCGTACTTGTCGGCGTCAGAATCGTAGTATTTGTATTTGCCGTTGCTAAGATATTTCTGCTCCAGCGCCTGGCTGCCAATGTAGGTGACGTAGCCCCAGTGGTTGCAGCTGAACTGCTGCAGGTTCACACCGCCTATGACATCCCAGTTGTCGTTTTTGAAGTTCACGTTGTAGACCATGCCGTAGCAGTTCTGTGTCAGACCCTTCTTGCGTATAGCGTCGTCTTTGAGGTCCTTGTCCTCAGGCATGCCAAACTTCTTAGCCAGCGATGTCGACTTCTTAAACTCCTTGTAATAGCCACGTCCGTAGGTGTAGTGGAGTGCCATATTGTGGCTCCAGTGCTCTGACGGGGTCCATGCAAACGACAGTATGTTGTGGTTCTGGTAGAAGTTGTCGGTAGTCTTGTCCCACTTCTTTCCGTCGCGTGTCATGTATGGCTTCACAGTGTAGTTGCCCTCAGCCCAAGCGTCGGCGTCGTACACCACGTCTTCAACGAGGGTGTTGACACGTCCCAGTCCTGCGTTCCACAGGTCTTTGTAAGAGTTGATGTTGGGGAACACGCCGTTGGTCTTGTAGTCGCTTGTGAGCACACCGTTCCATGCCTGTCCTGTCTTCTCAAAGTTGCCGATGTTTTTGTAGCGAATCTGGAAGTTGTCGCCAAGCCATGTCAGACCACCGTAGTAAGATCCTGAGCGGCCGTCGGTGCCGTGCACAAATCCCTGTGTGGCGCTCTCGTGGTAGGCACCGTCGAAGATGAGGTGGTTCCAGAGCAGACCTGTAGAGAAGTTTGCACCAGCGTTGTAGGTGCCGTATGAACCGTAAGAAGTGGTAAGCTCGAAGCTGGGCATGACGCTCGGAGCGGCAGTAGCCAGTGATATGGAGCCACCGAAAGCGCCGTCGCCGTTGGTCGACGTGCCTACGCCGCGCTGTATCTGTGCGCTACCCATCAAGGCGCTGTAGCTGTTCATGTTTGACCAGAACACGCTCTGGTCTTCAGGCGAGTTGAGTGCCACGCCGTCGAGTGTCACGTTGATGCGGCTTGCGGCAGCGCCACGCATACGTATGTAAGCGTTGCCCACACCCACGCCATTGTCGCTCCATGCCAGCACACCCGGTGTGCGTGCGAAGAGGAACGGCAGTTCCTTACCTGTACGTGAGAAGTTCTGAAGTTCTGATTTCTTGATGTTTGCCACGGCAAACGGAGCGTTCTTTGAGGCTCTCACAGCCTTAACCACCACTTCGCTGACCTGCTGCACCTTCATCGTGTCTATGGTCTGCTGTGCCATAGCGACGTGTGCATACAGTGCGCAAGCCGATGCAAACGCAATGCTAACAGTTCTTTTCATTTTGCTTTCCTGAAATATGAAATAAAAAACACACAAAAAGGGGCACTTTTTATGTACCTTGCAATCCTTTCGCCGGCATTACCCGGATCAAGTATGAGGGTATAATCTCAGCCCGAAACCTCGGACACCCCTTAACCTACGCTCTGTAAGTCGGGTGCAAAGTTACTGATTTTATAGCATATTATGCAAACAAATGTGAATATATTTTGTTTGTTTCGCTACTGCGGTGTATGAAAATTGACTTGAATCAGTTGGCGCACTGCGAGTTACGCAGGGTGTGAGGTAAATAATTATACGTAGCGTTGCATATTTATGAAAAACGCAGTCTGTAAGCCATATTTGCACGGTGTAAGTAAAAAGGCGTATGCGCTAACTTTTTGTCAGAAAAAGACGGGTTTTGAAAAACTGTTTTATTAACAGATGTTAAAACCTCGGCGCCTTTGCCAAAGGGCCGTAGTGGCGACGTCAAAGAGCCGTAGTGACGACGTCAAACGGGCCTAATGGGAACGACAAAGGGGCCCTTTCTTTTTGTCAAAGGACCCCTTTGGAAACGGTGTTGGGTGTTAATCGCTATGTCGTATAAATATGCAGCGGTTGTCAGAGGTGGTGTCAGCACCTGTCGCTGCTTTCCTAATCGTCGATGTCGTCAACGTAGTCGAAGTCGTTAGGAATAGGTGAAATTTACTTTTTTTTATCCAAATGGAGAAGAAAAAACGCTAAAATATGAAACAAAACGCTATCTTTGCATCTGTTTACTATTAAAACTACATTGTTTTATGAAAATCAGATTGTTGCTACTGTCGCTCCTCATGCTGCTGGCTGTCATGCCTGTGTCGGCACAGACCGAGAGCGCTTCTATTGAGACTATGGACTCTGTAAAGATAAATGGCAATATGCGCCGCTACCGCCTTGTGCTGCCACGCCACACCGACGGCCACACGCCGCTGGTGGTGTTGCTGCATGGTTATAATTGCGACATCGACCCTGTGACCTGCATGGACAGCATAGCGCGCGCCGAGGGCTTTGCCTTGTGTGTGCCGCAGGGACTTGCCGACCCTACTGGTGTGCGCGGTTGGAACGTGGGCTACCCCATGCAGAAAGGGTGGCAGGTCGACGATGTCGACGACTTGTGCCGCCTCGTGCGCCATCTGCAACGCAAACACAAACTTAGTCAGACCGACGCTTTCCTTACCGGTATGTCCAATGGTGGCGAGATGTGCTACCTCATGGCTTACAGCAACCGCCGCGTGTTTAAAGCCATAGGGTCGGTGGCAGGACTGACGTTGGTGTGGATGTACAAGCAATTTATGCCGCAGCGACAGGTGCCTTTTATGGAGATACACGGCACGGAAGACCGAGTGTCGGAGTGGACTGGCGACATTGACAACCGCGGTGGGTGGAACGCGTACCTGCCTGTGCCCATAGCCGTGGGGCGTATGGTGGCTCTTAACCGCTGCACGCACGAACAGGTGGAGGAGCTGCCGGCACGCACCCCGTCAAACGGACACCGTGTCGTGAAGCACAGCTTCCTCGGTGGCGACAACGGTTGTGACGTGTGGCTGTACGAGGTGGTTGGTGGCGATCACTGTTGGCACACGGCCGACATGGACACGGGACAGGAGCTGTGGCGCTTCTTCAAGCAGTATGTGGGCAAGTGATGTGTCTGTCTGTTTGGAAAGAACGTGACTTTTTGAACTTTAAGACTAATTGTAATATAGATATGAAACTGAGTGACAATTTGCAAGAACGCGTAGACCGCGCTGTAGATAACTTCATGCAGGGCTACGGCTGCTGCCAGTCTGTGGTGGCTGCCTTTGCCGACCTGTATGGTCTCGACGACGCGATGGCAAAGCGCATTGCTGCTGGCTTCGGTGGCGGAGTGGGGCGTCTGCGCATGATGTGTGGCGCCGTGTCGGGCATAGTGACGCTTGTCGGACTCGACTGCGGACAGACCGAGGGCAGCGACCGCGAGGGTA
>Ga0129313_1000644_pt1 | contig 27063 bp, 39 predicted proteins | sample O1105metagenome_FD_94436 | JGI IMG/M metagenome (GOLD analysis project Ga0129313, IMG submission 94436) | Orangutan group fecal microbial communities from fecal samples from Wisconsin, USA - O1105 metagenome | ecosystem: Host-associated > Mammals > Digestive system > Large intestine > Fecal...
GAACAACATAATGGTCAGCTTATTTTAGAAAATTCAAAAGAAACCGGCGGCGCAAAGGTTACTATGAAACTTCCTTGCTGATTTTCCGATAGTGTAATGGACGTCTTTTATGTCCGTCCATTTTTCAAATCTTTATGGAATGTGCCACACTTCCGCTCTAACTGCGCCACTTGCGGCAGCAGACTTATCTGCAACGGGTGCAGCAATTGCGGCAAATGCCTGTGACAGAACTGCTCTCCTATAAAAACCGTCCCCTCCGTGCAGGCCTGGATCTCACGTTCCGGGTATCTGCGCGGAAGGGACGTTTCGTTTTATCAGAGTTTTGTCATCCACAGGCCGGGAGCAATCGGTTCCTTTTTCAGGAAATGGCATAGAACTGCTTCATAAACGCAAAAAAGTGCGCCGTCTGTTCCGACATAAACTGTGTGGAAGAATACACGATATAGAGTTTCCGCAAGAAAGCCGACTGTTCCAGAGGAATGATCAACAGCTTTCCAAGCTGTGCATCGTTCTGAACCGTTGCGCGGGAAAGGATGGAGATGCCCATCCCCAGTGTGATGCAGCGGATCAGCGAAGCGGCATCATCCATCACAGCGATCACATTCAGATCGTCCAGCGAAAGCCCCCGGTTTTTCAGATAATAGAGCGTTTCCTGTTTTGTCCCCGAAGTATCCTCCCGCAGGAGAAACGGTTCTTTCAGCAGCATGGAAACCGGATCTTTCAATTCCAGACAAGCCTGAAAATGCGGTGTAGCCGGGGCCGCGATCACAAGTTCATCCGAAGTGACCGGCAGAAAGCGGCAGGGTGTATCCGAAATTTTCGTGCCGACCAGCCCGATATCGCAGGTTCCATCTGTTACTTTCCGAATGACATCCAGACTGTCCGAGCAGCTGGTACGGAAGCGGACATCCGGCATTTCCTGATGGTACGCCGACAGCAGTTCCGGCAGAAGATAGAGGGACGGAACGGAGGAAACACCGATGTGCAGCAGCTTCTGATTTTTATCGGAAAGTTCCAGAATCGCTTTCTGCTGGAGATTCAGGATCTCAGCTGCGTAGTTGTAAAGGGTCTGCCCTGCGGGCGTGACCGACAAACTCTTGGTCGTCCGCTTCAAAAGCTGTGTATGAAGTTCTTTTTCCAGATTGTTGATATGCGAACTGACGGTCGGCTGCGAAAGATAAAGCTTTTGAGCCGCAAGGGAAAAGCTCTGGTATTTTACGGTATACACAAAGGCTTCCAGTTGGCGGATATCCATGCTGCGCTCCTTTTTTGTGCTGAAAAGGCTTTTTTTCTATTATAGTTCTGTTCATTGATTATATCAATAAGTACATACGGATTATCAATAAAATCAATTTCACCTGAAAAATCGTGTGTGTTATACTGAACTGGTAAAGTTCACCCGCTAAAAAAGGAGGCAATCATGAAATTATTCGACAAAACATGGAAGCTGGCCTTGTCCGGTGTGGTCATCGGACTTCTGGTCATGCTTCTGGCCATGTCTGGCAACCCGACCAACATGGCAATCTGCGTGGCCTGTTTCATCCGCGACGCGGCAGGCGCGCTCAAACTGCACACCGCTGCACCCGTTCAGTATTTCCGCCCTGAGATCGTCGGCTTTGTCTGCGGCTCGTTCCTGATTTCCATGGCAACCAAAGAGTATCGCTCTACCGCCGGTTCTGCGCCGATGGTGCGTTTTCTGCTGGGTGCTGTTATGATGATCGGTGCACTGGTCTTTCTGGGCTGCCCGCTGCGCATGGTGCTACGGATGTCTGCCGGTGACCTGAATGCGTATGTGGCGCTCATCGGCTTTGCTGGCGGTGTCGCCACCGGCTCCTGCTTCTTGAAAAAAGGCTTTTCTCTGGGAAGAGCCTATGAAACCAAGTCGCTCAGCGGTGCGGTGCTGCCGGTTCTGCTGGCTGCTCTGCTGGTGATTGGTGTGGCAACGGGTGCTTATGCGGCAAGCACGGAAGGCCCCGGCAGCAAGCACGCTCCGCTGCTGCTGGCACTGGTGGTCGCATTGGTCATCGGTGCCCTCGCACAGAAAAGCCGTATGTGCTTTGCCGGAAGCATCCGCGATGTGATTCTGATGAAGAATTTCGACCTGCTCAGCATTATTGCCGCGCTGTTTGCGGTCATGACCATTTATAACATTGCCACCGGCAATTTCCATCTGAGCTTCTCCGGCCAGCCCATTGCACATTCGCAGCATCTGTGGAACATCCTTGGCATGTACGTTGTCGGTTTTGCAGCGGTATTGGCCGGTGGCTGCCCGCTGCGTCAGCTGATCCTTGCAGGGCAGGGTTCCTCCGACAGCGCGGTAACGTTCCTCGGTATGCTTCTGGGTGCCGCTTTTGCACACAATTTTAATCTGGTCGGCAGCGCCGCCAAAGCTGCCACAGCGACCGATGCCGCTGTTCCCGGCGGCCCGGCCATGCCTGGCAAGATTGCAGTCATCGTTTGCATTGTACTGTTGTTTGTGATTGCAGCAACCAACCTGCGCCGTAAAAAAGCGGCAAAGTGATCTGAAAAAGGAGAAAGCACAATGGCTAAATTTGTTGAAGTGGACGTTCGCGGCCTTTCCTGCCCTGAACCGGTGTTGCTGACGATGGATGCGATGGAAGAGCATCCGGGCGAGATGATCCGCGTTCTCGGTGATGAAGCGCACACCCGCAAAAACATTGAAAAAATGCTGGAATATGAACACAAGGACGGTCAGACGACCACGCGGGCGGATGGCTGTTTTGAGATCACCTTTCAGGCATAACGGCAGCGTATGAGAGCAAAAAAGCCCTATCAGGTTTTGACATTCTACACTACTTCTGCGGTCATGGAACTGGAAGCCTTTTGCAAACAGAACGGGATTCCCGGCAGGCTGATCCCTGTTCCGCGGGAACTTTCTGCTGGCTGCGGGATCGCATGGCGGATGGAACCGAATGCGTACCGGCAGCATTCCGGCCTGCTTGCAGAGTGCCCTGTTGAAATCGAACAGACCAAAGAAGTTCTGCTATAACAAAATCATCCCCTCCGTGCAGACCCGGATCTCGCTTTCCGGGTATCTGCGCGGAGGGGACTTATTGTTTTATCAGAGTTTTGTCGTCCACAGGCCATGCAGATTGCAGTAGGCATAGACCGCCACCGGTGTCTCGTCGCCCAGCTCAAAAACCGCTCTGGGTGTCTCGTCGCCCAGCTCAAAAACCGCTCTGGGTGCCTCGCCCGGATGGAGATAACGGATGTGGCCGCCCTGCGCCGTTTCCACATAGAGCCACTGGATAACACCGATTATCCTATTTTTCATCTCTGTTACCCCCTGCAACTTCCGATTTATCGTCGCAAGTATAGCATACTGCCGCCTGTAAGAAAAGGCACAGACGCAAAAACCCCTGCGGGCAATTGCTCGCAGGGGCTTGGGTTATGCGCCGGTGTTCCTCACACCAGCACACGGCAGTTATTCAATTTCAATCAGATTGGGGTTTGCAGGCAGAGCCTTCTGCTGCTGGGGTGCAGGCAGCTGGATGTGCAGGATGCCATCCTCGAACTTTGCGTGGATATCCTCTTTCTTTACGGCATCGCCCACATAGAAGCTGCGCGCGCAGGTGCCGGAGAAGGTCTCGCGGCGGATGTAATGGCCCTTGTCATCCTTCTCATCATTGCTGTGATTACGGACGGCCTGAATGGTCAGGTAACCGTCGTTCAGTTCCATCTGAACGTCTTCCTTCTTGCAGCCCGGCAGGTCCACGGCCACATCGTAGCCGTTCTCGGTCTGCTTCACATCGGTCTTCATCATGTTTGCACCGCGCTTACCGAAGGTCTCACGCTCTTCACGGTTCATCGCACGCTCCAGCGCACCATCGTTCCAGAACGGATCAAAGAGATCATCGAACAGATTCTCATGGAAAACAGCAGGCATAAACATAAATCATTCCTCCAATCCCGGCGTTCGGGTCGGGTCAAAAATCTTTATGTTGTTCACTCGGAAGGACCTTCCTGGAAGCCTTGCGACTCTCTCTTTTGCCCTTCCTCCTGAGCACGCCATAGTTATAGCACCGTTTGTTAGCACTGTCAAGTACAGAGTGCTAAAATTTACAGAAAGATAATTCTTTGATAATCTTTCATGCAATCTTTCGGGTTTTCCGTCCTGTATTCGTTCTTTTTCTGGTCTTACACAGACCACAGCGTTTTTTCGTTTCTGAACCATCCTGTTTTGGCTTGAACTTCTATGATTATTCTGATAAAATTATCATAGAATCATTCAAGGAGGGATGAATATGATCATTAAATCCTCGACCACTCTTCGCAATGATTACGGAGCCATCTCCGATCTGGCGCATCACGAAGCAGAACCGATCTATATCACCAAAAACGGCGAAGGTGATTTGGTCGTTATGAGCATTGAGGCATTTGAGCAGCGGGAAGAAGCCATCCGGCTTCGCGCAAAGCTGGAAGCCGCCGAGGATGCTCGTCTTTCCGGAGCACCGTCCTACACTCTGGACGAATCCAGAAAGCGGCTGGAGGCGCTCTATCAACGTGGCTAAACTGATCATTCTGGAGCCTGCACAGCGTGAACTGGAAGAAATTGCAATTCTTCACATGAATCTTGTAGGCCCCAATTCAGCCCGCAAAATCACCAACCTGATCCTAGATACCCTTTCCCGTTTGGAATTATTCCCCTTGTCTGGTCCCCTGCCAGAAGACAGAGAACTTCTCAAAAACGGTTATCGCTATGTGATTGCAGGAAAGTATATCTGTATTTACCGGCAAATTGCAGATATCGTCTATGTCTATCACATTGCCCATGGTGCAAGCAACTATCCGCTTTTATTCAAGCGACTTCTGCATGAAGAATCTTCTGCCGACAAATAATTTTTCCCATCCACATAACGTGTGGATGGGATTTTTTGTTTAGGAGTCTCTCGGAAAAAGGCGTTCTCACCCTTTCACCTTCTGGATCACCGCACCCAGCCAGCGGCACAGAGTCTCCCCGGCCTGATTTGCGATTTCCAGCACACGGGCGTGGCTGTGCTTCACAGTCTGGATCTGAAATCATAAAAAGGACGCAGCCGGTTATACCAACTGCGTCATAAAGAAAACCGGGCCTTTCCATCCCATAGGATGCAGAAGGCCCGGTTTTTTAATCAGTGGCAGTTACCTGCGCAGCCACCCTTATCCTCATGGCAGGAATGAGAGCCGCAGGAGTGGCCCTCTTCGTGGTCATGATGTGTGCAGTGGACATCAGGGTCAAAGACGAGCTTACCGGTCAGATAGTCTGCGACAACAGCATCTGCATCGCCGGAAACGCCGCCGAACATCTGAATTCCAGCCTGCATCAGGGCAACCTGTGCACCGGTGCCAATACCGCCGCAGAGGACGACATCCGCATCATGCTGAACCAGAAAACCGACCAGTGCGCCATGACCCTGACCATTGGTGGAAATCACCTCACTGCTCAGGACCTGGCCATTTTCCGCATTGTAGATTTTGAACTGTGCGGAGTGCCCGAAGTGCTGGAACACCCTACCATTTTCGTAAGGAACTGCGATTTTCATAAATAAATGCTCCTTTTTTGAATTTATCGTTTATCGGAATAGTTGCAGATTTGAATCGCGGCACCGTGCTCCATGCGCTGGAAGCCGTGCTTTTCGTAGAACGGGACGTTGTTTTCGTCCTCGGGCATTCCCTCGATGTAGAGAAAATTCTTATACTTTGCCTTGATGCGCTCCACCAGCTGCCCGGCAATACCCTGTCCCTGATAATCCGGATGAACCAGCACATAGTGGATCTGCGCCAGCATTTCGCTGTCGTCCAGCGCGCGGATCAGGCCCACGAGCCGGTCGCCGTCCCACGCCGTCAGCACGGTGGAAGAGTGCATCAGCGCTTTATACAGCCGCTGCGGGTACTGGCCAGACACCCAGCCCACAGACAGAAACAACTCCTGTACCTGCTCCCGGGTAAAACGTTTTTCTTCGGTATACTGTATCATATTTCTCCTTTAACGATAATCGCACCGCTGACACTGAGACAGCGGCGTATCGGTTTCTTCCTTATAGAAAATGCCGGACCAGCGGCAGATGCTCTGCAAAATAGGCACCACAGATGCGCCCTTTTCGGTCAGCGAATACTCCACTCGCGGCGGGATCTCATCGTAAGACTGACGGACGATAATGCCGTCGGCAATCAGCTCTTTCAGCGTGGTAGCAAGCACGGCGTCTGTGATGTTTGCCATTTCCTTGCGCAATTCGCTGTACCGCAGCGTTTCCTTCGCCGCCAGTACACAGATGATGCGGGATTTCCACTTGCCGCCGAACACGCTCAACCCATATTCCAGTGGACAGCGAATATCCTTTTCCAGTTTTTTCTGATACATGTGCGCTCCCTCCTCTGCTCTCATTTTAGCAGATTGCCGGGCTTTGCGGAAGTTACTATGCAATTTATGAGCAGCAAAACACCCGCAAAACGGGGAGAGGTTTTGCGGGTGTTTTGCCTTACAGCTCTTTCTTGTTGTCTGCACCGGGCGTGGTGACGATGACCTTCTCCGGGGTGATGATGAGTGCGCCCTTGGCAGTTGCACCGCCGTTGAACATCTGCTCCACCATGGCCTTAAAGGTCTTGACAACTTCGCCCTCGGTGACATACTCAGCCACACCCTTGATCTGGTAGCCTTCCAGAGTCTTGGCATCGTAAACAGAGATGGCGATCTTACCGCCGTTTGCAGCGAGGTTCTTCAGCGTGGTGTCGAGGAACACATCGCCCACCACCAGTTTGCCGTCCGGGGTCACGTCCTTGAACGCAACGGGCACAACATTGGGTTCGCCGTTTGCGCAGGTAGCCAGATCCCACATGCTTTCCTTCAGCAGCTTCTTCACAGAATCATTCATAATGACAGCCTCCTAAATCTCTTTTGACCGGGTGGTCTTTTCGGGTGTCATTATACGGAAGCTGCACGGAAACAGCAAGATATGGGTCAATTTATGAGTCACTCATAAATTCAGAAGCGGCTGTTCTACTCAATACAGATGGAACTTGTGGCTGATCTGATGTGCGATTTCGTCCGGCAGCGGACGGAACCCGATGCAGGTCAGAGTCATGCCCTCGCCGTTTTCATCAAATTCTTCCGGTTCCAGCTCGGTGTGGCAGGCATCCCGGATCAGAAAGAAATCCTGGTTTTCTACGAGCCCCAGTTCTTCGGCAATGGTCTTTGCTTTCAGCAGCTGATTGCGGTTCTTCGCCCCGCAGATGGTCTTGGTGAATGAACCATCGAACCACTCTTCGTAAGTTGCCTTATCCAACATGATTTCTGCCCGATAGCCGGTAATTTCTCCGTTTTTCTCGATGGGTTCCACGCCCTGTCCCATACCGATGGGGTCGGTGAGGAATGCCAGCGAAGCGTGGCAGCACTGCGCCGCCAGCTTACCGGGAGACATCTGCAGATCTTTTCGTGCAATGATGAGTTGACGCATTTTTCCTCCTTCTTACGACAGTTTGATCTTCAAATCTGCCAGCAGATTCACCGCTTCCGGCAGGGAAAACTTTGCATCCTTCAGGCGGCTGCCCAAAATATCCACCTTATAACCGGCGGCATCCCGGAAATCCGCCTTGCGCAGATCACACTGGTAGAACTCCGTTTCGTGAAGTTCCACGCCCTTGAAATTCGCCAACTGCATCTCGCATTTGGCAAACATGGAGCCGACAATTTCGTTGCCGTCCGAAAAGTCGAAGCGGTTAAAGTTCATTTCGGTGAAGGTGTTATATTTCAGACTGCACTCTTTCAGCGTGTGGATGGGGTCCGGGAAAGCGCCGTTGGACAGCAGGGATGCCCACTCGATTTCCTGCAAACGGCAGTCCTCAAAATCCAGCGACTGCACCGAAGAATGGGTGCTGCGCAGACCTGTGACCTCACATCGCACGAATTTGCACTCGCTCAGCGTAGTATGATCCAGTTCGCACTTGGTAAAAGAGCAGTCCACAAACGCGCAGTCGGTAAAATCACAGTCCTCAAAAGTCTCTTCTGTGAACGACAGGTCTGCAAACCGTTCGCCCTCACAATAACGTTCTGTCATAAAATTCTCCTGTCAGCGCAGTTCTTCCAACAAGGCCGTGCAGCTTGTATCGTATCATTTCAAATTTGGAACGTGCGCGTTCCAAATTTACGTTTGCTTCAAGAACTCCCGCAGCACATCCTCCGGGCGAGGTGTATGGTTCGGGTACTTTTCCCGCAGCGGTGCGGCGGCACCATCCATGATGTAGGGCACACCCACAATGTCCAGCATCGACACATCGTTGTAGTTGTCGCCAAAGGCCATCACATCGGCAAGGTCGATGTCCAGAGTTTTGCAGATGCTGCGCACACCAATACCCTTGTTGGCAAAGGTGGTGTCGATCCAGTACGGCCCTGCCACAGCACAGTTTGCCTCTTTCCATCGCGGGACAAACCGTTCCGTGTAAGATTCTACGCCTTCGTGCAGATACACCGATACTTTTGTGATCTCCTCCGGCACCTCGGAAGGGTCGTGGATGATTTGATAATTGTTCCCGATGAACTGGATGCGCTTGAGTATTCCCAGACCCCGCTCCATCAGGTATGCAGTATTCTGACCGGAAAGCATTACCTCGCCCTGCCCGTCGCTGCGGGTCCACAGGTCGTTGGCGATTTCTTCGGCCAGCGCGCGCGGCATCGGATTCTTGGCAATGCACTGCTCGTCCTTGTAGATTACACCGCCGTTTTCGCAGAGAAACACACAGCAGTCCGCCACCGGTGCAAAGAGCTTGCGCAGGCTGGTATACTGCCGACCGGATGCCGGGCAAAACAGAATGCCGCGCCGGTGCAACTCCCGTATCTGCTCAAAGATCTCGCCTTCCAGTTCCTTTTTGCCGTATTGCAGCAGCGTACCGTCAATGTCGCTACAAATCAGTTTGATTGACATTTTCCGTCCTCATTTTTCAAGATAATTTGCTACAATTCCCCGGCATCCAGAACACGGATGCCTTCGTCCATCAGCATCTTGGCAAAAACACCCTGTCCGGGAATCTTTGTCCCGGAAAACGTTCCGTCGTAGATTTCCTTCACGCCGCAGCTGGGACTGCGGGATTGCAGGATGGCAAGCTCCACCCCATTTTCTTTTGCAATGGCAAGGGCCTTGGCTGCACCCGCTCGGAACTCCCGGTCCACATTGATGCCCTCTTTGTTCGTGACAACGCCCTGCACGATTTCCGCCGGGCACCGCAGTGTGGGCAGGCCGCCCAAAACCTCCGGGCAAACCGGAACCACCTGATGCCCCCGCGCAAAATCACAGACCGCCTGATTGTAATTGTTTCCGCCGCTGTATTTGCAGTTTTCGCCCAGCAGGCAGGCGCTGACCAGAATCTTCATTGTTGCGCGCTCCGTTTTTCAGATACTGAATCTTTTACCTATTCTACCACGCTTTTGGGCATTGAAAAAGAGGATTTTGCTTTTCCTATCCCCATACCGGGAGGTCCGCCGTAATCTTTTCTAATTCCTGTTCAAGAAACGTCAGCCTTTCCCTCAGATGATTGTTATGCAGTGCATCTCCGTTCAGCAGATAGTCCGTTCTGACATTCAGGCAGGACGAAAGATCCTGCAGCAACTCAATCGAGCAGCAGCGGCTTCCCGTTTCAACTTTTGCAAGATGGTTCGCACTAACGTTCAGCATTATACTCAGCTGTTCCTGCGTAATCCCAATCGCGGATACGTCCGCCGAATTCTTTTGCATCAAATCGCATTGTTCAATCCTTTCCTTTGCGCCGAAAACACAAACAGGCCGAGACTCCTTTTCCGAGTCCCGGCCTGTTTTCAGCTTGAAAATGCACAATGACCGCGACTCGATGGAGCTGCTCTTGTGAGCAGCTCACGGAGTATTATCAGCCTTTAATGCATTTCAGGCAATTTTCCCTCTTGCGCAACTGAAACTTGCGCCATGGCGATATTATAGCAAGTGTTTTCATTACTGTAAAGCACTAAAGCATACTGTTTCAGCAACAAAACCGCTCATTTTTCTGCGATTTGCTTTGGTGGCTGCAATTTTTTCTCGAGGTCATCCAGCATCTTGCAAACCAATGTACTGTTTTCAGAACAACCTTTCAGCAGGAAATCACTGCTGACCCCCATTGCGTCCGACAGGCGTCCCAAGTGATCTACTCCCAGATTGCGCTGTCCTTTTTCCAATGCGCGAAGCTGCTGCACTGAAATTTCAGCTTCTGCTGCAAGCCGTTCCTGCGTCCAGCCTTTTTCGAGGCGGCTTCCGCGGATTCTGTTGCCGACTTGCACTTTGTCATAACTCATATTCGGTCGTCCTTTCTGCTGCTACGCAGCGGTTTGGGCGGAGGAACTGGGTTTTATTTTCAATCCTCCCTGTGGTAAAGATGCTTTCTTCTTTTCATGCCAAAATAGCACATGACGGCTCAAACTCAACTTTATTTCATTAAAGTTAAATTTGTTCATAAATTATCATAGAGTTTTTCTTCCGTCAAGTCCTTTTTTGCGGCGGAACGTGACAAATTCACACAACAAACTCACAAGAATGAATATCTGCACTCAAATTACACATATTTCACTATAAACTCGTTTCAAAAACATCAATATGTCTTAGTTTGCAGCGCAACCATATCAAATTTTCTACGTTTTTCACAGGTCTCATTTTCACGATTCCACGCAAAAAATTGAACGCTGTCAGCGTTTAACAAACGCATATAGTGTGCCTACTCATTTTATCCATCCCATTTATACACAGTTCCTAACCAAAAGAACCGCATAAAGTTCTCATCAAAAAAACAGGGAGTGACATCAAACCACTCCCCGTTTGCATTGATTGTATCAGAGTTTCGTCATCCAGAGCCCATGCAGATTGCAGTATGCGTAGACGGCCACCGGCTTTTCACTGCCCAGTTCAAAAACAGCTTTGGGTGCCTGCCCCGGATTCAGATAGCGAATCTGCCCGCAGTTCTCCGTCTCCACAAAAATCCACTGAATATAGTGAACATCCGCCATGGGGTGCTCCACCGCGCCCACTGTGACCGTGAGACGACTGCCAGAAAGCTCTGCCACCGGCAGATGTTTCTCGCCGCTGGCTTCCACCGTATTGGGAACCAGCTCTTTCATTTTCTCCCCGCAGCAGACCAGCGGAACACCTGCGTTATGGATGGTAGTGACGAGGTTGCCACAGTGATTGCAGATGTAAAACTTTGCCTTCATATCGAAATCCTCCATCGGAATGTTATCGGTGTGTTTCTTGTGTCTATATGATAACATTTCCTATTTATGATTTCTGTGACTGGATCACGCAAAGCGTTTTTGGGCTCACTTGCAATAAATCTCAATGGCTTTCTGCGCAAATTCTGCGGCACCGGCACCGCCGGCAGCATTGATGTTTTCCGTAAATGCTCCGCCTGCCCCATACATCTGCCCCAGCTGATTCAGGATCACCTTGGAACAGTTATAGTAGTGCTCTGTGATAAACTCCTGCAGCTTCTTCACCTGTGCCTGCACTTCAGAGTCCGCCGGGTCTTTGCTCTGCATCCCGCCGAATGCCGCCACGATGTCCATCAGTTGACTGCTCATGTCCTTGACCTCTTTCTCGGTCTTGTGGGCAGTTTTTTCCTCAAACTCTTTGTATTCCGACGTTTCGCCCCATTCCTTTTTGGCCTGCTCGGTATACTTTTTGATCTTCTGCGTATCAAATGCGGTAAAGTCCATAACCATTCCTCCTGTGGATCGAATTTTCTGCGCAAGGCCGATCAGATCTTCAAGATGCTGCTTTTTCAATGTCAGAAGTGTGATCTGCTGTTCCAGTGCTTTCTGCCGGTCAAAAGCAGGATTCTCCACGATTTTCTGGATGTCCTTCAGCGGAAATTCCAGTTCCCGGAACAATAAGATCTGCTGCAAACGTTCCAGCGCGGCATCGTCATACAGCCGATAGCCTGCTTCGGTACGGCCCGCCGCGCGCAGCAGACCGATTTTGTCGTAATACTGCAGGGTTCGGATGCTCACTCCGGTTCGTTTGCTCACTTCGTTCACTGTCATCATCTTGCTGTCCTCCCTTGCGACAGCCACAGTATACGCTATGACGCTGCGTCAGGGTCAAGAGGTTTTCTGAATTTTTTTCAGCCTTCCCGCTGCTCCATGATTTCCAGACTATCCCGCCCTACATGGCAGAGCAAAAACAGCACCTGCACACCAGCGGCTTTGGCTTCGGCCAGTGCCGTACCAAACTCCGGCTGTGTGCTGACATTTGGCCGCACCTCGGTGATGCCTTCCATCTGAATCACGAATGCCACTGCGCACTGATACCCCGCCCGTTGTGCCTGCGCCAGTTCGTGCAGGTGCTTCACACCCCGCTCGGTGGGTGCATCCGGGAAATAGCCGATACCGTCCACTTCCAGTGTGCAGCCTTTGACTTCCAGCAGGTACTTCTGCTCGCCCTTTTCCATGTAAAAGTCGATGCGGGACTTCCCATAGGTGAATTCCGGCTTGATATAGTCGTAGCCCTGTTTTGCAAGCCACTCGCCTACCACCTTGTTGGGTGCCTGACTGTCCATATTGACCCAGCCAAGACCTTGCTTGTGCACCGCCACAAGGTCGTATTTTGTTTTGCGTTTCGGGTTGTCCGACACTTCCAGCCGCACCGCAGTACCGGGCAGCAGCAGTTCCCTGCACCGCCCGGTGTTCTTAACATGGACGGTTTCCACTGCTCCATTCACTTCCACATGGGCAATAAAGCGGTTGGGACGGTCAACAAAAATTCCATCCGCAATTTCTCTGTATTTCAACGTTTTTCTCCATTTTCAGTACAGGATTCGGGAGCCATGCCCATCCTTTTTACCAAGATAAAGCTCCACGACCATTCTGCCGCTTTCGCTGTTGCAGAGTTCTTCCTTGCAGTAGCCGCAGAGTTTTCCTTCCGCTTCCGATACGTAGCGGTGCAGCGGTTCCTGCAGGTCTTTCGGGATGCTGCTCCACGGAATGACATAGCTCATGCCGGTATACACAATCACCGACAAGCATCCGAAGAACAGAAAACCTGCCGCAAACCCGATCCCTGTAAACAGCTTTTTGAAAAAGCCCATCTCTCACACCTCACCCGGTTACAGCTTTGCCCGATACACCCGCTCTGTCCGGGCATCGAAGCAGCAGAAAATCACCTGCATTGCGTAATCCGCATGTGCTTCCAGCCACTGCGCCACTGTTTTGACCGCAATCTCCGTGGCATCTTCCAGCGGGTAGCCATACACGCCGGTCGAAATTGCCGGGAACGCAATGCTATGGACATCATGCTCTTTGGCAAGGTTCAGCGAATTGCGGTAGCAGTCCGCCAGCTGCGCGGCATCCTCTGCTGTGCCGGAGTAAATCGGTCCCACTGTATGAATGATATACTTTGCTCTCAACCGGTAGCCCTTGGTGATTTTTGCTTCGCCGGTGCGGCAGCCGTGCAGCGTGCGACACTCCGCCAACAATTCCGGCCCTGCTGCCCGGTGGATGGCACCATCCACACCGCCGCCGCCCAGCAGACTCCGATTGGCCGCATTTACGATGCAGTCACAGTCCAGCTTGGTAATATCACCCTGCACCACTTGAATCTGATTTTTGGCTTTTTCGGAAATCATATGCGATGAACCCTCTACTTCTCAAAATTCCATATATCAACCACTGACTGTTCAATTTCTCTGTTCTTCTTTTGAGAGCATTCTCTGCAAATTGCTTCGTCATCTTCGCGATCATGTTGATAATACACTAATTCACTTTCCGGTTTGCACTTATGACATCTTACGCAGGTATGCCAACGCTCTTCTGTCAATCCTACTACATTTCTTCTCTGGTCAACCGATTCTATTTTTTCATTTAGCTTTTTTTGAACGTCTTTCTGCCGTTCTTTTATTTTTTCATATTCAAGCTGATGTTCTTGTAATTTTCGCTCTAACCATTCATCTTTCAGTCGCTCCAGTTTATTATTTTTGATCCACTCTGTTCGGAAGTCGAGTTTTTCAATTTTTTTCATGAGCTGTTCGCTATGTAGCTCATAGAAGTTTACATTTTTGTCGATATAGATTGCAAGTGTTGGTAACTGATTATATGGCCGAGGGGCCTGTTGTTCTTTACAAATTGTTGCCGGAGGAACAACGATAACCGCAAGTTTTCTCTGTTTTTCTTTTGCAGTCAATAGAAGTGCTTCAGGAAGTTCTTTTTTACAGACAACCTCACATCCTTCCACTTCAAACGGGTGGGCTTCTAATATGATTTCTGCTTTATCTAATTGAACCGTCGAGAAATTAGTATATGCCCGAATTGTACTTAACCATGCTCGTTGGTCTGCCGCAAGTCCACTAAAATTCGCATAAACAGATGGCGGGCAAAATGTCCCGCTTAACTCTATGCTCTGCTCAAAAAACTTATAAAGAGCTGTCATAAAGGCAATCGTTTCATTGCACGGCTTTCCAAGATGCGCAAAATGTGGTTGTCGAATCGTCCCATTGTTTTTTGCCTGAAAATCTCCTTTGCAAAGTGGGCAAATGCAACCACATTTTTTTCCATTTTCCTTCGGGGAGATATCTGAAATCAGTATAAGTTTTCCGTTTTTTTCTCCAAAAGGGTTCTTCAGTGATGACATAGCATTACTCCTCACTTTTTGAGCAGTTCCAACGCTTTCTCCATAGACACGCAATCGGCATAACGATCCGGCCAGAGGAATTCATTGTAATAACGGTAGCTCTGCTCCCCTGTCATGTACTCGTTGTCCTGTGTGGAATTTGCATAGGCAGGAACGATCATGTGCAGACCATGCTCAAAGCCCGCCTCCACCGTTGCATTGATGCAGAAGTCGGTCATGATGCCGCAGACCATCACATCTTTTTCGCCCTTTGCCGTCAGATATTCCAGCAGACCGCTCTCTTTTTTGAACGCACTGCATACAGTCTTGACGAACCGTTTTTCAGTCAGCAGTGGCGCAAACCCGGAATAGACCTCGAATTCATCGTCCCCGATGGAGAAACCGGTGCCGGGCCCATCGTCATGCTGGACATAGACGACCTCGATTCCCTGTTCGCGGGCAGTCCGGATCAGCTCCTTGATGTTGCTGACAAACTTTTCAAACGCATACAGGCGTTCATCCACGATACCTTTCTGTGTATCCACAACCAGTAAAACCATGTGTAAGCCCTCCTGTTTTTCTTTGATTTCATGCTACCATAGACCGCCGCTTTCTACAAGCAGATTCGAAAAATCCCCACAGGGAAAACCTGTGTTTCACCTGCAGGGATTGATTCAGCCACCCAAGACGATCAGGATCAGCACCACGACCACTGCCATAGCGATCAGGCAGCCGCATCCGCTGCCGTCCCCGCCGCCACCGCCATTGTTGTTGTGGTTTCCGCCACCACCACCGCCGCCGGACGAACCGCCGAAGTTGCGGTTGAACGCCGTCATGTACTGGGCATAGCCCGTATCACCTTTGCCGAAGTAACCGTAATCACCGTTTGACATTGTTTTGTCCTTCAAAAGTCTGTTATTGCTTCTTCTGAAGGTATCTTACAAAAAGTGATGTACCATAAAGTTCTCTTTTGTGAAAAAAGTTCTTCTCAATCTCTTACACATTATACTTAACCAGCCGCAATCCATTCAACTGAAGGAAAGCCGCTCGACATAATCGAATATTCTTTGGCAAGCGCTTTTGCCCGGAGTTTTCGGTCAGACTGTGTCTGATAAATCTCCCAAATCCGAAGCTTGCTGTTTTCAAAGTTAGAACCTCTCCGCAGTGCTTTTTCAATATCGGCCTGCGACAAAATAAAAGCGGAGGGCGATTTTTCGCTCTCCGCTTGGTCGATGGATTCGATTTGCTGTGCTTCCGTGGGGATGGCCGCCTCCAGAAAACTCAGCTGTAAATCAGCTCGGTCAGGATCATTTCCTCCGCCTGCGCTTTCAGGCTGTTCATGTGCTGCACCCACGCCATCTGTTTTTTCTCCTTGTCCGGAGCCGGGTTCCTCTCCAACAGTTCTTTCATCAGCTGCTGCATCCTGTTTTCTGCCGTCTGTTCCACCTCCCACAGGTGCGGGTACAGGGTCCCGTTCAGCAGCATCGTGCTGTACGCCACCGGGCGCTGCTCCATCAGATAATTCCGGCGCATCCTTCCGTACCGGTTCAGCTGCTTCCGGGGCTGATTCAAGGTCAGGTTCGGCAGAAAATAATCCCCGGTCTTCGTGTAGTTCAGATTGCTGCTCATATTCTTCTTGGCTCCTTTCAATGTTTCTGCGGCGAATCGTCGTTTTAACGGTACGCTCAATCTGACGCAAGACTTCCCGGCTGCAGTCGCTGACGGCGGTTCCCAGCGCATAGACGGCCGACGGCGTTGTAAAATCGTAGACTGCCTGAAAATCTTTCTCATCAAACCAGCCTGCGGGGTCCAGTCCGCATCGCTCCAGCAGCATATAGGTAACGCCCATTGCTGCTGCACTTTTGAACTGCAGTTCCCGCCCGGCATCATCATAGCTCATCAGGTACGAGCCGTCAACGATGCCGAGGATGTCACTGCTGTTGTTGTCCCAGTAGGACTGCACAAGTTTTCCGGTCACATCCGCCAGCTGCTGACCAAAACTTTCGCTGTGTACGCCATAGTTTTCTGCCAACATAGACCTGACCGGCTCTTTCAGGGATTCATTGATCTGCCACAGGTCCGGGTACAGGGCGTTTCGCCGCGGTGCCGTATCAGACACATCAAAGACATAGTGCAGGCGCGGGTATCCGCCGGATTCATCCAGCAGTGCAATGCCCTTGGAACCACGCCGGACGTAACGGTTCATTTTATTGTTCCATACATCATACTCGGCACAGGCCGTGGCATCCGGTCTTTGGGCATAGATCATCAGCTAGTCCGGGTAACTGTATTTGTACAGCCGTGCCGCTGTGATCAGAAATTCTGCCCAGTGCTCCCACTGTCGCGAAAAGCTGTCTGCCGTTTTGCAGGCAAGTGCAAGATATTCTTCGGTTTTGTTTGGCATTTGAAGCCTCCTTTCGGTTTCAGGGTACAAAAAGAGCGGGCAGCCGTTTCACAGCTGCCCGCAGAGGTATGGAATGATTTACTTATTCGATAAACCGGGATGGTTACTCGCACTTTTTGAAGGAAACCGAATCAATTTGGAGACGGGTTTTCTGATGTCGTGAGATAGAAAGCGCAAGGATATATCGGGTCGTGCTTCCATCATCTTTTGTACATTGAAATACCATTTCATCCGCTCCATCACTCAAAGCAATAATGTGAAACTCTGTGACATTTTCCAAAATGTTATGGTAATCACTCGCAAAAGCTTCAGGTTCCAATGTGATCGACCACTCTTTGCTGTTGCTGTCATTATTCAGATTCAGAAGAACAGAACTCCCATCAACGACCGTGGCTGACCAATCATCTCCATCAACGACAAATGACGTTGCCTCATATGGTCTGGTTAAGATAATTGCTGCTGCACCAACTGTAATTATCAATACAAGGACAAAAAGGATAAATCTTTTCTTTTTCATGGCGGTTACTCCTCCAAAATTTCTTCCAGCAGGTTCTTTACGTCCTCCAGAAAGGATTCTTCTCCGATGGTATTCACTTTGAAAAACACTGCCTGACTGCCGCCTGCCGTAATCGCAGACAGCCGGATGGGGCTGTCTCCATTCTGGAACATCGTCAGCGTCAGACTCAGGCGGTTGCCGCCCATCATGCTGTACCGCTCAAACACCCGGACACTGCACCGGGCATTGCCCTCTTTGAAGTCACTGCCCGCTTCCAGATTGGCCGACCAGCTGCTGTCCGGAATTTCCTGTTCCAGCTTCCGAAGCAGTTTGTCAAAATTCTTGTTTCGGATGGTCTTTTCAAAGATTGCCATAATGGTTCCTCCGTTATGCCAACGAAATTCGGTTCCTTTATCTGGAATACGAGCGAACCCGCCGAAAAATTGCAGAGAAGCCCCTCTCAATAACCGAAAGCCAGTGCGCCGCCATCCACGGCAAAATCCTGTCCGGTGATGTAAGCCGCACCATCGCCCACCAGAAATTCGGCCATCTTGCCCAAATCGCGGGTGTCACCGTAGGCGTGCAGCGGCATCCGGTTCAGAATTTTCTGCTCCCGGGCTGCGTCCACTACCTGCTCGTTCATTTTGCTGCGGAACCACCCCGGCGCAATGCTGTTGACGGTGATGTTGTCCTGCGCCCACTCCACGGCCAGAGCGCGGGTCATCGCCAGCACAGCGCCCTTGCTGGCACAGTACGGCACCACCTCGCTGAAGCCCAGATGGGCGCTCATGCTGGTGATGTTGATGATGCGGCCCTTGTCCGCACTTTTCTTCAGATAGGGATAGCAAATCACACTCATCTGGAACAGATATTTGACATTCACATTCATGATATTGTCAAACTGCTCCATGGGAAAGTCCTCGGCCCGGCATTTATAGCTGACGCCTGCGTTGTTTACCAGAAAATCCAGACAGCCGTTATGCTTTGCGGCCAGCTCCGCCACCAGTGTTTTCATAGCTTCTGCATTGCCGATGTCACCCCGCAGATGGACAACGCCCGGTGCACTTTCGCCTACACCCTCTTTGGGCTTGCCGGTGCGGCTGATGACATAAACGATCGCGCCGACCTGAGCCAGCACATTTGCGATCTGGAAACCGATCCCGCTGCTGCCGCCGGTGACGATACCGGCCTTTCCCTTCAAACCTGCCATAAAAAGCACCTCTCATCTTTTATCTGCGACCTGAAAGCTGTCAGCTTCAGTATAGCATACCTTTGCAGGATGCGAAAGCTCTTATGTATGCCGCCCGCAGGCGGCAAAAATCAGTTCATTGGAAATTCCAGTCCTGCAAACTCGGCATCCGTCAGCCGTTTCAGCTTTTCAATGACCTGCTCCGACAGTTCCCGCAAAGCAGTTTCATCCGGCATCAGGTAGCACTGCATCAGCCGCAGCTCCCGCACCAGCCCCTGCCGGGTGCCGGTATTGTAGAGCATCATCAGCATCAGCTCATCATGGTTAAATTGCATGGTCATTCCTCCCCTTCCGGCACTTTGTGGGATTGCATTCCGGCATATCGCATTTCGCCTTGAGTTGGCTCAGCACCGAAGATCGTTCCTGCTTATCCTGAAAACCAGATAATTCCCGGAAGCCGATGCTGTCAACGTAATGTGCCGATATTTTTCCGGCCTGATTCAGCAGGATAACATCACTGACAGACAGGCTGTGACCGTGATAATCCATGGGCTGTGCGCAGTTGAATTTCTGATACAGCTGCTCCAACAGTTCCGGTTGAGGAACGCTGCGCTTTCCGGTCGGAAGATTGCCACGGTAGAGAATCTCGTAATTATCAATAGACGGAGCAATGTTCTGCTTTTCCAGATAACGCATGGATGCAAAGCGGAGCGCAGGGTCTGCATCCCGCTTCAGCTGCATAAGCAGATAGCAATCCTGCCCGCTTTGCCGGAACTGCTTCATCCGATATGACTGTATTTCTTCTCGGTCCGCAAGTTTTTGCGCAAATTCCTCCGGGCTGAGAGATATGCAGGCATTTTCCCAAGGTTGTGGGTGTACATGATTTCATCCCGCACTTCCTCGATTATCAGTTCGGGCGCATCCAATTTTCCGCGTTCCAGCAGAGAACAATCCCCCTGATAGAGGGCATACTCCCATAGTCCGTTGTTTTCCTGCACGGTGAGGTAAAAATCATATTCCAGATTCCACACTCGATAATCCTGCTGCGTCAAAGGCTCCGGTTCCACGGTGGCATGGCTGCGCGCCATCCTCTCCGCAAATTCGCAGATATGCTGCACGGCAGAACCGATCCGCATGTGGTAATCATCGAGATATTCGACCTTCTCAGAATACTGACGACCATTCGGAAACTTCAGCTGCACCATGCTGCCGTCCGGCACCCGGAACAGCTCATTGTATCTCGGATCAATGAACCGGACATCGTCATCCGGCAGAGAATGCGGGTCTAAAGTCCGGCGTTTGCGAACCCCGGAACGGAACTTTTCCAGGGTGGTGACAGCAACGTTCTGGATTTTCACCACAGGGTCATCGAAATGTTCTGCCAGATAGTATTCACGGGCGGCTTCAATGCGCCGCTGACTGTCCCCCAGAACCTCCCGCGGAATCTGCCCCTCTTCCACCGGGAGAGGACTTTCTTTTTCAAAGACCTCGTACCCGATCCCCTCAATATTCTCCCTCAGGTGCAGATACGTCTGCTCGTTGATCAGATAAACTGCCTCATTGTCCTTGATTACGGCGTCATCTTTCATCAGCAGCCCCCGTTCTCAAATTCCAGAGAAAACTTGCTGCGGCCATCGGATTCGGCAGACAGCAGAACCGTTGCATTGTAGGTCTTGCCCTTGGCACTCTTGCAGTCCTTCAGGCGCACCCAGCCATCCCGCAGCAGCTTGTCCACCACGCAGCCATCCAGATGCTTACCCAGCCGCTTGAAGTAGGCGTTGTCTTTCCAGAGCGCAAAGCGGCACTCGCGGTTCTCACAGAACCAGCCCTTTTCCCGCTCCACAACATTCGTGCCGCAGTTCGGGCAGGCACCAATCACTTTGTTTTTCATCCTGTACCACAGCACAGGCCTCCTTTCGACAGGAAGTGAGCAGCGCTTCTACATCTGCTTTCTGCGAAAACTTCCTGCTGGATGCGGTACCGCCGCCCGCAAATTCGATGGCAACGGTGTAGAACTTTTCCGGGGTAACTGCTGCAATTTCTGCCTCCCGCACCACCGTCATGGCAAGCACCGGGGTCATGACCCGGCCCACCGCCAGTGGCCGACCATACAGGCATGAAAAAAGCCGGGACGCGTTGATGCCGACTATCCAGTCGGCACGTTCCCGGCAGAGTGCTGCATTGTACAGCGCATCGTATTCAGTTGACGGTTTCAGGTTGGCAAAACCCTCCCGGATTGCAGATTCCTCCATGCTGGACAGCCACAGGCGGAAAACAGGCTTTTTGCACCCGGTCTGCTGGTAAACCAGCCGAAAAATCAGTTTGCCCTCGCGCCCTGCATCGGTCGCAGCGGTCACACTGTCTACATCCGGGCGATTCATCAGCTCTTTCAGGATACCAAACTGCTTTTTGGTGGACGCAGACACAAGGTACTGCCACTTTTCCGGCAGGATGGGCAGGTCGGCCACGCTCCACTTGACATACTTTTCATCGTACACGTTGGACGGAGCAAGCTCTACCAGATGCCCGATGCACCAGCTGACCAGATAACCGTTTCCCTCCCAATAGCCATCCTGACGGTTGGTTGCACCGAGAACTTTGGCGTAAGCCTGTGCAGTGGACGGTTTTTCCGTCACGATCAATTTTGCGATAAATATCCCTCCATTCTGTTTCGGATTGCAATATGTAGGCGGCAGACCGCCGCCTTAAAATCAGATAGGATCGGTATCTTCTTCGCCTGTCTCCTCCGGCTCGTCCTCGGTGGGAATCTCAAAATCGCCCTTGTCCTCGGTGTAATCTGCATCGGGGTCAAGGGCTTCTTTTTCGGTCTGTTTTTTCTGTTTCTGCTTTGCGAAAGCGTAGAAGCCGCCGCCTGCCGCCAGTGCAATCAGCACGACTACCCCCAGAAAGCCGGATGCGATCTTTGTGATCTTATTTTCCTTGGGTGTATCATCTTGTGGAAATTTGTCTGCTTTACTCCCACTGGTGTTTCTGGCCATTTCCCTTGTCGATACAATTCCACGCATTGCTTTTTGTACTCATAGCTGTATTTCATAAAAATACCCCCAATACTGGGTGTCCAGTATTGGGGGTACATATCAACATTCCGGGGTACTTTTTGTGTGGGTTCAGTTTTGGGGGAAGGCCTGCTGCCAGATGCGGATGACCCGGGCTTTGGACACCTGCTTTCCGGCTTCCACCGTTTCAAGCAGTCCCTGCTCGGTGCACCACTGGGCAGCTTTTGCATCCTCGGTATCGGCGGGCGGCGGGGTCACGGTGTCGGGGCAGCCTGCGGTCTGCCAGAGCAGCAGGACCAGCTCGCCCTGGGTTTTGGGAATGGCAGCCCCTGCGGGCAGCAGTTTTTTCAGCATCATGCGGGTGATCAGCTCGTAAAGACCGATGCCTGCGGCTCCTGCCGCCACGGCACCGCCTGCCAGCATCGCACCCACGCCTGCTGCATCGCCCTGCCCATCGTCTGCGGGGCCGTCGGGCAACGCCTCACTCTGGTCGTAGGGGCACTCGGTGCAATGGGTGCCGTGTTCTTCGTCAAAGGTATGAAGGGTCTTTTCGGTGGCAAAGCCGTCCGCCGCACAAACCTGCCAGTGGGAAAGCTCATCGTACTGCCACTGCAGGGCATGAAGGTGCAGGTCAAGCACCACGGTCAGCGCACCGGTGCCGTTGTAGGTGCAGGAAACTTTGTGGTCCGTGTTGCCCTCCGCCACGGTCAGGATGCCGTTTTCGTCCACGGTGCCGCCGGTCCAGCCCCGGTACAGGTCCGGGTCAAACCCGGGCAGGTCGTGCAGGTCGTACCGGCCATCCTCCAGCTTGTTTTCGGTCAGGGTGATCTCCGACACCAGGTTCTCCGGCTCCCGCAGCTGGGTGCCCGGGGCCAGGTCCAGCCGGAGCAGCGGGCTGCCGCTGAAGTGCAGGTTCCGCATTTCCGGGTTGTTGCTCAGGTCCAGGCTGGTCAGCGGGGTGTTCTCGCACCACAGCAGATACAGTTCCGGGTTCCGGCTCAGGTCCAGTTTGGTGATGGGGTTGCCGCTGACGAGCAGCTGGCACAGACCCGGCTGGAGGCTCACATCCACCTCGGTCAGCTGGTTGTCCGTGCAGCCCAGATAGTTCAGTTCCAGGTTCTTGCTCACATCCAGCTCGGTGAGCTGATTCTTGCCGCAGGTCAGGTAGGACAGTTTCGGGTTGGTCCCCACATCCAGCCGGGTGAGCTGGTTGCTGTCACACTGCAGATTGCTCAGCTCCGGGTTCTGGCTCACATCCAGTTTCGTCAGCCGGTTGTTGTAGCAGCACAGTCTCTGCAGGCTCTTGTTTGCGCGCACGTCCAGCGCCGTCAGCTGCATCCTCTGGCATTCCAGCACGGTCAGGCTGGGGCAGACGCTCACGTCCAGGCTGGTCAGCGGGGTGTCGCAGCAGTACAGTTCTTTCAGCTGCGGGCAGCCGCTCAGGTCCAGCCCGGTCAGCCGGTTGTTGTTGCAGTACAGCTCGGTCAGGTCGGTGAAGTACTGGATGCCTTCCAGAGATGCAATGCCTTTGGAATCGCAGAGCATCAAGGTCACGAATCCCCGCTCCCCGCTGCTGAGGACGTTGTCGCCATTTTCATCCACTTCTTCTGCCAGATAGGTGCGGAAGGCTTCATCCGGGAAAAACTCCGCCGTAAGTTCAATGGCATCATCCTTCGAGGGGCCGCTGCCGCTCAGCGCCAGCGCCGGGGCACACAGCGAAAAGGCCATGGCTGATGACACCAGCGCCGCCGTCAGCCGTTTTGCGAATTTGTGCAGTCTCATAGGGTTCCTCCTTTGTTCCGGGCTTTGCGCCCACGCCCGGAGCGGTCACTTTCTCTACTATAAAGATACCGTAACCCATAAAAAAAGGATATTAACCAAAGGTTAGTTTTTCTGCCAAAAACGCTGCACTGCGGCTCTGATCCGTCTTTCCCTTAACCCCCTTTAAGGGAGATCATCCGAGCGGGGAAAGGTCCGGCTCATCCTCAGTGGGAATCTCAAAATCGCCCTTGTCCTCGGTGTATTCTGCATCGGGGTCAAGGGCTTCTTTTTCGGTCTGCTTTTTCTGTTTCTGCTTCATAAAAGCGTAGATGCTACCGCCCGCCGTCAAGCCGACCAATGCCAGCACACCCAAAAAGGCGGCTGCATACTTTGTAATTTTGTTTTCTTTCGGCTGCTCAGCACCGGATGCGGCTGCTTCTTCCGCTGCCTTTTTCGCTTCTTCCTCGGCCAGCTTCCGTTCCAGTTCGACCTGCGCCACAGCTTCTTTTTCAGCAGTATAAGCTTCGGCATTCTCTTCTTCCATCAGGGTCAGAAGGTCGGCTTCATCCACCAGATTCATGAAGTGGACGGTCTGCTGTCCCTTGGCATTGCGGTCAATGACCAGATAAAAAGTCGCACCCGACTTGCTGACCAGCGTAATGAACTGCTGCCCGCTGCCATCGGAATAGTTGGTGTGGTAATCGTCCACCAGCGTCAGATTGCCCTCCGGGGTCAGTGCACCCGCTTCCTCGTCCGTAATGGTGACAGTATCTTCCTCCACGATTTCCGGCAGAACAGGCTCTTCCACCGGGGCGGTATCACCCTCATAGGCGAAAGCGGGAGCGGCCATACCGATGCACAGCACCGCCGACAGCAGCAGTGCACCAAACTTCTTAAACTTCATCTTCATTTTCCTCCTTCTCAAACGAAGCTCCCACCGCTTCCAGTGCAGCCAGGTTCGGGGTAGTGTTGGCCGACTGCCGCAGCAGAGCGGCAAGCTGTTCCGGGGTCACATTGGCCGTGCGTACCATGCTGCTGACCTCGGCAGCTTCTTCCTCCTGAATCCGCCGCTCCAGCACTGCAATGCGGTTGTTCAGCTTGATGCGGCGTTCCTGCTCCTTTTTGAGCGTTGCCCGCAGCTTATCCAGTTTTTCACTCATCGTAAACCCTCCGTTTCATTTTGAAAGCCGCCCGAATCCGGCAAGATACTGCTGCCAGTAGGACGAGTGAATGTTTGCATATTTGATGGGGTCACCAGCCGATACCATCATGCCGTTTCCAAGGTAGATTCCGCAATGGCTCATCCCCGGCGTATCATAGGTTCCTTTAAAGAAAACCAAATCGCCTGGTTTTGCTTCTGCTTCGGAAATGTGCCGGCTTTTCTGCCAAAGTCCATTGGCGGTGGTACGCCCCACGTCATAACCATTCTGGTTGTAGACCCAGCAGACGTATCCGGAACAGTCAAAGCCTGTTTCGGGAGAACTTCCGCCCCACACATAGGGCGTTCCGACATATTTTTTGGCTTCCTCATAGATAGCCGCAAACTCGCTGTCGGTCAGAGCTTCCGCAGGAACCGTGTAGTCGATGCCGGGTGCGCCGGAGCTATCCGAGCCGCCGGGCGGTAAGCCTCCATTAAAAAGGTAGGGTCTGCCGCCCAGCGTGTCCTGAAAAATCTGATACCGCTGCCATTGATCTTCGGTCAGTTCTTCCCGGATGACGACCTCCAAACCACGATTTTCCAGCTTCGTGTGGAAAATTTTGTATTCATAGGGCACCTGCGTGGGCACAGGGATGCCCGCCGGGCTGATGACCCAAACAGTTCTGTACCGTATCTGCACCTCCACCCATGTTGTCAGCTTATACTGCTTTTTGAAGATTTCCTTCAGCTTACCCTGTACCTCCGACCGGGTATAGTCGTCATACAGGGTCGTGAGAAATGAGGTCAGCTGCCACGGGTCGTGTTCAATGGGGTCAAGGTGATACTGATACTCGTTGTATCCGGGGTGGTCCTGCGGGGTGCGCTTGATTTTTTTGTCCAGCTCTTTTTCCAGTTTCTTATAGTCCTGCTCTGCGCCCCGGATGTCCCGGTCCTCGGCGGTGTAGATGGTCTGCCCGAAAACATGCGTGGTGCCGGAAAACAAAACAGAGCAGGACGAAAACGCCGACATGACCAGCAGCAGGAGCAAAAGAAAAACGCCCACGACCACAAGCGCGTGTGCGTTGCCCTTTGCAAAGTTTGCAATGCCATTGACTGCGGCACTGACTGCCGACCTGCCTTTGTCCGCCACCTGCTCTACGCCGGACCGGGCTGCCGATGCACTGCCGGATGCAGCTTTGCTGCTGCCGGCCGCCTGCGCAGCCATACCGCCTGACCGAGCTGCAGCATAGTAGCTTTTGCGAATTTCCTGCCGCTGCTTCCAGCGCGAAAACCAGTGAACTTCCCCTTCAGTCCTTTTGCTTTCATCCGATGCTGCTGTCTTTTCTGTCCGCGTCTTTTTCTTGCCTGCCTGCAACTTTGCTTTCTTTTTGAGCCTGCGGGCATAGCGGCTTCGAGTGTAATGTCCGGCACCCTCTGCGGTTTTCTCCCCTTCATTGAGTGCCTGTGCACCTACATTGTCGTCCTCATACCGCTCCACTTCCCGATGTGCCGCAGAACGGGCAGCGGCAGCCGCATACAGCTCCCGCTTTTGCGCTTTGGTCATGCGGGATACTTCTTCCGGGGTGATTTCCGCCTTGCCCAAACGGAGTTTCGCTGCTTTTTCCTTGACCTTTTCCGCTTCAGATTTCAGCTTTTTCTTTTTGGGGATCGTCTGTGTGGCTCGGCTTTTTTTCGGAGGGGAGCGCGTTGCGGTATCCGCCTTGCCTTCTTCCATCCTCAGCTTCTTCGGCTGCCCGCTCATGATTTATCCCCCTCCGACACCTCAGACAAACGAGTTGTCATGATCTTATAGAGTTCCAAATCATGCGGGAAGCGGTCGATAAACGGCAGAATCGTGTTGCCGTAAAACAACAGTCCCTCACCTTCGCCGGAATGGGTCACATAGGACAGCTGATGGGGGCTGATGTTCAACTGCTTGGCCAGAATCTACCGGTCGCCGTTGGCTTGGTTGAGCATATACACAAAGTCCGAATTCTCAAAAATATTCGATACTTCGGGACTTGCCAGAAGATCCTTCACATTCTGCGTAATGGCTGTCGGCAGCAGGTCTTCTTTGCCACCCACCACCAGCTCACACAAAGAAAGAATAAAGTCCGCTTTCAGGGCAAGCGGATTATCTTCCTCGCTGTAATTGCTGTTGATGTCCAGCGGGTTGATATACTGGGTACTTGCCGGACTGATGCGGATGACCTGCCCATGCAGCCGCTCCACAAGGGGTGCGTACTCTGCCTCCGGGTCGCAGACAATGATATCATCATCGGTCACGAGAAAAGCATTGGTAATTTCACGCTTTGCGGAGAAGGATTTGCCGGAACCGGGCGTACCCAGAATCAGGCCATTGGGGTTCTTGAGCCGCTTACGGTCCACCATGATAAGGTTGTTGGAGAGGGCGTTCAAGCCATAGTACAGTGACTCCCGCCCGGACTGGTAAAGTTCCTGGGTGGTA
>Ga0129313_1000646_pt1 | contig 26968 bp, 25 predicted proteins | sample O1105metagenome_FD_94436 | JGI IMG/M metagenome (GOLD analysis project Ga0129313, IMG submission 94436) | Orangutan group fecal microbial communities from fecal samples from Wisconsin, USA - O1105 metagenome | ecosystem: Host-associated > Mammals > Digestive system > Large intestine > Fecal...
ATGATTCGCTGTAATCAAAATTCCCATTGCATGACAGTACGACTTATTAATCCCTATACTTTTTGCCTTCCGTCCACCGGTCGAAGCATATTCCCCAGTTTCTTCCAACACCATTTTTTCTAACAAGTCATTCACATTTGCTAATACAGTCGGCATACTCAAGTTTAACTCTTTTGCGATTTCTGCCTTGGATGTGACATGATTGTTCAGCACATAATTAATTATTTTTTTTCTTGTTATATTTCTTTTATCTTTATTTTCCGTTTTCTTATCCTCTTTTATTAAATATTTTATAAAAGAATTATATGCTTTTTTATTCTTCTTGTAAAGTAATGTTTTATAATAAAAATTTGCCGGATACCCAATCACTATATTTTTCATTCACGTTATCTCCTCATAATTACTGTGGTAATTCTTTGCCAAAATGGAAATTCAATTTTACAACTTTCCAAACATTCACTCAATTCCAGCTCAATTTCCCCTCAATGCCTTTTTCCTCCGATTTTCGTATGCTTATCTCACAGCAAAACAGTACCACATCGGTACAGCCTGCTGAATCAATCAATACGAAAATGGAGGTATTTTTATGCGAGAACTCAGAAACACAAAAATCATCGCTGTAGATCATGGCTACGGCAATATGAAAACAGCAAACACCGTCACGCCAACCGGAATCAAAGCCTATGAAACAGAACCAATTTTCATTGGGAATATTCTGGAATATAACGACATTTACTACCGGATTGGCGAAGGACACAAAGAATTTATCCCGGATAAAGCTATGGACGAAGAATATTATCTTCTGACGCTAATGGCTATTGCAAGGGAACTGAATGTCTTTTCCATCCGTGAAGCAGATGTTCATCTGGCTGCCGGACTTCCTCTGACATGGATCAGAAATCAAAGGGAAGCTTTTCGTTCCTATCTGCTCCAGAATCCAGAAGTTCATTACCGTTTTAACGGCAAAGAGTATCATCTCCGCTTTGTGGGATGCAGCCTTTACCCACAGGGATATCCGGCTATCGTAAACCAGCTTGGAGATTTCAAAGGAACCAATCTCCTTGCAGATATCGGAAACGGAACCATGAACATTCTGTATATCAACAATAAGAAAGCGCAGGAAAGCCGGTGCTGGACAGAAAAACTTGGTGTAAACCAGTGCATGATTGCTGCAAAGAACGCTGTTCTGGACAAATTCGGAGTGAAGATTGAAGAATCAACAGTGGAACAGATTCTGCGGTTTGGAACAGCTGACATTTCAGCACCATATCTGGATTGTATCAGTTCTATTGCCAGACAGTATGTGGCAGATCTTTTTGCCACACTCCGCAAATATGAATACAATCCTGACCTGATGCACCTGTATGTGGTTGGCGGCGGTGGATGCCTGATCCGTAACTTCGGAACTTATGACAAATCACGAGTCACTATCATTGATGACATCTGCGCCACCGCCAAAGGTTACGAATCTCTGGCTTATATGAGCCTGAAAAGGAGGGGATAAACCATGCAGAACAATATCCGCAACACAAACCTGCGATTTAATCTGGACAAAGAGCAGCAACGGAAAGCCTGGGAATATTTACAGACAATGGACAGACAAGATTTTAAATCTTACAGTCAGGTAATCTCCATTGCACTGGTAGATTATTTTGACCGCTACTACCGCACTCAGTCTGATCCCTATCTGGAAACAAGGGAACGGGAAGAACTTTTTGTGAAGCAGATCGTAGATGCAGTGGAAAACAGCCTGAAACAGGCATTGCCGCTTTTTCTTTCCGGACTGACTGCAGGCATGGTGCAAAGGGAGCCCCAAATCAGGGCGTCCTTTCCACCACCTGAAAATGCACAGCCAGATAGTGATGTAGACTGGGATTTCCTTGGAGAATAAAACCTTTTGATTGGAGGTGAACACATGACGGACTTTCTGACAGCAGACACCAACCTGCCATCTTATATGATGTTTCCCCGTTTTCTTCTGGACATGGAAATAAACGAAACTGCCAAAATGCTTTATATTATCTTGCTTGACCGGGCAAGACTTTCCCAGAAAAACGAGGGTTGGTCAGATGCTGATGGTCATGTGTTCATCTACTTTACGATTGAAGCACTGGCAAAAGTTCTCCACAAAAGCCAGATGACGGTTAAAACTGCTCTGACAGTACTTGAAAAACAGGAGCTTATCTTCCGAAAGCGGCAGGGACCCGGACAGCCCAATCGGATTTATGTAAAACTCCCGAAGGAAACCATCCGCTATACAGACAGATTTCTTTCCCTAAAACAGACAGAAAACTGTCCTATTGACAGACAAGATTCTTTCCCTGATACAGACAGAAAACTGTCTGGTAATAAGAAAGAGATAAAAAAGAACCATTTAACAATAAGAGAGAGTAAAGAGCCACGCTCACCTTATGGAAAATTTCAAAATGTTTTTCTGTCAGAGAAAGAGCTTAAAGATATCCGGCAGACAATCCCAGACTGGAAGGATTATATTGAACGCTTATCCGGTTATATGGCTTCTACTGGAAAGCAATATCAGAACCATGCAGCTACCATCATCAGTTGGGCAAGACAGGATCATTCTGCTTCCCGGCAACGAAACTACGAAAGTGAGGAATACGAAACATTATGACAAAATTTACAGAAAAACTAACAGCTATAACCCCAAACAGAGAGCTTCAGTCTGATGAATATTTTAATGAAACAGACCACCTGATCTACTGTTCCAAATGCAATACGCCAAGGCAGTGCAGGCATGAATTACAGGGAAAGGTTCTTATTCCTTCCATCCGCTGTAAATGCCAGCAGGAAATCTTTGAGCAGGAGGAAGCCCAAAGAAAACTCCATGAAAAACAAATGGAAATAGAGCATCTTAAAACCAGCGGCTTACAGGACAAAGCACTCTATGACTACACGTTTGCCAGGGATAACGGCATCAATCCTGAAATAAAACTGGCACACAATTATGTAAGCAACTGGGAAGAGATGAAAGCAAACGCTTCCGGACTTCTTATCTGGGGCGATGTCGGTACTGGAAAATCTTTTTTTGCAGGCTGCATTGCCAATGCCCTTCTGGAAAAAGGCGTTCCTGTACTGATGACCAACTTTTCCCGGATTCTGAATACCCTTACCGGAATGCATTTTGAAGACAGGAACCAGTTCATCAACAGCTTAAACCGCTACAGTCTTCTGATTATTGATGATCTCGGAATTGAGCGGAACTCTGACTTTGCACTGGAACAGGTATTCAATGTGATTGACAGCCGTTACCGCAGTAAAAAGCCCCTGATCATAACGACCAATCTCACTTTATCAGAGCTGAATAACGCCGCTGATATCGCACACAAACGAATTTATGACCGTATTCTGGAGAGATGTGTTCCCATCCGTATCAATAACCGGAATATTCGTCAGGACAATGCAACAGCTAATTTAAAACAGGCGAAAAAAATCCTGTTGAACAATCATGCTCCGAACCAGAATTGACTCAAAGAAGTATAACGCAATGATTATTTTTCACTGATAGTGGTACTACTCTCTTTCCTCATTTTTCACCCCAAACATGCCACTGTCAGTTATCTAAAACCATAGTACCAAACCATAAGATTTTGAAACCAAAACAGCCCGGATACGGGCATAAAAAGGAGGCGCCAGATATGGCAGATAAAAGAATCATAACACCAGAAGAAAAAGCACTTTTACAGGCAAAGCACCGCCAGGAAGAGGCAGAAGCAAGAAGCCGAAAAAAAGAGCGTGATGCCAGAACACACCGATTAGTCCAGGAAGGAGCAATTCTGGAAAGTATTGTTCCCCATATTAAAGAAATGGATTTAGATTCCCTGAAACGAGAGCTGATAATCCGGCTACGAGGAATGTAAACGTACAAGTTCTACTCCCGAAGGGCGCACTTACTCACCACCCGATAAATCGGGCGGTGGTATCCCCTACGGGGCTCGTGCGCTCTGCCGAGGGCTTTATCCGCTGTTGCAGGCAACATCGAAAGGAGGTGCCAGATATGGCAATTTATCATATGCAAGCCAAAGTCGTCAGCCGTGGTTCCGGTCGGTCTGCTGTTGCTGCTTCTGCTTATATGAACTGCAGACGGATGTACAATGATTATGATGGCATCCAGCATGACTATACCAGAAAGCAGGGTCTGATTTATCAGGAGGTGATGCTTCCTCCAATGGCTCCATCGGAATGGAATGACCGGGAACAACTCTGGAATGCTGTGGAAGAAACCGAAAAGACTAAAGACAGCCGACTGGCAAGAGAATTTGTTGTCGCACTCCCCGTTGAGTTGGATAAAAACAGCAATATTTCTCTTCTTCAGGATTTTATTCAAAAGAACTTTGTAGATATGGGGATGTGTGCTGATTTTGCCATTCACGATACAGATGGTCACAATCCCCATGCACACATTCTTCTTACTGTCCGACCACTAAATGAAAATGGAACATGGCAGTATAAAACTGAAAAAGAATATCTCTGTATCAAAGATGGAGAAGAAAAAGGATTTACTGCTTCTGAATTTAAAGTTGCTCAGAAACAGGGATGGGAAAAGCAATACCGCTATAAAGTTGGGAAAAAGAAAGTATATCTGACTCCCTCTGCCGCACTGAAAAAAGGATATGAACGGATTGATAAGCACCCCAAGAGCAGCCGATATGGCAGACAGAATCCTATTTCCGAACAATGGAACAGTGATGAACAGCTCTGCATCTGGCGGGCAAACTGGGCAGATGCCGTAAATGAAATGCTTGCCCGTAATCAGATAAATGCCGCCATTGATCACCGCAGCTTTGCAGCTCAGGGAATCACCGAACAGCCAACCATCCATGAAGGCTACATCGCCCAGAATATGGAAAAGAAAGGTATGATATCCGACCGCTGTGAAATCAACCGTCAGATTCGTGCGGATAACAAAATGCTCCGAGAATTAAAAGCAAAGGTAGCAAAACTGGCTGAAGCTGTAGAAAAGTCTGTTCCGATAATTGCAGAAACGTTAGAAGTAATCCGCAATCATATGATTTTTACACAGTATCATTTACTTCATAATGAGATGCAAAAAGAAGTAATTCATGATTGGATGAATCATTTTAATCCAATACTGAATAAATACAACACAGTTAAAAAGAAACTCAAAGCTAAAGTTACGGAACGGAAAGAACTGAATGTGCAAAAGGATAAAACCAGTATTTTGAATCCCATCCAGCACATAAAATTAAATCAGCAGCTTACCACTGTTACCGAAGAAATTGAAGAACTGAAATCAAGGAAAGAGCAGCTAATCTTCCAGGCAGAATGCTCTACCGATAAAGATATGACGAATCTATCCAAGAAATATGACCAAATGAACAATAATCTGGATATCCTGGATTCTCAAGACATATCGCTCAAAAAGCAGCTTGAAAAAGACGCCACCGCTTTCCGAGAAGAAAAATTTCGTCCTGATCCAGAACAATATACAGAATTGCTGGATACCAGAATCCAGATACGTCCTGATTTCCGAGATAAGCTGATTGAGCAGCTCAAAGGTACTTTCGGTAAATATTATGACTATCACCGTCGTGATATTGCAGCCGATGAGGTGGATTATCTCAATGTGGAAGATCCTGATGTTTTCTCCCATCGTGCCTGGGAGATTGAATATCAGAGGAAACAGGAACTGCGACAAAATCAGCCTGCTCGATCTAAGAAAAGATCACATGATATGGAATTGTAATTCTTCCTAACCCATAAATAACGAAAGGCCCCTATAAGGAGCCTTCCGGACTATGGGCTTCTCAAGTTTCCATAGTGCGATCACTGGATATATCTTAATCTCTATAAGCATACCCTGTCAAGAAATTATTAAATATACACAATTTCTTTTAACACAATCTCTTCCGCAGCACTCCGAATATTATTGACTGCACCAACCCATGCCATCTGATCACGGACTTTCAATTCTTCCGTAATTGCCTGTCTTTCCATCATCTGATCTACCAGCACTTCCATTCTTTCATTTGCCTGCTGATCTACTTCATTCAAATGTGCTGTTAATTTGCCCGTCAGCAGATAAGAGGAATATAACCCTGGTCGATGTTCTTTTAGAAAACTTTTTCTAAGCATTCCGTATTTTCCATAATGTGATTCTTCCTGTTCTTTCAATTCCAGATCCGGCAAATAATAATCTCCGCATAATGTATAGCTGATTCCTGTTTTCTCATCTGTAATATGCTTTTTCATTTTGTATTCCTTTCCGGCAAGTGTGCCCTGTAATAAATCGTGCTCCGTTTCCCGGTTAACATTGCCCCCTCCCATGAAGTATGGTAGAATGAGGTTATTAAAATAAAACCGGAGGTGCCACATGGCTATCAGTTCCAATAATGTTCAGGTCTATACTACCCTTACCAAAGAACTGGTCGCTGAGATTGATAAGGATGCGAAAGAGAACTTTCGTACACGTTCCCAGCAGATCAATATGATCCTGACCGAGTATTATAAGACCCAAATGACAACCAATCATGAATCCGAGTAAAACACTGAATCTCCTGAAAACACAGGAAATATCAGTGTTTTCTTATATTTTCCCTTAATTATAAGGTTCATGAGAGCCATAGGTATTTCCAAAGCTCAGATTGATTGCCACCGGCATCCGCACCTCCAGCGATTTCCTCACCACATAATCCAATGCCTGCATCAGCTCTGTCGTCCGCGGGAATCCATCCGGCATGGGTGAACCCATTTTTACTACAATTAATTCACTGTCTGGCGCCACACCGGCATATAGATTTCCGCTTCTTCGCCCATTTCCGGCAGCAATCCCTGCAACTGCAGTCCCATGACCGGATATATCCCGACTTGGCACCATTCTTCTCCTTTCCTCTGTCGAAGCAGCCTCAAGTGCCCTGTTAATCTGCTCCTGGGTAAATTCCACTCCCATCCGATAGCCTTTTGGTGGATTCTTCTCTTCATCCGTATCCGGTATTAGTGACTGATCCCACAGCACCTTTATCCTTGTCGTTCCATCCTCATTTCGGAAATCTTCATTCTCATAATCAATCCCTGAATCAATAATCGCCACAAGTACGCCCTGTCCACGCAGATTAAGAAAGCGGGTATTCTGTACCTCATTGATACAGGATACCCGCTTTCCATTTGCTATTTGAAAAAATAAACGTTTCGGTTTTTCTATATATTCTACCTCCGGAATATCTGAAAGTCTATCAATTCCGGATCGGCTGATCCGAATGATTGCGTACTCATTCTGAAGCTCAACCACCTGGCTCGCCAGATCTCTTACCTGGTCCAGATTGCCCGAATATTTAATAATCAATTCCCATTCCCTGTCAATCGGATGATACCCGACATCCAGATTCAATGATTTTTCTCTTTCTTCATCCGTCGCTCCAAGTGCCAGATTTAAAAGATTTTCCAGTTTCTGATCTTCCATATCTTCTTACGCCCTGTAAGTTATTCCTGATATTTTATGACGATCATTCCGAAATTATTTCTGTATTTTATGCTACATTTTCTGCAGCCTGCTTTTTATTCGCACGCTTTCCTGCTTTTCTCTTATCATATGCTGCAAATAATCCTGCAAGAAGTGTTCCTGAGATAGAATGCCATGTACAGGATACAGCACAGATAATTGCAGATTCCGGTGCCACCGCAAACTGTGCCGTTGTGGTTGCAAGGTTGGTAGCAAGTCCGGCGTTCTGCATTCCAACTTCGATGGAGATTGTTCTCTTCTTTGCAGTATTCATACCAGTCAGTCTTCCTGCGCCGTATCCCAGCAGATATCCAAGTCCATTATGAAGAAATACTGCCACAAAAATTACAACTCCTGATTCAAAGAATTTGTCTCCCTGCGAAGAAACCACTCCGCCAACTACACATGCAAGTCCAAGTACTGCAACTCCAGGCATTACTTTCTGAAGCTCTGAAAATGTTTTTTTCTTTCCAAACAGATAATTCAGTAAAAATCCAAAAGCTACCGGAACAATAACGGTCTCAACAATAGATACAAACATCGGAAGTCCTTTGATCGTAATATGTGTTCCGCTTGCAAGAAGTGAAACCATAAGCGGTGTCATAACCGGTGAAATGATTGTGGATACCGTAGTCATTCCTACGGAAAATGCCACATCTCCGCCACACAGATAAGACATGATATTGGAGGATACACCACCCGGACAACAGCCTACAAGGATCAGACCAAGTGCAATTCCATCCGGAAGCTGAAGTACTTTCGTCAGTGCAAATGCAAGAAATGGCATGATCAGATACTGCGCGATTGCGCCGATACAGATATCAAAAGGTCTCTGTGCCAGAATCTTAAAATCTTCGGTTGTCAGTGTCAGTCCCATGCTGAACATGATGATTCCGATGATGATCGACTGACATGTGAACTTGTTGGATACCGGATCAACGAACAATGGGTTATTTACCCATCCCATCATTGCCGGTACAAAGAATGTGACTACTGCAATAGCGATTACCACCACTGATGTATAGTCTGATAAAAATTTGCTTGCTTTTTGTAATGCTTTCATTACAGTTTCCTCCTTTTTCTTTTCGTCCACACAAAACTGTTCTTCTAATCATCCGATAACAAAAATCACAGGATTTTTTGTATGCACAGCTATAAAAAAGAGTGCGCATCTCTGGCACGTAGTGCCTTTTGTTTCACAGGAAGTTCCTTTGAAATTTCCTGTGAAACAAAAAAGTCCCTTTCCAGAATCAATCTGAAAAGGGACGAATAAAATCCGCGTTACCACCCTAATTCCACAGAAAATAATCTGCGGCACTTCACATACCAACATATGCTATCCATATAACGGTGGATCCCGGCGAAGTCTACTTGCAGATACTTTTCTGCTTTGGACCCGCTTCTTAGAGAGGATATCCTTATCCGGTTATTACCTGTTCACACCATCCACAGGCTCTCTGAAAATAATGACGGATACGACTTTGTTCTCATCAACGAATTTTGGTGAACCATATTTTCTTTAATCGTTATTATAGTCTTCTCTTCGGAAATGTCAAGAACGAATTTTAATTAAATCCGACAATTCTTCTCGCCACAATGTACGCCAGAGACGAAATCTTTCTTCCTGATCTGCCCGGAAGATTCATGGTCTGTCCAAGGATTCCGTAACGGATCTTCCAATAAGTTCCGTAGTGATTCTTCTTCAGATACTGCCACAGCTCCCGTTTCTTTTCCAGATTCTCTGCATTTTTGGAACGAATCAGAAGAATCGAAGACACCGTCATCATAATTGCAAGATAATTAGTCATATAGGCCCGCAGTTTTTTATTAGAAATCTTACGCATATCATACATATCAATCATGCTCTTTGTGACAAAAATCTGCTGATCCACACGACTGATCATCACCTTTTCATTGACAGACTGATCTTCTCTTCCAATGTAATAACGATAAAAATCCACATCCATGTAATACATCTTACGCACATGCGGGAGTGGATAGTAAACATAAATATTGTCCACATAAAACGTATGCTTCGGCAGCCTGAGCTGACATAATTTCAGGAAATCTGTCCGGTAAATAACAGAATGCATCAGAATATACTGTCCCAGATGGAAATGTTTCACATCATTCCAGCCAAAAATCTCTTCCTGTGGAAGCACATTCTTGTACTCAATCACTTTCTTGTGCTCCATTCCTTCTTTTTCGTATACATAGTTGGCAAGCAGCATATCCACCTGCTTTTCTTCCTCTTCAAACTTTTTCAGAACATCCAGAATCTTGTACAGTGCTTCTTCATCTACCCAGTCATCACTATCCACAACTTTAAAATATTTTCCCTCTGCGTGGTCAAGACCTACATTGACCGCATCTCCGTGTCCACCATTTTCTTTATCAACTGCATGGATGATCGTCGGATACTTTTCTTCATACTCATGCGCAATCTTTGAAGTATCATCCTTTGATCCGTCATTAACTATAATGATCTCTACATCTTCTCCACCTTTTAAAATAGATTCCACTGCCCGGTCCATATAAGCTGCCGAGTTATAACACGGAATCGCAAACGATATATATTTCATGTGTATTCTCCTTCTCAATTTAAAGCTCACGTTCCTAGTATAGCCTATTTCTTTTTGTTTTCCAACTGATATTGTAAATTTCACATTTTTCGGCTATAGTTAAAGCTATATGATTACTATGAATAAAGAGGAGGATTTCAACTATGAATCACAATTTACTGGTCGGACAATCAGGTGGTCCTACTGCTGTAATCAACGGAAGTCTCTATGGTGTTGTCTCAGAAGGTCTGGCAAATCCGGAGATTGATAATGTCATCGGTATGGTCAACGGTATCGAAGGTTTTCTTGCCGATCACACAATGGACATGGCATCTTTAAAAGAAAATGGCGAACTGGAACGTATCCGCACCACACCGGGTTCTTATCTTGGTTCCTGCCGTTATAAATTACCGGAAGATCTTTCTGATCCGGTTTATCCTGAACTTTTCCAGAAATTTACCGAAAAAGAAATCAGCTATTTCTTCTATATTGGCGGAAATGATTCTATGGATACCGTAAGTAAATTATCCCGCTACGCAGCAACAGTCGGAAGTGATATCCGCATCATCGGAGTTCCGAAAACCATCGACAACGATCTGGTTCTGACCGATCATACTCCTGGCTACGGAAGTGCTGCCAAATATGTTGCTTCTACAGTACGCGAAATTGCAATTGATGCCTCTGTCTATGATAATAAACCATCTGTCACCATCGTCGAGATCATGGGACGCCATGCCGGATGGCTGACCGCCGCAAGCGTTCTTGCCCGCAAATTTGAAGGCGATAATCCGGTTCTTATTTATCTTCCGGAGGTTGCTTTCTCCCCGGATGCATTTATCGAAAAGATAAAAGAAAAGCTTACTAAAACTTCTAATCTCGTTGTCTGCATTTCCGAAGGAATCAATGATGGTAACGGAACCTTTGTCTGTGAGCTTGCAAGTGATGTCGGCACAGATACCTTCGGTCATAAAATGCTGACCGGCTCCGGAAAGTATCTTGAAAATCTTGTAAAAGAAAAACTTGGTATCAAAGTACGCTCTGTGGAGCTCAATGTCTGCCAGCGATGCTCTTCCTCCTGTTTATCTGCCACAGATCTGGACGAAGCCGCTGCTTCCGGTCGTTTTGCTGTAAGTGCCGCTTTAGACGGTGAAACAGGAAAGATGATCAACTTTATCCGTAAGAGTGATTACCCATACATCCTTGAATTCGGAACTGCAGACGTGAACGAAATCTGCAATAAAGAAAAAGCTGTTCCTGAAGAATGGATCACAAAAGACGGTTCCGACATCGGAGATGAATTCATCGCTTATGCCCGCCCACTGATCCAGGGAAGTGTAGAAGTACCTATGAAAGATGGGCTTCCATACTTCGCATTCCGCAAATAGTCTTGTTCACAATTTGTTCATTTATCTTTCAAAAAACCTTCATTTGTTAAACACTCTTTCTTCACAAGTGTTTTATATACTAGAATCATCAAATGAAGAACATAAAAGATTTCAAACAAATCATTTAATAAGACGTGCAGAAGTTAATAATAGAATAACTTTTTCATAATACATGCCGGGGGCTTTTAAGTCACCCGGCATCCTCCCTTTTATGGGACTTTTTCAAAAGCTCCTTTCAGCATTTTATTCTCCAACCCGGATATTTTCTCCATCGATCACAATTTTATATTTTCCCTGAAGCTGTTTAAATGCTTCTGATTCTGCAAGTTCAGGAACTGCCTGCATGGCCTTTTTTACTGCTTCTGCACATAATTCTCTTTCCATTTCCGGGTTTTCACAATAACGCTCCAGATAATTCATCCACAACCTTTCTGAATCTGGTAATACTTCAATCGCCTCCCTGCTGATTTCCCACACTTTTTCATATTCCTGCACTTCTTCATAAATTAACTGCAACTTTTCATAAATCTCTTCTAATTCTTCTTCATTCGATTCTAATTTTCTGATCTGTTCATATTGTTCAGCCGCTTTTAAATTCTCGCCAAGTTTAAAATAGCTTTCTGCAAGATATTTTCTGACCTCACACTCCTTTTCTCCATTTGTATCCCACCGGTACCACGTCTGTCTTCTAATCATCTCCTCACCAATTCTCTTTGTCAGCCTGTGCCATTTTTCACTCTCTTCCAGAACACTTACCTTCAATAGCGGGTATTGGTACAAATACGCTTTCATCTGTATTTTTTCTGCACGTTTCTCCAATTCATCTAATATTTTTTTTACGGCATCTTCTGCGTTTAATCCATCCTCCTGCTGCTGTATACTCCCTTCTTCCAGACTCGCTATGACCACCCGGTATGCATCGGAAAACTCTGTCTCCTGCATTTCCTTATCAAGACTATCCAGGCTGTTCACATAATCCTCCCACGCTACATAATAAATAAGTCCCATTTCCAGATAGGGACTGTCCCCCTTTTGTTCCACAACCTCTTTTGTCTCATTTTTCTCCTTTGCTCCTTCCTGAAATCCCGCCTCTGGCTGATCCTGATCCGCTGCAATCGCTTTTGTTTCCGGCTTTTTCACTGTCCCTCCGATGATTACTGCACTCATGATACAAACCGCCAGAATTGCAAGCAAAATCTTTTTTGCCGAAACCTTATCCCCCGGTCTTTCCATTTCCTTTTCCAGAAAACCAATTTCTTTTTGCATATTTTTCAATACTTTTATGGCATTTTTCCCACTGCCATAACACTTTCCAAGCATTCTTTTCCAGACTCTCTCTTCTTTCCGTGTAAATGCCTTTGGCTCCAGACATTTTTCTGCTGTAAATTCCATTATCTTTGCCAGACCATACAAATCATCTGACCGCTCTGTCTTCTGCGAAAGAACCCTTTCTTTCCTTACAAAAAGCATACGAAGCTTTTTCTTCTTCATCTGCTTTAAAAGTTCCTCGTTTTCCGGTTCATTGATATCCAGAAGGCAAAGCATTCCGTCTCCGGTTATGATTACTGCATATGGGTTCACATATCCATACGCCGCATCCTCATTTCCACAACGATAATACTGTTCCAGCTGTTTTGAAAGCTGTCTGATCCAGTCAAATACTGTTTCTTTTTCCACCCGGATCCCCTGTTTGATATACTCCATCAAAGAACAGCCCTTTGCATAGTCATTTACCATATAACTCCAGCCATTCTGATCCACAAAACGGAGTACCGCATAGTCTTTTCTTTCTTCCATCCTGTTCCTCCCTGTGTCTGTTCATTCATATTAACTTGTCCTGAAAATGCTACATCGAATCATGTGTCTGATATCATATACTTTTCTTGTGATCTGTTTCAAAATAGAGAATGTTACCCGGCGTATCTTCGCAGAGTATTTTATTATACCGGATGCGATTTCCCGTAAAATAAAATTAGAATCGAATTAGAGTGACTTCACTATACACTGACATCCGCCACTTTACAAGCAGAACTTTTTTCAATAATTCACAAACTTTTTATTCCAAAACAAGTCACTGATCTTTTTATTTTCTATAATCCCCTGACAGTCACAGGGATTCCCGGTCTTGTGCATTCTGCCGGACTGGTTACTGTTCACAGTACACGGGAGTGAACAGTAACCCGGACTGTACTTTTTCCCACTTGCTTTTCACTCCCGTATCGCTTATCCTTTTATTGAATATATTTATGAAAGAAGGCATACCTATGGCTGAAGCTTCACATGTACTTCACGAAATCCATCCTGTATTTAACACAGACTCCCGCATTCTGATCCTTGGGAGCTTCCCTTCTGTAAAATCACGGGAAAGTCAGTTTTTCTACGGGCATCCAAGAAACCGTTTCTGGGATCTTATTGCCACACTTACAGATGAACCACTTCCTGCCGGCATAGAAGAGAAAAAATCACTGCTCCTTGCACACCACATTGCCATCTGGGATGTGATCGCCTCCTGTGATATCGAAGGCTCCAGTGACAGCAGTATCCGCAATGTCGTTCCCAATGACCTTACAGAGATTCTTCAGACGGCATCCATCCGGCAGATTTTCACCAACGGTGGCACTGCAGACCGCTTATATAAAAAATACTGTTTTCCACAGACTCAGCAAAAAGCAATCTGTCTGCCGTCCACAAGTCCGGCAAATGCAGCCTGGTCAAAGGAACGCCTGCTTACCAAATGGAATCAGATCTGTCCTTATCTTGAATAAGAGCCAGCAAACTTGCCTTAATCGCCCTGTTCAAAAATGAGTTTCAAAAATGATATCAAAAGTTTTTTAACTTTTTTCATTTTAGCACTTGACATATTATCTTTCCTGATGTATACTCAATTTTGTTGTTGAGCAACACAGTTCAGCACACAATATAAATGTGCGTTTAGCTCAGCTGGATAGAGCGTTTGGCTACGGACCAAAAGGTCGGGGGTTCGAATCCTCTAACGCACGCTGTAAGAGGTCTTTCGTGAGAAAGACCTCTTTTTTTGTGCCCTGCTTGGCACATATGCAAAATGCCCAGGCAATTTTCATGCCAGGACACATTCATTTCTTTTCACTTTTCCACTCTGCATTCTATCCAAGCGCCACATCCAGCGCCATCATAAGGGATTATGATCCCGGTAAATAAATTCATGCTTTAAACTGCTGCTCCCGCTTCCTGTGTTAAAATTTCTGTCAGAGCCGCACCACTGCTTGTATGGCAGCGAACCACCTTCGCATTGCTTCTTTTTGCCTCATCAAGCGCGGTTTTTACCATCTTGTGCGATACTGTATTTGTAAAAAGTACAAACAGGTCAGGCTGTCCAAGCTGCTTATTTAGATCGGCAGACATATGCGTAAATACTTTCGCCTTACATTTAAACTGTTTGCATATTTTTTTATACTGACAGACCATTCTGTCATGACCTCCTACAATTACAACGCTCATTCTTATCCATCTCCTTAACTCAAATGATGATTCTGATTCTTTTTGTATGCTGCCCCGCCAAATGCAGGGCAGCTCTTTTTTGATGATTATTTAGCTTTTGATTTTTATTTGTTTTTGATTTGATTATAATTTTATTTGATTATTTAGCTTTTTTCGGTTTTCTGTTTTATTTAAAAGGTGTTTGTATTTCTTATAAGCCAGCCACCTCCCTGCCGAGTGACTCACACTCATCTATTGCATCTGCTCCCGGTGTTCCGTGGCAGATAAGTCCTTCTCCTCCGACGATCTGTGCGCCAGCCTGTTCCATTCTTTCAGCCCATGTACGCATCCATTCGCCATCGCCCCAGTCATAGGATCCAAACAGGGCAACTTTCTTTCCAGAAGCAAATCCTTCCAGCTCAGATACGAATGGTTCTACCGTTCCGTCTTCCAGTTCTTCTGCTCCCATTGCAGGGCATCCAAGCACCCAGACAGCCTGATCTTTTAAGTCAGCAGGTGAAATGGTCTCCATCGGCACTACATCAGCACTTTTCCCTGCTGCTGTAATTCCTGCTCCAATTGCCTGTGCCATTGCTTCTGTATTTCCTGTTCCGCTCCAGTATGCTACACAAATATCACTCATTTTTAAATTCTTCCTTTCTTTTTTCTTTCTATCATCTACCAGGTTTTCTTCATTTATGCAGGCTGTATGTCAAATGGCTGCCTCACACTTCTTGCTGCATGCCACAGATCCTTCCCTGCCTGCATTTCCCTGATAAATTCCTCTTTTACAACGTTGTAGATAGAAAACATTTTCTTGCGTTCCTCCACGTTTTCATACACTTTCCAGTATCCCTGATACAGGAAATCTTTTCCGTTGTGTTCAATAAACCCTTTCACATCTGCAAGTGGATATCCGAGGAAAATTCCAAGTTCATGTGGAAATTCTGCACTTCCATGCTGATATCCTTCAAATCTCAGATTCATGATCTGAAGCATCTGCGGAAACTCAAATCCCCGATAGCCAAGTGTATCAAGAAATTCGCTGTATTCTTTTTTTCCAAGAATTTCAAGAATCTCTTCTTCTCTGTAGATCAGCCATACTTTTCGGGCTCCGCTGTCGCAAAGCATGCTGTATGAAATTCCCATCTCTTTCAGACTTTTCGCAACTTCCTTTTCACTTACATTTTTCAAGGTTAGAATATTGGATGGCTTTACACCGGTCAATACCGGAGCGCACTGCCATGCAATTTCCATCTGAGCTGATGTCTGTGCATCTTTCTGCATCCAGTTCATGTTGTTTTCCTCTTGCATTGGTTTGCTTTAATTTATTTTAGTTAGCTTTTTCTAACTACCTATAGTCTACTATATTAGTGGGATTTTGTCTATAGAAATTTTTGAGAAGTTTTCTCATCAACATACAATTCATGTTTTTACACCCTACATTCTATCTGCCCTGAAAATATATCATACTGTACTTTTGCAATCATTTCTGCCAAAAAAAAGTGTATCAAAGTTTTTCAACCTTGATACACTGTATTTTTACAATTAACAGTCTTCCGCAATCTTATCGATCAGTCTCACTGTATCTTCCCATCCAATACACGGATCCGTAATCGATTTACCATATACCATATTTCCGCCGATATCCTGTCTTCCTTCTACCAGGTAGCTTTCTACCATTACACCCTTGATCAGTTTTTTCAGCTTTGGATCATAATTTCTTGTGTGCAGTACCTCACTTACGATTCTGAGCTGTTCTTTGTACTGCTTATTGGAATTTGAGTGGTTGGCATCAATGATCACTGCAGGATTCTTCAGATTCTTCTGTTCATACATATTCAGAAGTCTCTTGCAATCCTCATAATGGTAGTTCGGAATCGTTGTTCCGTATTTGTCCACGCCGCCGCGCAGGATTACGTGTGCCAGATCATTTCCGTCTGTTGTCACATCCTGTCCACGGTAAATGAAGCGGTGCGGTCCCTGTGCCGCGACAACAGAATTGAGCATTACCGATAAATCTCCACTTGTCGGATTCTTCATCCCAATCGGGATATCCATTCCGCTCGCAGTCAGACGGTGCTGCTGGTTCTCAACCGAACGCGCACCAATCGCTTCATAAGAAAGAATATCATCCAGATAGCTTCTGTTCTCCGGATAAAGCATCTCATCTGCTGCTGTCAGATAAGTCTCCTGCATGGCTCTGATATGCATTTTACGGATTGCAATGATTCCGGCAAGCAGATCCGGTGCCTGCTCCGGATCCGGCTGATGCAGCATTCCCTTGTATCCCTCTCCGGTTGTACGCGGCTTGTTCGTGTAGATTCTTGGAATGATCATCAGCTTATCCGATACTCTGTCATTTAACTTTGCAAGCCTGTTCACGTACTCACATACCGAATCTTCATTGTCCGCCGAACATGGTCCGATGATCACCACGAATTTGTCTGATTTCCCTGTAAAAATATCACGGATCTCCTCATCCCTCTTCGCCTTGATAGCTTTTATTTTATCCGATAACGGATATTCGTTTTTCAGGTCTGCCGGTAATGGCAGCTCTGCGTTCACTCTCATTCCCATTGTATTATCCTCCTGCAGGTATTTTTCTAGTCCTGATAATATCTTACCATATCTCTTGTAATTTCTGAAACAGAATGTGCACCGCACATCTGCATGGCATCTTTGAGTTCTGCTCCCAGCTTATCAATGTAAAGCTTCACGCCTTCTTCTCCGCCGCCATAGACCGCTACAACGAACGGCCGGCAGATCAGCACACCATCAGCACCAAGTGCAAGTGCCTTGAAAATGTCTGTACCGGAACGAATTCCTCCGTCAACCAGGATCTTCATAGAACCGTTCACTTCTTTTACAATTTCTTCCAGCACTTCTGCAGTTGCCGGACACTGATCCAGCACTCTTCCTCCGTGATTAGATACGATGATCGCATCGGCACCTGCTTCTTTTGCTTTCCTCGCGCCTTTCGCTGTCATCACGCCTTTAACGATAAATGGTCTTCCAGCCATCTTCACAATCTCGGAAAGCTCCTGTACATTCTTGCTTCCTGCGGGCGGATTCATATTTTTCAGAAACGGAAGTCCTGCCGCATCAATATCCATCGCTACCGCAAATGCTCCTGACTTCTTCACCAGTTCCATCTTCTCCCGCACAGTATCCAGATTCCAAGGCTTTACTGTAGGTATCCCGCATCCATCATTTTCACGGATTGCCTCTGTTGCAGCCTCCATTACCTTCGCGTTCACTCCATCTCCGGTAAATGCGGCGATTCCGGCATCTGCACAGGCTGATACCAGTACATTATTATAAGAAACATCATCATACCTGTCACTGTAGTGCAGATTCACGGCTCCAACCGGTCCTGCAAAGAACGGCATCTTAAATTCCTTTCCAAATAAATTCACAGAAGTGTCTGCCTCTCCGCCATCACAGATCGTATCCATGTTTACGCGGATCTCCTGCCACTTTTTATAATTTCTGATCGCAGTATCACCAACACCTTTTGCGCCCGGTCCCGGTATCTGGTTTTTACATGCTCTTCCATCACAGACCGGACAGGCTTTGCAGTAAATCCCCATAGATAATTTTGCGTTTTCCATCATTTCCTGATATGTCATATCATTCCCTGCTTTCTTTTGTTTTCCTGTATCTGGCAGTTTCGACTTTCTGCCGCGTTACTTAGTCAATATGATATGTTACTGTTCGCAGTACCTGTGACCAGCAACGCATCTCGCCATTTTAAATCGCCTTTGGCGATGGGCAAGATGCCATTCAAGATAAAACGTGCATCCTCCGTGCCAATCAGCGCAGTGATTGACACGGTAGTGAACAGTAACTATGATATCACTTTTCTGTCTGTTCGACAAGAATACCTCCTTGTTTTTGACAGGATTTTCCCCTATAATAAAAAACAGAACACTTGAATCATAAAGGAGACTTAACTTAGAATGAAATGCCCTGTATGCGGTCATAAAGTCCGCCCCAGCAAAAAATATCCCGGCAAATATCTCTGTGATACCTGCCGTAAAAGATTCCCGGCATCTGCTGTGATTCCGGATGATACAGATACCCGAAGTGCCAGATCTTCTGCTCATAAGCATGGATCTGTTTCCGGAAAAAAGCGCCCGGCTGCCAGACAGCAGGCTTTTTTCGACGATCCCCTGAACGGACCGGAGATCTACCACAGCACAGCAGCTGCCATGCGCAGCATGCGTAAAAATGTTCCGGAAGCAGACGAAGCAGAGGCTCAAAAGAAAACCACTGGGAAAAAAGAGACTGAAGAAATTTCTACAGACAAACCTTTTTCTGGAAATGACTCTTCCGGACAGGAGCACGCTCCGGTTCCAGAACCAGTTATCAGCTCCGTTCAGACAGATGAACCTGCTGCCAAACCAGCGCCGGTTTCCAAAGACGAGACCGCAGGCACAAAGTCCGATGCATCTGCTGATGATGTAACTTCACCAGAGCAGGCAACAAACCCAAAAAAGAAGAAAAAGAAACACAAAAAAAGTCTGCCGTTTATCATCCTGGTTCTCATCCTGATCATTATTGCGGTTGTATTCCTTTTTTCCAAAATGCACACTTCTTCTGACAATCCTTCCGGCACTTCAACACCGAAGAAGACAGCTGATGCCACCAAAGCAATCTATAAGCAAAACGAGACCGCCGCATATAATGGCATTGAGATCACGATGGACAGCTACGTAGAATCCGAAGGAGATGACTGGTCTGTCCCGACAGAAGGCAATGAATTTATGTTTGTCCATATGACGATCGTCAATCAGACATCTGATGATCTGGTTATCAGCAGTATGGCAAGCTTTGAAAATTATTGTGACGACACCAAACTTGACTACAGTGCAGCTGCATTTACTGCGCTTGCAACCACAAGCGACCAGCCAAAGCTCGATGGAACGATCGCTCCCAGCGAAACCCTGGAAGGATATCTTTCCCTGGAAGTCCCGCTGAACTGGTCTACCGTCGAAATCCGGTATACCGATAAGATCTGGTCTGATGATGCCGTTCATTTTCAGATCAAACGCCAGGAGTAAACTACTACCTGCAGATACATGGATGGCAAAAAGCAAGTTTCTTCGGAATTCTCTGTCAAATAAAAAAAGGATGCAGCTCCAGACTGTATCCTTTTTTATTCCAGAATCTTACAGATTCACTCCGCGTATTTTTTCTTTCTTACTGCCCCTGCGATCACAATCAGAACACCAAGACCTGTCAGTATTTTTCCTGCTGTCACTCCAGGCGCATGATACAAAATTCTGATTTTATGTTTTCCTGCTGCCAGATGAACTCCAAGAAACGCTTTATTCACTTTTTCACATTTCACCTTTACGCCATCTATCGTTACTTCAAACCCTTTATCAAACGGAATGGAAGTAATGAACATTCCATCCTTCTGACTTTTGATTCTACCCTGGATCAGATTCCCTTTCGTCCGCTCTTTATCCACCCTGAATACACTCTGATAAAGGCCGGTACCTTCATTTAACACGCCGGTATATGCACTCATATCTTTCATCGTATACTCTCCTTTTCCAAGAGATAAACGAACCGATTTCTGCCCCTTTTCCAGTCCTACCGCATAGGTAAATACGGTATTTCCGTTATAATATACATGCTGGATTGACGAAAGTTTATTTCGCTCTCCTTCCAGAGATATTTCGATATCCTTTTTCGGTTTTTTATTCTCGATCCGAAACTGTACAAACAGAATCCCATCTTTCTCTTCCTGTTCCGGGACAGCCACTTCGAACTCCTGTGCCTTTTTCATTTTCACCTGATATCCGTTTTCAGTCGGGACAACCAGTGAAATCCCGTTATTCTTTTCCGGAATCCGAAAATCACATTTCTCTACGTCTTCAGCCAGTTCTTCTTTCACCTGTTCTGCCGATACAGTTCCGTCCTTTGTCACAGCATATCTGGTAAATACCAGCTGATTATACGGAAAATCCAGTTTGTCATATTCCGCTTCCGACATCGTCTGATCCGTTTCATAGGCAATCGGTGCTGCATTTTCATTACAGTACACATCCCCTCCCCCGGTCATCCACTTTTTCTCATATCCCGGTACATTCTGACTGGAGATCAGATATTTCACTCCCATCAGCTGCCTGAATACCGGATTCTGTGAAACCGACTGCATCAGGAAATTTCGGTACGGCTGCTCTACCTGAAAATCATTTTTACGGAAATTCTGGTAATCAGCATTATAGGAAGAAGAATACAGGGATGTAATATATTGCTCACTATTCCACACACGATTCAGATTTTCCGCATTTTTCTCTTCATTTCCAACCTGCTCGACCCGGTAGAATCCACCATCTGATGTAATTGCCTTGTCCACAGCTTTCCCGATGGACCGGCTGGTATCTTCCTCATATGCTTTCCTACTCTCCAGATTTCCACTCTTTTCCCAGGAATAGCTTCCGGTAATAATAAGGCTCAGGATCACCGGTCCCAGAACAGCTACTGTCAGATACTTCCGAATCCATACACTATACGCCTGTGCCACGCAGATCAGCAGTGTTATGACCGCATCCAGTAAAAGCAGTTTCCAAAGGACTTCGCTTTTCATATCATCCTTCTTCAGATAAATATATATAACAACCGCCAGACATGGCAGAAACATCCAGATTCTCCCTATTTTCTGATTTTTCAGCTTCTCCAGATATTTTGCCGTAAGATAGCACATAAGCGGCAAAAATGGGATCAGCGACTTCGGTCTGACATAAAGTGCACCATTGAGCAGATACGAAAAAAACGGAACTGTCAGCACCACCAGACAGCCAAGCGACAGAATCTTCTCATAAGCCTTTTTATAAAAAAGTCCGGTCAGCAAAATAATCAGCATCAGACAGCTAAGTCCCGGTCCATATGCCCCATACAGAAATTTTTCCAAATTGATCTGCGGTGTCAGAAGCTGCCAGAGATCTGTTTTTTCTCCCCTGCTTCCGCTTCTCCCGAGAAGAGCCATCGCAGTCGGCACAAGAAGAACTCCTGCAAGCATGATTGCCGTCAGGATCCTTCCTGCAAACCGCAGTCCGTCACCTAAAAATCCTTTTACCGTAATCATCTCTTCTGCCCGCTCTTTCGTCCTTGCATACCGGTAAATTCCATATAGACCAAGCGCCAGTATTCCACCAATGCTGAAATAAAAGCTTGTCATGATCATCAGAAAGGTTCCGCCGATCAGCAGACCGGATTTTTTCTGTTCAAAATACCGGTCAATTCCCAAAAATGTCAGACAAAGAAATGGCATATAATTTACAAACATAATCTGATGCGACGACTGATAGATCATAGGTCCTGCGAAAAGGAACATCAGCGCTGTCATCCCACTTACCACAGCTGTAAATTCCCGGCTTTTCAGCCACCGGTACAAAATTATAACCGCTGCTGCCAGACAGACAATACTTGCCACCATCATATAATCCGACATCTTCACATTCGGCAGAAGATAACCGATCAAAACGACCGGACTAAACAATCCATAATAAGAAAAATTATAAATATTCTGACCGCCGCCAATATTTAATGCAAACTCAGGAAAAAACTGCCCTGTACGATAAAACTGCTGCCGGAAATATTCCGGAAACACACTGTGCTGACTGCTCCAGTCCACCTTTGCCCCAAAAATATTTCCTGCGCCTGTAGAGTACAGACAAGCGATAACCGTAAGCAGGACCAGTGCCATTTCCCATAGCAGATCTTTTCTACGCTCTTTCATACTTCTGCTCCTTATCATCGCTGGAATCCTTTAAAATAAAAATCGGACGTTTCTTCGTCTCAAGATAAGTCTTTGACAGATACTCCCCTACAATTCCGGTACAAAGAAGCTGTACTCCACTGACCATGAAAATAATACAGGCAAGTGACGGCCAGCCAGATACCGGATCTCCCCAGACCAGCGTCCTTACTATGATCACTGCGATCATAATAAAGGAAAGCAGGCAGAACAGTACACCCACTACCGAAGCCAATGAGAGCGGTGCCACTGAAAATCCGGTAATTCCCTCCACAGAATACTTAAACAGCTTCCACATGGACCACTTGGTTTTTCCGGCAGAACGCTCAATATTATCGTACTGCAGCCATTTTGTACGGAATCCAACCCAGCCGAAGATACCCTTTGAAAAACGGTTATACTCGCTCATTTCCAGAACTGCCTGCACCATCTTCCGCTTCATCAGCCGGTAATCTCTCGCTCCATCTACAATCTCTGTCTTTGAAATAGCATTTACAAATTTGTAAAAGCTTTCTGACAGGAAAGAACGGATACGTGGCTCTCCGGTTCTTGTGGCCCTTTTTGTCGCTACATTATCGTATCCATCCTCCTGCAGGATCTCATACATCTCAGGTAATAGCGCCGGTGGATCCTGAAGATCTACATCCATAAGTGCAACATAATCGCCTTCCGATGCTTTCAGTCCTGCATAGATCGCAGCTTCCTTTCCAAAGTTTCTGGAAAATGAAAGATATCTGCATCTGCTGTCCTTTTCATTCAGGTCTTTCATGATACCAAGCGTCGCATCTGATGAACCATCATCTACAAAAATCAGTTCAAATACAACATCCTTCATCTCGTCCATTACACGGCACATTTCTTTATAATAAACAGGCAGTGCTTCCTCTTCGTTATAACATGGTACGACTACCGAAATCTTATCCATATTCTTCACCTCGGAAGTAGAGTTTACTCTATTTTTATTAAATATGCATATCCTTTTTCCTTAATATTTTCTGAAAAATTTCCAAACAGAAAATTACATTAAAAAAAAGTGTGCTCCGGCACTTTCCAGTCCCAGGGCACACACATTTTCCATACCTTTATTTAACAATTGTATACTGAAGTAATTCATAATGAAGGCAGCTTCCTTCCCGGATCTCTTCCGGAAGAAGCGCTCTTACTACCATCTTTGCCTCTTCCTCCGGCAGATCGGTCCGCTTCAGCATCGCATAGTCTCCGTCGATTCTCTCTACAATATAATCACAAACCAGCATATTGTTCCTCCTCTTTTTTCTTCTATCTTAGCTCGCCGCCGCTCTTTTTTCAACTACAAGCTCAGGAGTTACATTCTGATGCCGGTAAATACTCAGCAAAATTCCCATCAATACTGCTGAAACCATCTGGCCACTTCGTCCATATCCGAAGAACAGACACCAGGCTCCCTGACCGAACCCGGATACTCCAATGTTCGCCATCAGTGACAGCAGGAACTGAATTGCCAGAACCATCACACAGCCAAATCCCATCATCATACCAAGCTGGTTCTTCTGCTTCAGCGTGCTTCTTAAAAACCAGCACAACAAACCGGCAATTATTGCAATACAAAGAACCATCACAAGAATTCCACAATACCCCGCAATTCCAAGCATCATATAATCCGCGGAACTGATACGGTCCCCAGTCCAAAAGTCCTCTACTCCGGTGGCGCGTCCAACTGCCATACATTTCGACAGTAGATCCCGTACTGCCCCAAGTGTTGTTCCTTCCATCATTTCTGACTTATTCACTGCAAACATCGCCAGGATACGGCTTTTCTGATATTCCGCACCAAAGAAGAAAAAATATGCCAGTATGCCAACCGGAACTCCAACAACACTGATACCTATTCCGGTCATCACCTTTGTAACCGCAACCTGATACCATCCCTTTTCCAGTGCCAGCATCAGCATAAAGATACAGGAAAGTCCAACCGTCCCTGCCATCATAGAATCCGGACAGGTGATCAGGATCCCTGCGATAAGCAGCATCCAGACTGTGGCTTTAAGAACAGCACCATATCCTTCTCCCCGGTACCGGTACAACACTGCACCATACAACGGAAGAAACAGCCAGCTCATCAGCGAAAGACTTACACTGAAGCCGCCTACTCCAATCCACCTTGTCGCACCATTGACCTGAAGGGCGAAAAAATGTCTCATCAAAACCAGCAATAACAGATACCCACCGGTCAGAAGCCTTGCATGCTTTCCTATCCAGCTGTAATCCATATAGCACACCATGATCATAACCGGAAATGCTATCGCTATTCGGAATATCTGCCGGATCCCTGCAACATATCCATAGTTTTCATTTTGTTGCAAAAAGAATGCCGCAAAAATTCCACTCAGGATTTCCATCAGAGCGATCACCAAAATTGCTTTCCACGGCATCTTCGGTCTGTGGATCTGATCCATCTCCACACCGACTTCAACCGGATCGCCCATCTCACGTACTGCAGATTTTTCTGCCTCCGCCTCTGTCATTCCTTCTTCAAGAAAAGCCTGTTTCTGGTCTTCGATATGATCTTCCACTTCACGTGCGATCACCGGACACATCTTTTTACAGCGGATCTGGCTTGTCAGCAGTTCCAGATAATCACGTCGTTCCAAAGCACACACCTCCGATCACCTGTAAAATAGCTTCTGAATACTCTTTCCATTCTTCTTTTTTTACTTTATACTGCTTTTTTCCTTCTTTTGTAAGCTGGTAATACTTCCTCATCTTGCCTCCGGCTTCCTGCTCATATACGGTAAGCCATCCTTTCTCTTCCATGGAATGCAGAAGCGGATATAAGGTTCCCGCTTTCAGTTCAAATACATTGTTCGACTTTCCTTTCAGAGTGTCGATCATCTCATATCCATACATATCCTTCTCTTCCAACAGACTTAAGATCAAAAGCGTCGTACTCCCTGATATCAGGCTTTTATCAACTGCCATCTCGTTCTCCTTTCTTATATCGGTCATCTATACATCATCTATTTGTTATTATATATCGGCAATCTATATACGTCAATACTTTCACTGGAATTTATCTCTTCTTCATAAGTTTTTAAGATATTTCAGGATTTCTTTATCCGCCCGTCACATTCTTTCCATAATTTTCCGTTATACTAAATGCATAAAGTTAAGGGACGCCGATAATCCTATACGATATCAGCTCTGTAAGGTTATCAGGATGTCCGCCTAAAAAATCAGGCATACGTCTTTGACTTATACCTTTTATATATATCTTCTCTCTACTCTGCCGATACAGTTTTGTATCGGCTCTTTTTTTATTCTGTAATTCTTTTTCTCCTTTCCTCTTTCCTGAAAAAAGTTCTTTTTTAATATAATAGAAATGTCCCGGTGTATCATGCCTTTTTTATCTGTCAGAATATTTCTGCAGAACCTTCTGATAAATAAAATAAAAAAATAAAAATATTTAATTTTTTTCAAAAAAACACTTGCAAAAAGTATGGCCTTATGATATTATAATTTTCGGTCACTGTTGTAAAACAGTTCGACAAAATAGTTTTGGCTCCGTGGTCAAGCGGTTAAGACATCGCCCTTTCACGGCGGTAACACGGGTTCGATTCCCGTCGGAGTCACTTGGTTTAAGCCAATTGTATATACACAGCAATATGCCGATGTGGCTCAATTGGCAGAGCAGCTGATTTGTAATCAGCAGGTTATCGGTTCGAGTCCGATCATCGGCTTTTGTCCTTAGTGGGACGTATTTAATTTGGACCTTTAGCTCAGCTGGTTAGAGCAATCGGCTCATAACCGATCGGTCCCGGGTTCGAGTCCCTGAAGGTCCACTTTTTTAAAAATTTCATATGGCCCGATGGCTCAGTTGGTTAGAGCGCCGCCCTGTCACGGCGGAGGTCGTGGGTTCGAGTCCCATTCGGGTCGCTTAACTGATTATTCAGTTTTCGGGATCATAGCTCAGCTGGGAGAGCATCTGCCTTACAAGCAGAGGGTCATAGGTTCGAGCCCTATTGGTCCCATTTTCATTATAATTTCATAATGATATGCCGCAGTGGCGGAACTGGCAGACGCCCGGGACTTAAAATCCCGTGGGTAGTGATACCCGTACCGGTTCGATTCCGGTCTGCGGCATTAGTTAAAAATGGGAGAAACGTTGAATTTACAGCGTTTCTCTTATTTTTTTGCTTCAAAAAGTTTGAACACCTTTGAACACTTTATGATGAAATACCAAGATTCTGAAAAGCAAGCCTGTCATTCTTCCTCTTATTGACATTCCGCAAGTAATGCAATGTTGTAGCTGTCTCACTATGTCCCATTAAATAACTAA
>Ga0129313_1000647_pt1 | contig 26947 bp, 34 predicted proteins | sample O1105metagenome_FD_94436 | JGI IMG/M metagenome (GOLD analysis project Ga0129313, IMG submission 94436) | Orangutan group fecal microbial communities from fecal samples from Wisconsin, USA - O1105 metagenome | ecosystem: Host-associated > Mammals > Digestive system > Large intestine > Fecal...
CGTGTTCCTGTCCCGCGACTTTAAGGAAAAGCTCATCGACACCATCGCAGCCGGCGAGACGAAGTTCGTCTACACCGACGAGTCTCTGGTGGTGGACGCCGCCGTTGAGCCTGTGGTCGACGGGGAAGAGGGCGGCATCGGCACAACGGACGATGTGCTGCCCGACGACGGCACGGCCGTGGAGTCCTCCGCTACGATGGAATACACCATCGAGCGCAGCCAGAACCACGCCAACTGGGTCATCCGCCAGCAGCAGGCCTCCCGTCAGTACGACTCCTATCAGTTCCCCAGCTCCACGCATTGGCTGGGTACGGACCGCTACGGCATGGATATGCTGACCCGTCTGATGTACGGCGGCCGCGTGTCCCTGATGATCGGCTTCATCGTCATCATCATTGAGACCGTTCTGGGCGTTATCCTCGGCGGTATCGCCGGTTACTTCGGCGGCTGGGTGGATAACCTCATCATGCGTCTGGTGGATATCTTCTACTGCATCCCCTCCATGCCCATCATCCTGATCCTCGGCGCCGCCATGGACAATATGCGCGTGGAGCCCGGCAGACGACTGATCTACCTGATGCTCATCCTCGGTATCCTCGGCTGGGCGGGTATCGCCCGTCTCGTCCGCGGCCAGATCCTGTCCCTGCGTGAGCAGGAGTTCATGACAGCCACCGAGGCCTGCGGCATCAGCGTCAAGAGCCGCATCTTCAAGCATCTGATCCCCAACGTCATCCCCCAGCTGATCGTGAACTGCACCATGGGTCTGGGCTCCGTCATCATCATGGAGGCTACCCTGAGCTTCCTGGGTCTGGGCGTTAAGTTCCCCTTTGCGTCTTGGGGCAACATCATCAACGACGTTAATAATACCCATACGCTGACGACCTACTGGTTCATCTGGATCCCCGCGGGCATGCTGCTGCTGCTCACCGTCCTCGCCTTCAACCTGGTCGGCGACGGTCTGCGCGACGCGTTCGACCCGAAGATGAAGCGCTAAGGAAGGAGGGCATCAGAAATGGCTAAAAAGCAGAATGACGGCTATCTTTCCGCAAAGGAATCCCGCCGCATCTCCAAAGAAAACCGTAAGATCACCAATCAGCTGGAAAAGCAGCACAAGCGTAAAAACGTACCCGAGAGCGAGTATCTGACCCAGATGAAGGACGAGGCCAACGTTCTGGAGATCGACAACCTGCACACCTACTTCTTTACCGACGTGGGCGCGGTGCACTCCGTGGACGGCATTTCCTTCAACATCCCCGTTGGCAAGACCGTGGGCGTCGTGGGCGAGTCCGGCTGCGGCAAGTCCGTGACCAGCCTGTCCATCATGCAGCTTCTGCAGCGTCCGCAGGGTCAGGTCGTGGAGGGTGAGATCCGCCTGAATCTGGGCGACAAGGCCTACGACGTCACGAAGGCGCCGGACAGTGTGATGCAGCATCTGCGCGGCAACTTCGTTTCCATGATCTTCCAGGAGCCCATGACGGCGCTGAACCCGGTGTTCCGCATCGGCGACCAACTCAATGAGGTTCTGACCCTCCACAACGAGGAGGGCCTCAACAAGGAGCAGATCAAGGAGCGTACCATCAAACTGCTGGAGATGGTGGGCATCGCCAACAGCGAGGGTGTGTACAAGAACTTCCCCCACGAGCTGTCCGGCGGTATGCGCCAGCGTGTCATGATCGCCATGGCACTGGCGTGCAATCCCCGTCTGATCATCGCCGACGAGCCCACCACGGCTCTGGACGTGACCATTCAGGCGCAGATCCTCGATCTGCTGCGCAACCTGAAGGATAAGATCAATTCCTCCATCATGTTCATCACCCACGATCTGGGAGTCATCGCCGAGATGGCGGACTATGTGGTGGTCATGTATGCGGGACGCATCGTGGAGCAGGGCACGGCGGAGGAGATCTTCGCGCATCCCGCCCATCCCTACACCATCGGTCTGATGGCTTCCAAGCCGGTGGTCGGCAAGCAGGTCGACAAGCTCTATTCCATCCCCGGCAAGGTTCCCAACCCCATCAATATGCCGAACTACTGCTACTTCAAGGATCGCTGCGAGATGTGCCTGGAGCGCTGCAACGGCGAATATCCCTGCGAGATCAGCATTTCTCCCACCCACCGGGTGTCCTGCTACCGCTACTATGACGGCAAGCGCCCCGATCTGGAGGATCAGGTAGAGAGAGTGCTGAACGGCACAGAGAATAAAAAGGAGGGTGAATAAGATGGCTGCGCATAAGGACAATCCGTTTCAGGATCCCAATTTCACCCCCGTGGAGTATGATCCCCAGTACATCCTGCAGGTCAACCACCTGAAGAAGTATTTCCCCATCAAGAGCGGCATGATCTCCCACACCGTTGGCCACGTTAAGGCGGTGGACGGCGTGACCTTCAACCTCAAGCGCGGCACCACCATGGGCCTCGTGGGTGAGTCCGGCTGCGGCAAGACCACCACCGGCCGCACCATCCTCCGGCTGTACGACGATAAGACCGCCGGTCAGGTGCTGTTCAACGGGCAGGAGGTCTACGATCTGTCTCCCAAGGAGATGCGTGCCCTGCGTACCAAGATGCAGATCATCTTCCAGGATCCGTTCTCCTCTCTGTCCCCCCGTATGCCGGTGGGCGAGATCATCGGCGAGGCGGTGCGTGAGCACAATCTGGTGCCGAAGGCGGAGTTTGACGATTACATCGATCAGGTCATGGACAACTGCGGTTTGCAGCCCTTCCACAAGGACCGCTATCCCCACGAGTTCTCCGGCGGCCAGCGGCAGCGTATCTGCATCGCCCGTGCGCTGGCACTGAATCCCGAGTTCATCGTCTGCGATGAGCCGGTGTCCGCGTTGGACGTGTCCATTCAGGCGCAGATCATCAACCTGCTGAAGGACATTCAGCAGAAGTACAAACTGACGTACCTGTTTATCAGCCACGACCTGTCCGTGGTGGAGCATATTTCCGACACGGTGGGCGTCATGTATCTGGGCAATCTGGTGGAATACGGCGCAACGGAGGATATCTTCCGCAACCCGCTGCATCCCTACACCAAGGCGCTGTTCTCCGCCATCCCCATCCCCGATCCCACGGTGAAGATGAACCGTATCGTGCTGGAGGGCAGCATCCCGTCTCCCGCCAACCCGCCCAAGGGCTGCAAGTTCCACACCCGCTGCGCCAACTGCATGGAATGCTGCAAGGAGGAGACTCCCGTCCAGCGTGAGCTGGAGCCGGGTCACTTCGTGGCGTGCCATCTGTACGATAAGTGATGGCCAAAAAGCGGACATATGAAGACGACGACGGTCGTACCATCGCGGATATGAGCGGCCTTGAGCCGATGCCCATGCTGTTCCCCCGCATCCCCAAGGCAAAGAAGGAATCCGAGGAGCCGGAGGGCAACGATGACCGCCCGTGGGAAAACGGAGAGGCGTTCACCGATGACCAGCGCCGGGCTGCCGTGGGCGGCGCTTTGAAAGCGGCATTGCTCATCGCAGGCGCGTTCCTCGTCGCAGGAGCCATCGCCATCCTTTTGATGCAGGCTGCATGGAACCATTAAATGTAAAAAGAACACAGCGGTTATTGCCGCTGTGTTCTTTTTTTGCGCCCAAGGGTGCTGTGCGGCATATTCGGGGACGAGCCGTCATACAAGTTAATAACACACAGGAGGGGAGCGGAGAGCATGGAGTTGAGTTATGCCATCGCACGGTATGAGCAGGCCGCGGAGCTGCTGCCGATCCGCTGGCAGCAGGCGGCACGCCGTTTGCCGGACTGGCGCAAGGCACAGGCGGAGGAGTTTCGCCTCCGTACCGGGCGGCCCATGACGGTGCTGACCTGCGAGGGGGAGGTACTCGTCAGCGATGAGCTGCCGCGGCAACTGGTCACACAGTCGGATCTGGAGCAGTTATGCGATATGGTGACGGGGTACTCCCGCTACGCCGTGTCGGACACGCTGAGCAAAGGATATCTCATCGGGCGGGGTGGCTTTCGCATCGGCGTATGCGGCACAGCCGTTCTCCGCGCCGGCGTCAATACCAACCTGCGGGACATCTCCTCCGTCACCGTGCGCATCAGCCGTCAGATACGGGGAATATCCGAGCCGCTGCTGGCGGAGCTGTGGGGGCCGGAGGGCTTTCCCAGCACACTGCTGCTGGCGCCGCCGGGGGCGGGCAAGACCACATTGCTGCGAGACATGATCTGCGCCCTGTCCGATGGCAGCGAGACGCGCCCCGCCTGCCGGGTGGGATTAGTGGACGAGCGGGGCGAGCTGGCCGCCATGTACCGGGGCGTGCCGCAGTTGGAGGTCGGCGCGCACACCGATGTGCTGGACGGCTGCCCCAAGGCACTGGGCGTTATCATGCTGCTGCGCGCGGCCAATCCGCAGATCATCGCGGTGGATGAGATCACGGCGGAGGAGGATCTGCGGGCCATGCTGACCGCCGCCAACTGCGGTGTGGCGCTGCTGGCCACCATCCATGCCGCCGACCGGGAGGAGCTGGCACGTAAGCCGCTGTTTGCCAAGCTGTTGGAGATGCAGGTGTTCCGGCGTCTGGTGACCATCACCGTGGAGCATGGCCGCCGGGTGTACCGGACAGAGCCGCTGTGACCGGCAAGCTGTTGGGGGCGGCGCTGATCGGCGCTGCCGCCGTCTGGGGCTTTGCGGCGCGGCAGCGGCAGCTGCGGCAGCGCCGGGAGCTGGTAGGCTCGCACCAACAGGCGCTGGGACACATGGCATCGGCCATCCGCTGGCAGCGTCAACCCATGACGCCGCTGCTGACCGAGCTGACCCGGCGGCAGGCTTGCGGCGGATACTTCGCCGCCGTCCTGCGAGAGGTGGAGGGCCATACTCCTTTATATGCTGCATGGCAAAAGGCCTTTGCGGAGCTGCCGGACAGAGAAGCGGCGGAGATATTGCTGGCGGTGGAGCTTACCGGCGACGAGACGCACCTGCTGGCGGGACTGGAATACGCACAGCTCCGGCTGCGCCGGTTGGGGGAGCAGCGGGAGCAGGAGGATAGACGGGATCGCCGGCTCACCGGCGCGGCGCTGTTTTCCGCCGCCGGGCTGCTGGTGATCCTACTGATTTGAGGTACGACATGGATGTTGATCTGATCTTCAAAATTGCCGCCGTCGGTATTCTGGTGGCGGTGCTGAACCTGCTGCTGGTTCGCAGCGGGCGGGAGGAACAGGCGTTGATGACCACTTTGGCGGGGCTGGTGGTGGTGCTGATGATGCTGGTGCAGCAGATCAGCGACCTGTTCGAGCTGGTCAAGACCCTGTTTTCACTGTGAGAGATGGAAGCGGTCATGCGTTTTTGCGCCCTGTGCGTTACGGGCGCGCTGCTGGCGGTGCTGCTGAAGCGGACAAATCCGGACATGGCGCTGCTGCTGGCACTGGCGGTCTGCGGCGCGGCGCTGCTGCTGCTGGCGGAGCCGCTGGAGGAGATCCGGGACTTTCTCACACAGTTGGCGGGCGGGGGACAGCTGCCTGCGGAGCTGTTTGCGCCGCTGGTCAAGACGGTGGGCGTTGCCCTCGTCAGCCGGACAGGCTCCGACCTGTGCCGGGACGCGGGGGAGGGCGCCATGGCGTCTCTGGTGGAGACGGCGGGGGCTGTCATCGCCATCCTTGTCTCCCTGCCGCTTTTTCAGGCGGCGTGGGATATGCTGCGGGGGCTGCTATGAGGGGCGTGCGCATGGCGCTGTCGACAGCGGTGCTGCTGTGGCTGTTGGTCGTACCGGCGCTGGCGGCAGCCGTACCGGACAGCGTGACGGACGCCTTGCCGCCGGAGACGGCCTCCCGGCTGGAGGGCCTGAACGAGTGCGCCGACCACACCGCATGGACGGAGGGGGTGTCCCTGCTGTGGGAGGAGGCCCGGCAATATCTGGGTGCGGCGCTGCGGGAGAAGGCATCCGGTGCGGCACTGCTGCTGGGCGTAGTGCTGCTGTGCGGCGTGGCGGAGAGCTTCCTCGCGGCGGCGGCGCAGCCCGCTGTGCCGCAGGTCGTTCCGATGGCGGGGGCGCTGGCCATCACCCTCGTTGCCGCCGGGGACTTTCAACGGATGATGGGACTGGGGGTGGAGACGATGGAGGAGCTGGACATATTCGCCAAGGCGCTGCTGCCCACGCTTTCGGCGGCGGTGGCGGCCAGCGGCGGCATCGCCTCCGCCAGCGCCAAGCAGGTCGCCACCGTGTTCTTTACCAACCTGCTGCTCACCGTTATCCGACGGCTGCTGCTGCCGCTGCTGTACGGCTGTATCGCGGCGGCCGCCGCCGACGCCATGGTGCCGGGACACAGCCTGAAAAAGATCGGCGCGGGCATCAGCAGGGCGGTGACGTGGGCGCTGACGGCGGCCATGGTGGCGTTCACCGGCTTTCTGACCCTGACCGGCGCTGCCGCCGGTGCGGCGGACGCCATGACGGTGCAGATGACACGCTCTGCCATTTCCGCGGCGGTGCCGGTGGTAGGCTCCATCATCTCCGAGGCCACGGGGACGGTGCTGGCGGGGGCGGGTGTGCTGAAGGGCGCTATTGGCATCTTCGGGATGCTGGCGGTGCTGTCCATCTGCCTGACGCCCTTCCTCCAGATGGCGGTGCAGTATCTTTTATATAAGCTGGCGGCGTTTCTGGCAGGCACCATCACCGAGGGGCCGCTGGCGGGGCTGATCGACGCGCTGGGTACGGCCTTCGGCCTGATGCTGGGCATGACCGGCAGCTGCGCGTTGCTGCTGCTGATCTCCATCACCTCCTCTGTATCGGCGGTGCTCCCATGATCGGGGCGCTGCGGACATGGCTGCTGTCCATCATCGCAGCCGGACTGGTGCTGGCGATCCTGTATGCGCTGGTGCCGAAGGGCCGTCTGCGGCCCATCGTGCGCACCACTGGCGGTGTGGTGCTGATGCTGGTGATCCTCCGGCCGGTGCTGGGGTTCGACTTTCCGGATTTTGCCGCGTCCTATGACGACTACGCACAGGAGATACAGGCGCTGACGGAGACCTACCGGGCGGCGGACGCGGCGGAGCTGGCGGCTATCATAGAGCAGCGGACGGCTGCATATATATCGGATAAGGGCGCGGCGCTGGGCGTGACCTGTCACGCGGAGGTGGAGACGGAGCTGCGCTCCGGCGTGCCCTATCCCTGCGCCGTGACGCTGGACGTGGAGAGAGATGAGGCGCTGGCCGCCTGTATCGCCGCCGAGCTGGGCATCGGCGAGGAGCGGCAGACATGGCTGACGCCTTAGATGAGGTGACGTATGAAGCTGGAGAAATGGACGGGACTGCTGAAAAAATACCGGCTGGCGGCGCTGGTCGTGCTGCTGGGCGTGGTGTTGATGCTGCTGCCCACCGGCGGCAAGGCACAGACCTCCGGCGACGGCAGCGAGACGCTGTGGGAGGCATTCTCTCTGGAGGAGACGGAGAAGCGCATGGCGGAGGTGCTGGGTGCCATCGACGGCGTAGGCCGCGTGCGGATCATGCTGACGCTGCGCGCCGGCTCCACCCTGCGTCTGGCGGAGGACAGCAGCCTCTCCGACAGCAGCAGCGGTCAGACCAAGCAGGAAAAGCAGGTGCTCACCGTCAACCGCGGCAGCGGACGGCAGGAGGTGGTGGTCACCCAGCAGCTCTACCCCACCTATCAGGGTGCGGTGGTGGTCTGCGAGGGGGCCGGCAGCAGCAGTGTGCGGCTGGCGGTGGTAAACGCCGTGTCCGTGCTGACGGGACTGAGCAGCGACAAGATCTCAGTGGTCAAGTGGAAGTCATAGAAAAATGAGGAGGAGAGCAGGCATGAAACAGGTATGGAAGCGGCGTGCGGTGGTGGCGGCGGTGCTGTTGTTGGTAGGTACCTCGGTGTATCTCAACTGGCGCTATGCCGGCAATGTGGAGGACAGCGGCAAAAAGGTGCTGGGGCAGTCGGCACTGGTAAACGGTGAGGCGAAGGATGCGGAGGTGACAGGCGCAGGGGACGACTACTTCGCCACAGCGCGGCTGAGCCGTAAGCAGGCCCGCGACACAGCCATCGGTATGCTACAGGAGGCGCAGGTGGACGAAAACGCCGCGGAGGACGTGCTGAACGAGGCGTCCCGTACCTTGCAGGTGCTGGCGGCGTACACGGTGGCGGAGTCCCAGATCGAGAATCTGGTGGTGGCCAAGGGCTATGCCGACTGCGTGGTCTTCATGGGCGAGGAAACCGTCAGCGTGGTGGTATCCGACCCGGACGGTCTGGACGCGGTGGACGTGGCGCGCATCAAGGATATCGTGGTCAGCGAGACAGGCTACACCCCGGAGCAGATCAAGATCATGGAGGCGGGGGCGGCTTCCGGCAGTGTACAGACCGGCGGCGTACAGACGGCGGAGCAGACCGATGACGCAAAATAGGTGTTGTATTTTGACATGGAAAATGGTATACTAAACTGAATCACGAAAGACAGCGCAAGGAGATAACGTGACATGGCTGAAAATAAAGAATACATGATCCATCAGGAGGAGGACGGCGCCATCCAGATCTCGGAGGACGTTGTGGCTTCCATTGCTTCCACCACCGCATCGGAGGTGGAGGGTGTCAGCGCCATGATGGGCGGCAGCGTGGGCGGCAAGAAGATGTCCGCCAAGGGCGTCCGTGTGGAGATGGACGGCGACGGCATTGTGGTGAACCTGTTTATCGTTGTCCGCTACGGCAGCGCCATCGGCGATGTGGCGAAGCGGGCCCAGCAGGTGGTTCGCACCGCGCTGGAGGGCATGACGGGCTTCAAGGTAACGGCGGTCAACGTCCATGTGGGCGGCATCGGCTTCAATTAAACGAAACGATCTGAGAGAGAAAAGGGTACGATTTATGACACGCAATACAGCCCGCGAGATCGCCATGCATCTCGCCTACGAACTGAGCTTTACAGACCTGCCCGTGGAGGCGTTTCTGGATCAGCAGCTGAGCGCGGAGAGCTTTGCCGCATTGGCACCGGAGCATCCCATCTACGAGGAGCGGCCCAACACCAAGCAGGAGGCGTATATCCGCCGCCTTGTCTCCGGTGTGTCGGAGCACGCGGCGGAGCTGGACGCGGACATTGAAAAATACGCCAAGGGCTGGCGGTTCGAGCGTATCTCGCTGGTGGCCTCCGCCATCATGCGGGTGGCCATGTACGAGATGCTCTACATGGCGGATATTCCCGCCGGCGTCGCCATCAACGAGGCGGTGGAGATCGCCAAGAACTACGAAACGCCGGAGGTGGTGAAATTCATCAACGGCATTCTGGGCAGCTTTGCCCGCGGCGAGTTGAAGGACTAAAACAGAAAGGCAGAGCTTGCGCTCTGCCTTTTCCGCATGGAATAAGGAGAATGGCATGGACGAACGGCATGTATTTACCGTTACCGAACTGAATCGCTGCGTCAAGGATCTGGTGGAAGCGGTACCCGCCTTCAGTGACCTGCTGCTGCGGGGGGAGATCTCCAACTACAAGGTATACCCCTCCGGCCACCACTATTTTACGCTGAAGGACAGCGAGAGCGCTCTGCGGTGCGTGATGTTCAAGGGCTCGGCCATGAAGCTGCGGTTCAAGCCGGAGAACGGGATGCAGGTCATCGCCTCCGGCCGCATCAGCGTCTACCCGCGGGACGGCGCGTATCAGCTGTATTGCAGCGGTCTGTCCGCCGACGGCGTGGGCGACCTGTATGTGGCCTTTGAGCAGCTGAAGGAGAAGCTGTACCGGGAGGGGCTGTTCGACCCGGCCCACAAGAAGCCGCTGCCCCGGTTCCCCCGGCGTATCGCCATCGTCACCTCCTCGGCGGGTGCGGCGGTACACGATATGATCCGCATCCTCCGCCGCCGGTATCCCATCGCCAAGGTGCTGCTGCTGCCGGTACGGGTGCAGGGGGTGGAGGCGCCGCCGGAGATCGTGGGCGCTATCCGCTACGCCAACCGCTACCAGCTGGCGGACGTGCTGATCACCGGACGCGGCGGCGGCTCGTTGGAGGATCTGTGGGCCTTCAACGATGAGCGGGTGGCCCGCGCCATCTACGAGTCGGAGATCCCGGTGATCTCCGCCGTGGGACACGAGCCGGATGTCGCTATCAGCGACTTTGTGGCGGACCGCCGGGCGTCCACACCCTCCAACGCGGCGGAGATCGCCGTACCGGACATGGCAGAGCTGCTGCGGTACTTACAGGACGCGGACGAGCGGATGGCACAGAGCCTGCTTCACAGTCTGCGCCGGCAGGAGGACAGGCTCACTGTACTGGAGAAAAAACGTGTGCTGACAGACCCCACCGCCTTTCTGGCGGATCGGCGGCTGTATCTGGATCACATCGTCCACCGGCTGTCCGCTGCGGGCAAGAGCTGTGTGGAGGGGGAGAGCCGCCGTTTTGCGGCGGCTGCTGCCGCGCTGGATGCCCTCAGCCCGCTGAAGGTGCTGGCGCGGGGCTATGCCGTGGCACAGAGCGGGGACGGTACGATACTGAAGAATACCGCCGATGCGGCGGTGGGAGAGCGCATCCGCGTCCGGCTGGCGCAGGGCAGCCTGCAATGCGACGTGGTGGATAAGGAGGACTGACATGGCGGCAAAAAAGACGTTTGAGGAGAATATGGCCCGTTTGGAGCAGATCGTGGCGCTGTTGGAAAAGGGCGACGCCCAGCTGACGGACAGTCTGGCGCTGTTCGAGGAGGGGACAAAGCTGGCGGCACAGTGCCGCAAGGAGCTGGACGGTGCGGAGCAGAAGGTGGTCAAGCTGATGAAGGGCCCTGACGGCGCGCCTATCGAGAGCGATTTTCTGACGGAGGAATGACCATGCACTACGAAACACAGTACGCGGCGTACCAGCAGGCCATTGAGGAGTACCTGTCCGGTCTGTTTACCGCCGACACCCCCTATAAGAAGCTGTACGAGTCCATCCGGTACAGCCTGCTGGCCGGCGGCAAGCGCATCCGGCCGGTGCTGACGCTGGAATTTGCCCGTCTGGGCGGCATCGACTGGCATCTGGCGCTGCCCTACGGCTGTGCGCTGGAGCTGGTACACAACTACTCCCTGATCCACGACGACCTGCCCTGCATGGATGACGACGACCTGCGCCGGGGCAAGCCCACAAACCACAAGGTCTACGGCGAGACGCTGGCGGTACTGGCGGGAGACGCCATGCAGCCGGAGGCATTCCGTCTGTTGGCGGAGGCGCCCTGTCTGTCGGCGGAGAACCGGCTGGAGGCTGTCCGCACCCTGTCCCGCGCCTGCGGCGCTGACGGCATGGTGGCCGGGCAGGTGCTGGATACGGTGTACGACGTGGGAGACGAGGCGGGCTTGACGACGCTGAACCGGCTCAAGACCGGCGTGATGATCTCCGCGGCGGCGGAGCTGGGCTGTATTGCCGCGGAAATGCCCGCCGCCATGCGGGCGCAGGCGCTGGTATATGCCGACGCCATCGGCCGGGGCTTCCAGATCCGGGACGATATGCTGGATGTGGAGGGCGATCAAGCGGTGTTCGGCAAGCCCATTGGCTCCGACGCGGAGGAGGGCAAGGTGACCTTCGTGGACGTGATCGGCTTGGACGCCTGCCGCCGGGAGGTAGCCGCCTGCACGGAGCAGGCCAAGTCCGCCGTGGCGGATTGGCCGGAGCACGACTTCCTCTGGGAGCTGGCGGACCGCATGGTGGGCCGCACAAAATAAGTAAAAAGAGATGCCCGCGCTATGCAGCGCGGACATCTCTTTTTTATTGATCTTTTCCAAAGTCGCACAGTGGCTGTAAAGGACATTCACTGCACAGCGGGCTTCGCGCCATGCACAGCGCCCGTCCGTGGAGCACCATGCGGTGACAGAAATTGTTGGACTCCTCCGGCGGGATGGCACAGCGCAGCTGCTTTTCCACCTTGAGGGGATCCTTGCTGCCATCGGTGATGCCCAGCCGTCCGGTGATACGGATGCAGTGGGTGTCGCAGACGTAGCCCTCCTGCCCGTAGATGTCGCCTAAGATCAGGTTGGCGGTCTTACGCCCCACGCCGGGCAGCGTCAGAAGCGCCTCCATGCTGTCGGGGACCTTGCCGCCGAACCGCTCCAGCAGCTGCTGGGCGGAGGCCACAATGTCCCGGGCCTTGGCGCGCCAGAACCCGCAGGACTGCACGTAGCGCCCTACCTCATCCACATCGGCAGCGGCAAACGCCTCCAGCGTGGGGTAGCGCGCAAACAGCGCCGGCGTCACCAGATTCACCCGGGCGTCTGTACACTGGGCGGCCAGCCGCACGGAGAACAGCAGCTCATAGTCCTTGCCGTAGTCCAGGGAGCAGGCCGCGTCGGGGTACAGCTCCTTCAGCGCCGCAATGATGGCGGCGATCTCCTGCTTTGTTTTCATGGGCATCACCTCACCGCCATTATAACAGCGGTTGCAGAAAAAGGCAATCCGTGTTATACTGCCTTTGTATGTGCCGCATGTGCGGCAGGAGAGGAGGTGCGGCTCATGCGTCCGCTGGCAGACGAAATACGGCCCCAGACGCTGGACGAGGTGGCCGGACAGAAGCACCTGCTGGGCGAGGGCGCACTGCTGCGCCGCCTGATCGAGAACGGTACGGACACCAACCTCATTTTCTACGGACCCTCCGGCACCGGCAAGACCACCGTAGCCAATATCATCGCCAAGCAGGCGAAAAAGACCCTGTACTACCTGAACGCCACCACCGCGTCCCTGCAGGATGTGAAGAATGTCATCGGTGACGTGGGTACGATGCTGGCGCCCAACGGCGTGCTGCTGTATCTGGACGAGATCCAGTACTTCAACAAGAAGCAGCAGCAGAGCCTGCTGGAGTTTCTGGAGAACGGTAAGATCACCATGATCGCCTCCACCACGGAGAATCCATATTTCTACATCTACAACGCGCTGCTGTCCCGCAGCACCGTGTTCGAATTCAAGCCCCTGACGGTGGAGGAGACCATCCCCGCCGTGGAGCGTGCGCTGTCCATCGAAAAGGCGCGCAGTCCGCTGCCCTTCACATGGGAGGACGATGTGCCGCGTACCGTGGCCAGCGGCTGCGGCGGCGATGTGCGCAAGGCTGTCAACGCCGTGGAGCTGCTGTACCGCTCGGCAAAGCCTGCTGACGGCACGCTGCGGGTGACAAGAGATGACGCTTTGCAGCTCAGCCAATGCAGCGCTATGCGCTACGACAGGGAGGGCGATGACCACTACGATCTGCTGTCGGCGCTGCAAAAGTCCATCCGCGGCTCTGACCCGGATGCGGCGGTGTACTATCTGGGACGGCTGCTGGTGGCGGGCGACCTGCTCTCCCCCTGCCGCCGGCTGCTGGTCATCGCGGCGGAGGATATCGGCCTCGCCTACCCGCAGGGCATCGTGGTCACAAAGGCCTGCGTGGACGCGGCCTTGCAGCTGGGCCTGCCGGAGGCGCGGCTCCCGCTGGCGGAGGCCGCCGTGCTGCTGGCCACCGCGCCCAAGTCCAACAGCGCCCACAACGCTATCATCGCCGCCATGGAGGATATCCAGCGCGGCGCGGTGGGGGACATCCCCCGCCATCTGAAAAACGTACATGCCGACAGCGCCGGCACCGCCAGGGCGGCGGCCTACAAGTATCCCCACGTCTACCCCAACCACTATGTAAAGCAGAGGTACTTGCCGGAGTCGCTGGGTGACAGAACGTATTACGAGTACGGCCCCAACAAGACAGAGCAGGCCGCCAAGCGTTATTGGGACGACATCAAGGGGACATGAGCATGGAGCTGCATCTGAACGATATTCTCGAACTGAAAAAAGACCATCCCTGCGGCAGCCGCCGCTGGCAGGTGCTGCGGGTGGGGATGGATATCAAGCTGCGCTGCCTGGGCTGCGGCCATGAGGTCATGCAGCCCCGCCGCAAGGTGGAGAAGATGATCAAGCGCATCATACCAAAGGAGGAACTGGAATGAGACCGAAATGGGTACGCTACATGGCCATGGGCATTGCACTGCTGCTGGCTGTGGTCATGCTGGTATCGCTGGTGCTGCCGTACATCGGACTGTGAGGCGGCCATGAAGCACTGCATTCTTGCCAAATACCGGGCGGAGGCCTATCCCCGCCGGGAGGCGCTGCTGCCCCGTATCCGGGAGATCTTCGCCCCGCTTACGGATCTGCCGGGTATCCACGGTGTCCGCGTCTACCCCAACTGCGTGGCGCGGGACAACCGGTACGATGTGCTGATCGTGCTGGACATGGAGCGGGACGTACTGCCGCTGTATGACGGCTCTGCGCCGCATCACCTCTGGAAAGAGGAATTCGGCCCGCTGCTGGCGCAAAAGGCGATTTTTGATTTTGAAGCATGAACGAAAGCTCTCCGGCATAACCGGAGAGCTTTTGCACATCAACCTCGGGGGAAAGGCTTGTCCTTTTCCCGGAGGCTTTCTTTTTCTGACGGTTTTCTTTGCCGCCGTGTCCTATAATGGACGGGCGAGGTGAGAGCGATGGTGGTGTATCTGGATCAGGTGTTCCTGCTGAACCTGCTGCTGGACTACCTGCTTTTGCTGGCGGCGGCACAGCTGTCGGGGCGGACGCTTCACCGTCTGCGGCTGCTGCTGTGTGCCGCTGGAGGCGGCGTCTACGCGGCGGTGACGTTCCTGCCGGGCTGCGGATTTCTGCGCAATGCGGTGTGCCAGCTCGCAGCCGGAAGCATCATGGCGCTGTGCGCCTACAACGGAAGGCGGCGTCCAATGCTGCTTTTCCTGCTGTTGTCCGGAGGCCTGGCGGGGTTTGTGCTGGCACTGGGACTGTGGGCCGGATCGCCCACCGGGCTGCTGCACCGGCTCTACCGGGGTGAAGTAAGCTGGCTGCTGCTCATCGGCTCGGCACTGGTATTCTATTTTCTGCTGCGCCTGCTGCTGGGGCAGGGCGCACGCCATGGGGGAGGAGAGTTATTGAAGATCACCATATCCGTCTGCGGACGGAAGCAGACCGTCACGGCGCTGCACGACACCGGAAACACCCTGCGGGATCCGGTATCGGGCCGTCCGGCACTGGTGCTGGAGCGCGGCGCGGCGGAGGAGCTATGGCCGCCGGCAGTGGCGGCGGTATTGGCCTCCGGGTTGCCGCCGGAGGAAAAAATGGCGCGGCTCCACCGGCAGGGGGCGGGCATCCCCTTTTCGCTGCTGCCCTTTCGCAGCGTAGGCACGCCGGCGGGACTGCTGCTGGCCGCCCGCAGCGACTACATAGAGATCAACGGCCGCCGCTATCCCCGGACGCCGGTGGCCCTGTCGGACTACCCCGTCAGCGATGGCGGCGGGTATCATGCCCTGTGGGGCGATCCGGAGGGGAAGGAGGTGAAGGGATGTGCTGACAGCACTGCTGCACCGTCTGCGGACGTTTCTGCGCAGACTCCGCAGGCCGGATAAGGTCATGTATATCGGCGGCAGCGACACCCTGCCGCCGCCGCTGCCCCGGGACGAGGAGGCGGCGCTGTTGGCCCGGCTGGACGGGGGCGAGCTGTCGGTGCGGCAGACCCTCATCGAGCGGAATCTGCGGCTGGTGGTGTACATTGCCCGCCGCTTTGAGAACACCGGCATCAATATTGAGGACTTGATCTCCATCGGCACCATCGGGTTAATCAAGGCCATCAACACGTTTCGCACCGATAAAAACATCAAGCTGGCCACCTACGCCTCTCGCTGCATCGAAAATGAGATCCTCATGTACCTGCGGAAGAACAGCGGCAGCCGCGTGGAGGTCAGCTTCGACGAGCCGCTGAACACCGATTGGGACGGTAAGGAGCTGCTGCTCAGCGATGTGCTGGGTACCGACAGCGACGTGGTCATGCGTCCCATCGAGGCGGACGCAGACCGCCAGATGCTGGCGGAGGCGGTGGCAAAACTGAGCCCCCGCGAGCGGGATATCATCACCATGCGATTTGGACTGGGCGGCGGCAGAGAGCTGACCCAGAAGGAGGTGGCAGACCGGCTGGGCATCTCCCAGTCCTACATCTCCCGGCTGGAAAAGCGCATCATCCTGCGGCTCCGCAGGGAGATCCTGCGCATGAGTTAAAAAAGACTGTGAAGGCTATCGCCTTCACAGTCTTTTGCTGTTAACCTATTGCAGGAACAGAGAGGCGGGACGGTTGATGACCATCATGTTGTAGTACCGCAGCAGATGGTAGTCGTCCTTGTCCAGCTTGATGGTGTTCATCAGCCGCTCTGTTTCATCCAGCGGCTCCTTGGAGATCAGCGCCTTCAGCGCGATAGGGGCGAAGAAGGGGGTGGAGCCGATGCCGGAGACCAGTCCGATGGCCGGTGTGCGGTTGGACATGGGGTTGAGCATGCAGATATACATTTTCTCCGCCTCGTTGATCTGGTTGGTCATCACCATGTGGGTGATGGTGTCGTAGGCCTTCATCTCGCCGGTAAAGAGATGCTGGCAGCGATCCGGCTCGGCGAAGGAGGCAACACCCAGATACAGCGTGACCTCGATGGTCTCCCGATCCGCGGCGCGGGAGAAGCGCAGCAGGGAGCGCACCATCTGCCGCACGCGGCCGTCGTAGTAGTACATATAGGCCAGCGACTGATTGAAGTAGTTATTCTTGGGCAGGGAGGTATCCTGATGGAATACCGGCGGCTGGTAGTCGATAAAGCACTTGAGATCGATCTCCAGCGCCTGCGCAATGTCATAGAGCGTCTCGATGTCGATGGTGATGGCGCCGTTCTCGTACTTGGACAGGGTGGCCTTGCTCTTGTTGATCATAGCGGAGAACTGCTCGATGGTATAGCCTCTGCTCTTTCGATATTTTTTGATACGCTGTCCCACAAAGTAAGAAAAAGAACTCATTTGCGTCACCTCCTGTTCACAGTGCAATCATACCAAACATTTGGTAGGAAGTCAACAATTAGTTTCGGAGAATGAAACAAGTTTTCCTTGTGTTTTCGCACAAATAAACGATGAGGAGGGGGGATGGTATTGCGGCAAGCCGACGCAGGAGTCCGTCCCCCTAAAAACGGTGCGATATGCATGGCGCGGAGAACCGCCCTGAAACATCACCAGCGAAAAGAAGTCCGACCCGTATGGGTCGGACTTCTCTGTTCCAATGTAGAGGAGAGGCATTACTTGGCGGCTTCCATGCCGGCCAGCAGAGCCTTCTTGTTGCCCTCCAGGAAGCGGGCCTTCTTCTCGCCCAGCTCAATGCGGATGGCTTCCATCATGCTCTCCACGGAGGTGACGGGAGCCTTAGCCAGAGTGGAGCCGAGGATGGCCACGTTGGCGCCCTTGGGGTTGCCGATGGACTCGGCAATGCCGTTGGCGTCGCAGTACACCACGGTGATGTCGTCACGGACAGCCTTGCGGTCGATGATGCTGCTGTTGATGACCAGCACGCCGCCGGGCTTCACATGATCCTCGAACTTGTCCAGGGAAGGACGGTTCATCGCAACGATCACGTCGGCCTTGTCCACCAGAGGGGAGGCAACGGGATCATCGGAAACGATAACGGAGCAGTTGGCGGTACCGCCGCGCATCTCAGGGCCGTAGGAAGGCAGCCAGGAAACGTGCTTGCCATCCAGCATGCAGGCCATGGCCACGAACTTACCGATCAGGAGCATACCCTGACCGCCGAAACCGGCAAAAATGAAGGTTTTTTCCATATTACTCGGCCTCCTTGTCTTTGTACACGCCCAGCGGGTAATAGGGGATCATGTTCTTCTCCAGCCAGTCCAGAGCCTCCACGGGAGACAGACCCCAGTTGGTGGGGCAGGTGGACAGCACTTCGATCATGCAGAAGCCCTTACCCTCCATCTGCAGGCGGAATGCCTTGGCGATGGCCTTCTTGGCCTTGGCGATGTTGGCGGTGTTGTTGACGGCCACGCGCTCGATGTAGTAGGAGCTGGGCACAGCGGCCAGCATCTCGCTCATCTTGATGGGCAGACCGCTCCAATCCTCGCTGCGGCCGGCGGGGCAGGTAGTAGCCTTCTGGCCGATCAGGGTGGTGGGAGCCATCTGGCCGCCGGTCATGCCGTAAATGGCATTGTTGACGAAGATGGTGGTGATCTTCTCACCGCGGTGTGCGGCGTGAACGATCTCAGCGGTACCGATGGAGGCCAGGTCGCCGTCGCCCTGATAGGTGAACACCAGCGTGTCCTTGCCGACGGAGCGCTTGATACCGGTGGCAACTGCGGGAGCGCGGCCGTGAGCAGCCTCGTACATATCGCAGTTGAAGTAGTCATAGGCAAACACGGAGCAGCCCACGGGAGCCACACCGATGACCTTGCCGTCCAGGTTCATCTCGTCGATGACCTCGGCCACCAGACGGTGAATGATACCGTGGTTGCAGCCGGGGCAGTAATGGAACTGCTTGTCAGTCAGCAGCTTTGTCTTTTCAAACAGTACAGCCATCTTATTTACCCTCCTTCATGCTCAGGATCTTCTCAACGATCTCGGTGGTGGAGGGCATCTGGCTGCCGCAGTGACCGAAGAAGTCCACGTGCTTGGCGCCGTTGATGGCCAGCTTCACGTCCTCCAGCATCTGGCCTTCGTTCAGCTCCACGTCCAGAACGGCCTTCACGCTGGGCTGGCAGCAAGCCTCGCGCACAGCGTCATAGGGGAAGGGCCACACGGTGATGGGACGAACCAGACCGACGTTGATGCCCTTTTCCTTCAGCTCAGCGATAGCGCTCTTGGCGATACGAGCCACGGTGCCGAAGGCGGTGATGATGTAGTCGGCGTTCTCGCAGTTGTAGGACTCCCACATCTGCTCGTTGTCGACGACATTCTTGTACATAGCCTGCAGCTCGTCGTTGTGGACAGCCAGGCTCTCGGTGTCGATATAGATGGAGTTGATGATACCGCGCTTTGCGGGATCGTCGCCGGGCTTCCAGCCGGTGCAGGCCCAGGGCTTCTTCTCGGGATCGACCTTGTAGTCCACCATCTCGGGCAGCTCCACGGGCTCCATCATCTGGGCGATGATACCATCGGCCAGGAACAGGACGGGAATGCGGTACTTTTCGGCCTTGTCGTAAGCGCCCATCATCAGGTCGATGAACTCCTGCACGGAGGAGGGAGCGAAGGTCAGCAGGTGATAGTCACCGTTGCCGCCGCCCTTGACGCCCTGGAAATAGTCGCCCTGAGAGGCCTGAATGTTGCCCAGACCGGGGCCGCCGCGCATCACGTTGACGATAACGCAGGGGACCATGGCGCCTGCGCAGTAGGAAATACCTTCCTGCTTCAGGGACACGCCGGGGCTGGAAGAAGAGGTGATGACACGGGCGCCGGTGCCGCCGGCACCGTAGACCATGTTGATGGCCGCGACCTCGGACTCGGCCTGCAGGAAGCAGCCGCCGACCTCGGGCATACGTGCGGACATGTATTCGGGGATCTCCGTCTGCGGAGTGATGGGGTAACCGAAGAAATAGCGTGCGCCGGCACGAATGGCGGCTTCCGCAATAGCTTCGCTACCCTTCATAAGAGTCAAAGCCATGTTTTTTCCTCCTTAGTCTTTTTCAATACGGATTACCACATCAGGGCAGGTACGCGCACAGGAAGTACAGCCGATGCAGGCTTCCATGTTGATGACCTCCGCCGGATGATAGCCCTTAGCGTTGATGCGAGTCTTGGACAACTCAATGATGTGCTTGGGACAAGCTCTTGCGCACAGGCCGCAGCCCTTGCACAGGTTTTCGTCGATGGTAACTCTTACCACTCTCTACACCTCTTTTCCTCAAATTCCTCTTGCTGTTTGTATCTACTACCCCCGAAAAGGGGAGGTATGCGGGGTTTAATACATATCCTTGTGCGGATTCTTGGTGTTCAGTCCATACTCGATGTAGGAATCCCAGTCGCGGTGCATATACACGTCGATGGCCACGGGCTTTCCCACATACTTCGGGTCCGGGTCACGGGCCAGAAATGCATCGAGGATATCCTTCTTACCGGTGGTGTACGCCACGGGGATACCGGTGAGATCCACCACCTGCCGCAGCAGCTCATAGCCGTCCCATAGATCGTCCGCACTGGTCATGGTGGACAGGTTGGTATTGTTGATCATACCGGTGATCTGCAATCTGGCATGGGTCTGCATCCCCTCCTGCAGCCGGTGGATCTTCTCCACCGTGCTGGCAAGAGGGCGACGAATATTTACAACGTTCAGCACTTCCAGAGCACCGGGCTCCAGTGCCATAAAGTCCCGATGGTAGCGGCCCAGCGCCGTGGCGCCTACATCATCGCCGCCTACATCGAAAATGACCGTATCCCAATCCAGTACAAAGGCGGACGACACCTCGGCGGGAAGGGAGAGCGTCTCAATACCGGAGCAGGCGAAGTTGGGGGAGACCAGCCGGATCTCCTTCTGTTCCACCATCTTGCCCCGCTCGGTCAGTCGGAAGTAGGTATTCACCATATCCAGATCCAGCAGCTCCGTTCTGTCGCCGCGGGCCGCTGCCTGCATGGCGAAGTTCAGAGCCAGCTCGCTCTTGCCGCTGCCGTAGTTGCCGATGAGCACTTTGACGTCTTTCATGGATGCTGTGTCTCCTTGTTTACTTCAGGTTCTCGCGGATGGTCTGGCACAGGGCGGTGATACCCTGAACGATCTTCTCCTCCGGCATGCAGGAGTAGTTCAGACGCAGGGTGTTGTCGTGGCCGCCGTTGGGGAAGAAGGAGCCACCGGGAACGAAGGCGACCTTCTTCTCGAGGCACTTCATCTGCAGATCCTTGGCGTCCATATACTCGGGCAGCACGACCCACGCGAACAGACCGCCCTCGGGACGGGTGAAGGTGCAGGGCTCGGGCAGCTCCTTGGCCAGCGTCTCCAGCATCACGGCGCGGCGCTTCTTGTAGCACTCGCGGATGGTGTTGACGTGGGCGTCCAGATCGAACATATCGATCCACTTGGAGGTCTCCATCTGGCCGACGGTGGAAGCCTGCAGGGAGGCAGCCTGCTCCATGAAGTTGTACTTGGCCAGGATCTCATCATCGGCGCATACCCAGCCCAGACGATAGCCGGGTGCCAGGATCTTGGAGAAGGTGCCCAGATAGACCACCAGACCCTTGGTGTCCAGGCTCTTCAGAGCGGGCATATACTCGCCCTCGAAGCGCAGCTCGCCGTAGGGGTTATCCTCGATCACGGGGATCTCGTACTTGTTGATGATGTCCATGAACTGGTGACGGCGCTCCAGATCCCAGGTACGGCCGGTGGGGTTCTGGAAGTCGGGGATGACGTAAATCATCTTCACCCGCTCGGTGGTGGCCAGGATCTTCTCCAGCTCGGACATGATCATGCCGCCGTCATCGGTGGGGACTTCAATGAACTTGGGCTCGCAGGCCTTGAAGGCGTTGACGGCGCCCAGATAGGAGGGGCTTTCCAGCAGCACCACATCACCGGGATTCAGGAACACGCGGGCGGAGAAATCCAGACCCTGCTGAGAACCGGAGGTCACCAGAATGTGATCCTTGTCGGTGTGGATGTTGTTCTTTGCCAGCATACGCTCGGCGATCTGCTCACGCAGACGGGGATAACCCTCGGTAGAAGAATACTGCAGCGCCACACGGCCGTTTTCCTTCATAACGGCCACAGAGGCCTCCATCATCTGCTCCACGGGGAACAGCTCAGGAGCGGGCATACCACCGGCGAAGGAGATAATGTCGGGCTGTGCGGTCAGCTTCAGCAGCTCGCGGATCTCGGAGCCCTTCAGCAGGTCCATTCTGCTTGCAAATTGTACCATGAACGTTTTCCTCCTCAAATTTTATAGATTCCATGAATGCACTTTTTGTTCCTCTTCGTACAGTATAGATTAAAGCACAAAACAGACACAAAGTAAATAAAGGGGAGGGGAGAAAAAAGGGGGCAATTTCATTTTCAGCATTCCCACCAAAAAACAACGTGCTTGTCTCGTCAATTCCACAACGTATTTCAATGAACCGGTCGGCGAAATGCCGCAAAATACCACATACAAGTGTATCCCGCGAGCATTGTCTACCAGTGGTAGGAATTGCCTTTTTTCCGGCGATGTGGTATACTGACGCTGCGGGCGGGGAAATACCTGCCCGGAGAAGAAAATAGCCCGGCAAGCGAAAAGGAGGCACTCCCCTATGAATAAAAAGAGCAAAGAATTCGCCGTGGCGCTGGCGCTGCTGAGCGCCAGCTCGGCGCTGTGCCTGCGCATCATGAAAAAGGTGGATGAGAAGCTGCGCCGCGAGAAGGAGAAGCGGACGCGGAAGTAACGTAAGAAAGACATAGGGAAACGAAAAGCGAGACGGCTTTGCGCCGTCTCGCTTTTGTCATTCAGATGCCTCAGGCAGCAGCCTTCACCACGGAGGTGATGTGGGGGTTGGTGCCGTTGTACCAGTACAGGAAGCCCTCCATGTCCACCACGTCGCCCACGTTCAGACCCTTGACAGCCTCATACACGTCGGTGCCGGGGCCGCACAGGTAGCTCTCCACCACGAAGGTGTAGGTGGTGTCGTTCAGGGTGACATTGAAGTACAGATCATCTCCCTCGGAGCCGGAGCCATCCCAGTTGTACAGGAAGGGAGCGCCCGCATCGTTGGAGGCGGCCACGGTCATGCCCTTGAAGGCGACCTTCTCATTCTGGTGGGCGATCAGCTCGTCGGTACCCAGCAGGGAGGTCACGTCCAGAGCCTCGTAGGTCTTGGTGTCGCCATCCAGCACCTCCCAAGTGGCGTCGATGATCTCCACCTCGCCCTGCCACTCGGTCTTATAGCCGTAGACGCGGAGCTTGGCGCCCTCCACCAGCAGGCTGTCATAGGCCTCCTTGGTGCAGGGCATGTTGTACAGGAAGTACGCGCCGTCATCGGCCTGGGTGTAGAAGGTAGCGACGCCGACGCCGTCCTTCTCCCACCAGCCCTGACGGGCCTGGATGTAGGTCTCCACAGTGACGACGGAATCCAGCTCAGCAGCCTCGAACTCCTCGTGGGTCATAGCGACGGAAACGACGTCCTCACCGCCCTCGTCGGGGGTATCCTTGTCATCGGTCTGGTTCTCGGTCTTGCCGCAGCCAACGATGGACAGAGCCATCACCAGTGCCAGCAGAAGGGTCAAAAACTTTTTCATGTTGCGTCTCCTCTTGTTTGTACCATAAAAATGGGTAATAGGACGGGTGCACTCAGCGCACACCCGCCCTATTATACCGCATTCTGTAAATAAATCAATGGCTGTTTTGACGGTTTTTCTTTTTGACCAGCTGCACACCGCCGTAAACGGCCATCAGCACCCATACGCCGCCCAGCGTAACGAGCAGCGCCTTGGCGGGGGCGGGCAGGGGGCCAAGCGCCTGACTGCCGTCGGCAGCCATGGCGCCCCGCTGGTCCAGCCGGTACAGGGACGTGACGTTGTCGTACAGCCTCGTCATGTACGCCGCGTCCACCGGCTCCTTGCGCCGGACGGACTTGGTCACATCCTCGATAAGCTGTCCCGCCGCGTTCCGCAGGGAGGCGGAGCCGTTGTACACCGGTGAGGTGAAGGTGTTGTCCACGTTGTCCAGCAGCAGCTTGGAGGCCTTGATCTTCACATCATAGTGGAGCTTGTCGTCCGCGCCCTCCTGCGCCAGATAGTCCTGATAGACGGCGGACTGCTGAGCCTTTGCCGTGACGGGGACATAGCCCTCCGTCTGGGAGTAGGCGATCTGCACCTCATTGGTCAGCAGGTACTGGGCGAACAGCCACGAGGCCAACACCTCCTGGGGGTCGTCCTTATTGAATACGCACAACGACGGCCCCTGCGAGATCATCTGCGGGTGTGCGGGGTCGAACTGCGGCACGGTCATCACCGCCGTCTCAAAATCCACATACTTGTCGGCGCTGATGTCGCTCAGCGGCGCGTGGGAGCCCATCCATGTGGCGCCTGCGGTGGAGTCCACCGCGAACAGGCACTGTCCCGCGTTCAGGAAGTTGGCGGGGTAGCCGGAGATCTTGAAGGTGGAGAACGCGCCGCCGGCAGTGTGGGAAGCTATGCCGTACAGCAGCTCCTCGGTGGTGTCGTTGAAGATCTGCACCTCACCGCTGTCTGTGGAGTAGCCGGCGCCCTTCTGCCGCAGCATCTGGATCATCATGTTGTCCGTGGACTTGTAGATGAAGGGCAGCAGCACCTCCTGCCCGTTGACGGCGAAGGTGCCGTCGGCATTTTTGGCCGCAGCCGCCGCATCGGACACCTCCCACACAAAGTCCCACGTCAGCGTCTCCGGCAGCTGGTAGCCCAGCGCCTCCACATAGGTCTTGTTCACATAGCACGCCTCGGTGGAGCGCATGAACGGCACGGCGTAGTGACTGCCGGAAAAGCTGCACTCCTCCAGAAACTGTGGGATCATCTCCGCCTGCGCCGGCCCGTCGTACCGGAGGGCGCTGCCGCCCAGCCCGTACTGCTCGTCGGCAAACAGGGCGTCCAGCGGCGCCACCACATTGGCACCGGTGAGGTAGGTGGCGATGTGGTCGGGGTAGGTGATGCACACGTTGGGCGTGGTGTTGGTGGCAATATTGGTGATCACGTCATTGTAGATCTTGCCATAGTCGGTGTACAGCCGCAGCCGCACGGAGATGTTGGGATACAGCGCCTGAAAATCGTTGATGGCCTTGTTGTAAATATCCACCTGCGTCTTGTTGGTGTCGTTCTTGGCCCAGAACGTGATCTCATACTGCCGGGACTCGTCAAAGCTGTCCGGCACGGAGAAGGCGTTCTGCCAGCGGGAGCCGTGGCAGCCGCACAGCGCCAGCAGAGAGAGCAGCGCCAGCAGCAGCGCGGGGAGCCGCACTTTTTTCATCATCCCTTGGTGCCTCCTCTCGAAACGCCCTCCATGACCTTGTTGCGGAACAGGAGGAACAGCACGATCAGCGGCACGGAGATGACCACCACCGCCGCCATCATGGCGGGGATATTCTCCCGCCCGAAGCCGTTTTCCCGGATGGCCTGAATGCCGTTGGACACCAGAAAATAGTTCTCATCGTCGGTGATGAGGCGGGGCCACACATAGGAGTTCCAGCACTCGATGACCTTCAGGATCACGATGGTCACCACTGTGGGGCGGCAGATGGGCAGCATCACCTTCCACAGGTACTTGAAGTCGGAGGTGCCGTCCACCTTGGCGGCATAGTACAGCTCGTCGGGGATCTGAGCGAAGTTCTCTTTTAACAAATAGATGTAGAACACCGACGTTACCGACGGCAGGATCAGACCCCAGAACGTGTTGCGCAGGCCGGCGTCCGTGATGGTCACGAAGTTGGTGATGATGACCAGCTCGTTGGGGATCATCATCAGTGCCAGAAAGAGTGTAAAGGCCAGGTGCTTGCCACGGAAATTCAGCCGTGCGAAGGCGAACGCCGCCAGCGTGATGACCACCAGCATGATGGCGGTGGTGGCCACGGTGAACACCAGCGTGTTCAGGAAGTAGCGACCCAGCGGCACGGCGGTGAAGGCGTCGTGGTAGTTTTGCAGTGTGGGGGACAGGGTGAAGAACGCGGGGATGCGCTCGGCGCTGTACGCGCTGTAGCTCTTCACGGAGGTCAGCACCATCCAGTAGAAGGGGAACAGCACGATCACCGCCCACAGCGCCAGCAGCACATAGGTGACGGCGCGGCGCACCGCTTGCCGGCGGCGTGCGGCCAGCTCGATTTGTTTATAATCGGTATGAGAGTCCACAGTGTCGCCTCCTCTCAATAGTGGACGTGCTTCCGGCTCACCAGCAGGTTGATGCAGGTGATGGTCAGCACGATGGCGAACAGGATAATGGCAGCCGCCGAAGCAAAGGACGGGTAGCCGCCGGAGTCGCCGTACAGCATATCGTAGATGTAGCCCACCATGGTGTTCATCTGGGCGGCGTTCAGGTCGGTGCCGAACAGAGCCACCGCATCGCTGTACGCCTTGAACGCACCGATGAAGCCGGTGACCACCAGATAGAAGATCATGGGGGAGATCATGGGCAGGGTGATGCGGGTGAAGATGCGCCGGCGGGAGGTGCCGTCGATGCGGGCGGCGTTGTAGTAGTCCTGCTTCACCGACGCCAGCGCGCTGGTAAGGATCAGGATCTTGAAGGGCAGCACCACCCATACAGGGTAGAAGCACAGCACGAACATCTGCGCCCAGTACGGCCCGTCGATAAAGTCCACACCGGGACTGCCGAACCAGTGGAGCATCGCGTTCACCAGACCGTCGGTATAAGCGGTCTTTTTGAACAGGATCATGAATACCAGGCCCACCGCCAGCGTGTTGGTGACGTAGGGCAGGAAGTACACCGTCTGGAACAGACCCCGCAGCTTTTCGATGGAGCTGAGCCCCAGCGAGATCAGCAGGGCAAGGCCGGTGGACACCGGCACGGTGATGATGACGAGGATGAAGGTGTTTTTCAGTGCCTGCAAAAAGTAGGGGTCCCGCAGCACATAGCGGTAGTTGAACAGACCTACGCCGGAAAACGTCTGGGATGCGGAGTTGTACCCTTCCTCAAAGGAGTACACGAACACGTCCACCAGCGGATAGACCATGAACACGCCCAGAAAGGCGATGGCAGGCAGCAGATACAGCCAGCCCTTGGCATTTCGTTTGTCCATGGCGTTACCTCAGGGTGCAGCCCAGCCGCGTCTGTTCCTCCCGATGGAACAGGAACACCTTGTGGGGCTTCAGGGCAAAGCGCACCGTCTCCCGGGTGGTGTCCACGCGGCTGTCGGCGTTGATGATGGCGCGGATGGCCGCGTTTTCACAGTCCGGGTGGGTGCATACCACGCTGATGTCCCGTCCCATGACCTCCACGCGGTCCAGCTTGCAGCACAGGGGGCCGTCCTCCGCGAGGATAAAGCCCTCCGGCCGGACGGCGGCGTATACCGGCTGGTCAGCCGCACCGTCCACGTCCAGCACTGCCGCGCCGCCTATGTACAGTTTGCCGCCCTCGATGCGTCCGTCAAAGACGTGGATGGGCGGCGTCCCCAGAAATTTGGCGACGAACAGGTTTACCGGCTGGTCGTAGACCTCCTGGGGTTTGCCGATCTGCTGCACCACACCGTCCTTCATCACCACGATCTCGTCGGAGATGCTCATGGCCTCCTCCTGATCGTGGGTGA
>Ga0129313_1000653_pt1 | contig 26810 bp, 27 predicted proteins | sample O1105metagenome_FD_94436 | JGI IMG/M metagenome (GOLD analysis project Ga0129313, IMG submission 94436) | Orangutan group fecal microbial communities from fecal samples from Wisconsin, USA - O1105 metagenome | ecosystem: Host-associated > Mammals > Digestive system > Large intestine > Fecal...
TACCCGCAAGACCATTGACCAGATTAAGAAGCACAAGAGAAAGATGAATATTGTTTCTCGGGGTGGTTCCTTGGTTTTTGCCTGGATGTCCATGACTGGCAATGAGAATCCTTTCTATGAATATTATGATGAGATTCTGGACATTTGCCGTGAATACGATGTTACCATTTCTCTTGGTGATGCCTGCCGTCCTGGCTGTCTGGCTGATGCTACTGATGTATGCCAGATTGAGGAGCTGGTACGCCTTGGTGAGCTGACTAAGAGAGCTTGGGCTAAGGATGTACAGGTTATGGTTGAGGGACCTGGTCATGTGCCTATGGATCAGATTGCAGCCAATATGAAGGTACAGGAGACTATTTGTCAGGGAGCACCTTTCTATGTGTTAGGCCCATTGGTAACAGATATTGCGCCTGGCTATGACCATATTACGGCAGCCATTGGCGGTGCTATAGCAGCTATGAATGGTGCAGCCTTCCTGTGCTATGTAACTCCAGCTGAGCATCTGGCTTTGCCAAATGTAGATGATGTAAAGCAGGGTATTATTGCCAGCAAGATTGCGGCTCATGCAGCTGATATTGCTAAGGGTGTCCGGGGTGCTAGGGATATAGACGATAAAATGGGTGACGCCCGCCGGGTATTGGATTGGGATGCTCAGTGGGAGTGTGCTTTGGATCCTGAAACTGCCAAGGCCATCCGGGCGGATCGTTCTCCAGAGCATGAGGATACCTGCTCCATGTGTGGCAAGTTCTGTGCTGTTCGCAGTATGAACAAGGCTTTGGCGGGAGAGCATATTGATATTCTTTAATAGGTACTAGTTCTGTAAGCCCTGCCGATAAATAAACTGCTGTCTTTCTTGAAATAAGAAATTGTTAATGGCTGTTATTTATTGGCAGGGTTTTGTCATGGCAAAAATTTTGTATTTGTGATATGATAGGCAGGAACTAAAAATGTGGAGGTGCTAATATTTGAAGGCTTTAAGAAATTTTGCTTCCTCAAGAAGGTGCAAGGATTTGATTGTCATTGCTGTGGTGTTGGAGGCCTTTTTTCTGGCACTGTCGCCTTTAGTAGCGGAGGTTTCCCTGCTAATAGGCTTTTTGATTTATCTATTTCGCTGGCGAATGGATAAAAATTACCATTATAAGAAATCACCGGTATTTGGAGCTATAGCTGTATTTATGGTCTGTGGCGCAGCCTCCATACTGGTTTCTCCAGATAGGGGCTTTAGCTTTTACAATTGGTATAATTTGGCAGTGGTTTACTGTATGACCTTTGTTTTGGTAACACAGAATGTTACCACACGGGATGAAATCAAGGTAGTGGCTTGTGCTCTTGGACTTTCTGCTTTACTGGTGGTGGCAGATGGCTTCTATCAGTTTATTTTCGGCATTGATACTGCCGATATGAAATGGGTGGATGGTGAGGCCTTTCCAGAGTTGCGAAAGCGGGTTTTTGCTACCTGGGAGAATCCTAATATTTTGGCAGCCTATTTGGATATTGTTATCTGTGTCCTGTTGGGGCTGTTTGCCAAAATGAAGAATAAGAACACCAGAATTTATCTTGCTCTGTTTATGGTGGCCTCCTTGGCCTGCCTAGCTATGACCTATGCTAGAGGAGCCTTGCTGACTATCGCTGTTATTATAGGCTGTTATGGTATTCTAAAGGATAGACGGATTCTGCTGGCCCTTATTCTAGTGGCCGGTGGTGTATTGGCTTTGGATCCAGTGCTGTGGGAGCGCATGCAGACAGCTTTTCTGGTGGCAGATACATCCTCGGAAATGCGGATTGCCATGTGGGAAAGTACGGTCCAGATGATTATGGATCATCCTTTGCTGGGAATTGGCTGGGGGGCCTACTGGATGGTGTACCCGCTGTATGATACCTATATTGTTGATGGCAGTGTAACACTGGTTCACGCCCATAATATTTATTTGAATTATTGGGCAGAAATTGGCTTGATCGGCGGTACTGCTTTCCTGTGGTATTTTTTCAAAACTATGGGACTGGCTCTTTTTAACAAGCGGGTACTGCCAGACACCTTGATGGAGGGTCTGTTGCTGGGGCTGGGATTGGCGTTGGTTTCTGTAGCTTTGAATGGTGTGACAGATGATGTATTGTTTAATATTCCATCCTCTATGCTGTTATGGCTACTATGTGGATTGGTCTATGCTATAAGGAGTCTTGGGCGGTAGTAAAATAGATTCGAGGGGAGTGATTGCCATGAAAAGATTTGTAGTATTTGTTTTAGGCTGTATATTGTTCCTAAATTGTACTTTGATGGCTGAGGCTAAGGATAATGTATCTGAAAATACATCTATGACAGAAGCTATGGCAGTTATTTCTGCTGATACTCCAGAAATTGCTGTGCAAAAACCAACTGTTATTGTGATGAATGGCAGTGAAAGATATTTGCAGGAGGAATATCAGGATATCTTAACCCGCTATTTTGTAAAATGCTATTCCCAATATCGTTTTCCTATGACATATGGCCGGAAAGCACAACAGGATTTTTATCAGGCCTGCAGCAAGGTAAATGGGGCTAAAGATATACACAGCCTTAGCCAAAAGGAAATGACAGAGGTTTTGACCAGTATGGACAAGGAACAGGCATTGTTTCTTAATGTTCATGACAGGGTATACAAGACAAGACGCCATTGGGATTGGTGGTTTGGCTCTGAAGATACCTGGGACGCAGTAGTTTATTTAGAGGCCACCTTGGTAGATAAACAGGGCATCATCGGCCACAAAAAATATCAATACACCATTGAATCTCAGTACACCCTTGGCAAAGCACTACAGGATGCTTATACCAGATGCATCAGACAGCTGCAGAAATCTGACATACTTAATAAGTCCGATAATTAATAATAGGGGGGGGTAAAAATGAATGGTACTAAACTATGGTTAAGTAATTTGCAAAAAAATTATTTTAGCTTTGAGGGTTCTATACAGCGAAAAGAGTATATTACTCGTATGATTACTCTATTTCTACTTGGTTTATTTTGTGCCTTTATTGCTTCAGTTATAGCACTAGGCCTCGGCCTAGTGTCAAATCTAGAGTTGAATTTCTTATCCAACTACGTTCCAGATGCAACGGCTAACAATGATTATTTATTAATCATTGTTAGTACTTGGAGTGGAACTTTTTTATTTTTATTAGTTACTGCTATCACAATTATCTTACAACCCTTAGTATTTATAGCCCAAATTTCACTGTGTGTACGTAGATTTCACGATTTAAATTTAAGTGGATTCTTTGTCCTGCTAGGATTAATACCTTTTGTTTGTCCAATTATGATTATATTGTTAGGAGTATTGCCTAGCAGAAAGCAAGTGGAAATATAAATCTTTACAGCCAATATAATAAACTGTTGACATTTGATGTTTTTTCGTGTATCATTCATATGTGTTGTTAAGAACACTAAAAAGAAATATGAACTCATCCAGAGCGGTGGAGGGACTGGCCCTGCGAAGCCGCGGCAACCATTGTCAATATGACAAAACGGTGCTAATTCCTGAAGGCATAGCCTGAAAGATGAGAGATTTAGAAACTCTCTCATTAGGGAGAGTTTTTTTGTGTATTAAAAGCGATAAGGGCTGTTGTATAACGGTTGTTTTCATATTTCAGGTCGTATTTTGTTGAGAGTACAGCGAAGAATTGCTAGTTAGGTTATTTAGAGGCTTCTGCTGTACAGTAGTTTATGAGGAGGCGTTTTTATGGCAAAGCGTTTATTTTTTACCTCTGAGTCTGTTACTGAGGGACATCCTGACAAAGTAGCAGATCAGATTTCTGATAGCATTTTGGATGCTATTTTGGCTAAAGATCCATATGGCCGTGTAGCTTGTGAGACTATGGTTACCACTGGTCAGGCTCATATTGCTGGCGAGATATCCACCAAGTGCTATGTGGATATTGCTAAAATCGTAAGAGATACAGTTCGTAAGATTGGTTATACCAGAGCAAAATTTGGTTTTGATGCAGATACCTGTGGTATTCTTGTTTCCCTTGACGAGCAGTCCCCAGATATTGCTCAGGGTGTTGACAAGGCTCTGGAAGCTCGTGAGGGCAATCTGGATGAGGAAGAGGCTACCGGTGCTGGTGACCAGGGTATGATGTTTGGTTATGCTACCAACGAAACTCCTGAGTATCTGCCTGTTCCTATTGCTTTGGCACATCGTTTGGCTCGTCGTTTGGCTGAGGTGCGCAAGAATGGCACACTGCCATATCTCCGCCCAGATGGCAAGACTCAGGTTACTGTTGCCTATGAGGATGGCAAGCCTGTAGCCATTGATACCATTGTTATTTCCACGCAGCATGATGAAAGCGTTACTCTGGAACAGATTCGCAAGGATATGATTGAGTATGTAATCAAGGCTGTTATTCCTGCTGAACTTCTCAGCGAGGAAACCAAGTATTTCATCAACCCAACTGGTAAGTTTGTTATCGGCGGCCCACAGGGTGACTGCGGTCTTACCGGCCGTAAGATTATTGTTGATACCTATGGCGGTATGGCTCGTCATGGTGGCGGTGCTTTCTCCGGCAAAGATCCAACGAAGGTTGACCGTTCCGGTGCCTATGCAGCTCGTTACGTAGCAAAGAATATTGTTGCTGCTGGTTTGGCTGACAAGGCAGAGGTACAGCTGGCTTATGCTATTGGCGTAGCTACTCCTGTATCCATCATGGTTGATACCTTTGGCACTGGCAAGGTTAGTGACCGTGTTCTGGAAGAGCTGGTTACCAAGAACTTTGATCTGCGCCCAGCTGGTATTATCAAGATGCTGGATCTTCGTCGTCCTATCTATGCTCAGACTGCAGCTTATGGTCATTTCGGCCGTACTGATGTGGATCTGCCTTGGGAGCATACTGACAAGGCAGAGGCTCTAAAGTCTCAGGCTGGACTCTAAGTAAAAACAAATAATGTGTGCAACATCTCTATAGGTAGCGGGGTGTTGTACTCTCTTAAAGAGCTGTTTCCTTGGGGATTTGTATAGCAGCGTGAAAATATGATATTTTCATGGTGTTAGCTTAATTTCTCCCCTGAGGGAATAGCTCTTTTTCGTGTTGTAAAATGAGACTAAATTCAGAGCCTTAGCATCCGTTAGCATGGGGTAAATTAATAGGATATTTTGCAAATCTGCTTATTAATTGATATAATGTATTTTGTATGCATTTAAGATAGGAGGAGCGGGTTTTGTATAGTTCCGAGGAATATAAAGAAATAGAAAAAAAGATTTTTGCAGGGGAAAGATTAAGCCGTGAGGATGGTATAAAACTTTTTGCCTGCAAGGATATAGCCTGGTTAGGTAATATGGCAGATTATGTCCGCCAGCAGAAATGTGGGGATATTGTTTATTACAATGTGAATTGCCATGTCAATCTAACCAATATTTGTACTTCCAAGTGCAAGTTCTGTGCCTTTGGACGGGATAAGGATGATAAAGGGGCTTATGCCATGGAGGTAGAAGATGCCTTGGCGCTGGTACGGGATGCCTCCAAGGATCCAAATCTGGCTGGGCTTCATGTGGTAAGCGGACTGCATAGTGATTGGAGTTTTGAGGATTATCTACAGCGGTTGCAGGCCTTGCATGATGAGTTTCCAAATTTATATCTCAAAGGATTTACTGGGGTGGAGATTACCCATTTTGCCAAGATTTCTGGGTTGAGCGTTGAACAGGTTCTGCGCAAGCTGCAGCAGGCAGGTTTGCAGGCTATTGCTGGTGGCGGAGCGGAAATCCTCAGTGATAGAGTACGCAATGAACTGTGTCCTAACAAGGCTACGGCGGCTCAATGGCTGGAGGTGTCTAGAACAGCTCATAAGCTGGGCATCAAAACTAATGCCAGCATGCTCTATGGTCATATAGAAACCTTGGAGGAGCGGGTAGATCATCTGCTAACCTTGCGGGATTTGCAGGATGAAACTGGCGGTATACAGACCTTTATCTGCTTCCCATTCCTGCCAAAACATACAGAACTGGGCAAAACTGTTCAGCAAACCTCCATGTGGGATGATTTGCGCACCATTGCTATTTCTAGATTGATGCTGGATAATATTACCAATATCAAGGCCTATTGGGTTATGCTGACAGTGCCGGTAGCTCAGATTGCTTTGGGCTTTGGTGCTAACGATATTGATGGTACCATTCACAAGGAAACCATTCTTCACGACGCAGGAGCTTCCAGTCCTACTGCTCTCAGCGAGGACAATATTATTAAGATTATTCGTGAGGCAGGCCGGATTCCAGCAGCCTGTGACTGCAATTTCAATATTCTGAGAACTTTTGCAGATTAAGGATTAGATAGGCGATTTTTACAAATAAAAGGGGATATTATGACCAAAGAATTGATTCTGCAGGCCAGAGAAAAAGCCAATGCTGGCTTGCGGTTGAATTTACAGGAGGCCTTGGCCCTCTATGAAGATAATGATTTGTTGTTTTTGGCAGATTGTGCCAGACGCATGAAGGAAAAAAAGAGCGGACGACAGGTTTTTTATAATGTTAATAAGCATATTAATTTGACCAATATCTGTACTTCGGGCTGTCCTCTTTGTGCCTTTCAGAAAAAGGAAGGGGAGCCGGGAGGCTTTGTACTGGAGGAAGCAGATATCGCCAAAATTCTGGAGGAGGCCAAGGCTACCAGAAATCTAGGCGAAATCCATATCGTCAGCGCACTTCATCCAGATAAGCCCTTTGAATATTACCTCAATGTAGTAAAACAGGTACGGCAGGCTTTGCCACAGGTTGATATCAAGGCTTTTACTCCGGTGGAGATTGTGCATTTTAGCCAAATGACTGGCAAATCCATCAGAGAAGTATTGGAGATTTTGCAACAGGCTGGCCTTTCCTCTCTGCCAGGGGGTGGCGCAGAGATTCTTAGCGATAGAGTAAGGGAAATTATCTGTCCGAAAAAGGCTACTACTGCCCAGTGGATTGAAACTATTAAGACAGCTCACAAACTAGGCATCCGCACCAATTGCACCATGATGTATGGTCATATTGAAACCATTGAGGAAAGACTGCAGCATCTATTTACTCTACGGGATATTCAGGATGAAACCAGTGGTTTTCAGGCTTTTGTTTCCTTCCCTTTCCACCCTGCCAATACAGGGTTGGATTATTTGAAGCGGGTTGGTTCCTGGGAGGATATGAAAATGATGGCTTTGTCCAGATTGATTCTGGATAATGTGGATCATATTAAGGCTTTTTGGATAATGCTGACCATGCCTATTGCCCAGCTAGCTTTGGGCTTTGGAGCTGATGATTTGGATGGTACCATTGGAGAGGAAAAAATCATTCATGCTGCTGGTGCCAATACAGGACGGGGGATTACCCGCAGCAAATTGCGTCAGCTGATTACAGAAGCTGGTTTTGAGCCTGTGGAGCGGGATACTTTCTATCATCCTGTAGAAACTGGAGAGGAGGCAGCCAAATGATGAGAATGAATGCCAAGGAAGCAGAACAGCTGCTGATAAGTGGAGATCCTATCCAGTTAGGACAGCTAGCAGGAGCCGAAGCTAGAAAACGCTTTGGGGATAGAATTACCTTTATTGTAGATAGAAATATCAACTATACTAATGTATGTGTTAATGAATGTAGATTTTGTGCTTTTTTCCGTCGCAAGGAAAGCAAGGATGCCTATCTTCTGACCTTTGATGAAATTCTGGGCAAGGTTAGAGAGGCAGTAGATGCCGGTGCTACTCAGGTAATGATTCAGGGTGGTCTTTATCCTGATTTGGGGCTGGAGTATTATGAAAAAATGCTGCGGCTTATTAAGGAAAATTTCAAGATTACCATTCATTCCTTTACTGCTACGGAAATTCAGCATTTTGCCCGTCAGGCAGGTATTTCTATCTTGGATTGCCTCAAAAGATTGCAGGCAGCAGGTTTGGACAGCCTGCCTGGTGGTGGAGCTGAAATTCTGGTGGATGAGGTGCGCCAGCGGGTCAGCCCCAAGAAGATTATGACGGAGGATTGGCTCCATGTTATGGAATGTGCTCATTCCATCGGTATGGAAAGTACTGCCACCATGGTTATCGGTCTAGGAGAAACCATGGCTCAACGGGTGGAGCATATGGAGCGTATTCGTCAACTGCAGGATAAAACAGGAGGCTTTAGGGCCTTTATTACTTGGAGCTTCCAACCTGGTAATACCGAGCTTGGGGGAGAAAAAACCTCTGGCTGGGATTATATGCGGAATCTGGCGATAACCAGACTTTATATGGATAATGTGCCTCATATTCAGGGTTCTTGGGTAACTCAGGGTGAGCGTATTGGACAGCTGACTCCTGCTTTTGGGGCAGATGATCTGGGCAGTATTATGTTGGAGGAAAATGTGGTCAAGGCGGCCGGTACAGCCTATGATATGTCTATTCAGAAAATGGTGGATATGATTCAGGGAGCAGGCTGGCAGGCTGCTCAGCGAGATACGGAGTACAATGTAATCAAGACATATGGAGGCAAGGCTGATGTTAGATAACAAGATACCCAAGGCTGAATATGGTATTGTGGGAGGATCTGGCACTCTTTCCAGTGATTTTCCTAACAATATTCAGGCTCAGGATGTAGAGATAATTGCGGATAATCTGGGATTTGAAACTCCTTATGGTGAAAGTCCAGCCATGCGGCTCTTTTCTGTAGGAGATAAGCAAGTATTGACGGTGAAAATGCACGGCTGGCGCAGCGGTGTCAGCAGAAGTGATGCTTCTCGACAGGTTTTCTGGGTGTTCCGAGAAGCAGGTGTTAAGAGAATTCTGTCCGAGGGGGGAGTAGGCACCGTAAACAAGCTGCTGGATTTGCGGGATTTTATTGTGCCAGATGATTATTTGGATATGTCTGTCCGCAAGGATGTTATGCTGGATGGCAGATATCTGTTGATTATGCGGGAGGCTCTTTGTCCAGAAATGCGGAAAACTCTCATTGAGGCTGTTTCCAAGCGGTTTGATGGTAGAGTTTTTCTGCGAGGAACCTATGCTGTAACCGATGGCAGGCATTTTGAAAGTCCAGCTGAGGTGGCCATGCTTAATGGGCATGCAGATATTGTGGGCCAAAGCATGTGCCCAGAGGTGTATCTGGCCCGGGAAATTGGTGCCTGCTATGCGGGATTGTATTTTACAGTTAACTACGGCGAGGGAATCAAGGTCTGGTCCCATGAGGATATGTCCAATATCTTCTATGACGATGCTGTGATGATTGGAGAAATTTTGGTGGAAACCATCCGCAACACCTCCGCTCAGGACAAGCATTGTCATTGTCAGGAATTACGCAAAGAAACCCTGCTAAAAGATGTATATAATTCCGAATCCGCTAAAGGATAAATAAAAGAAAAAGCCTCGCACAACGCGGGGCTTTTATAGTGAAAAAATTATAGGTCTATTAAAACAGATCACTATGACTTCCTGTTCTGGTAAGCACAAGAGTTAATGTATCAGCTTCTATCTTATATATAAGCAACCAATCTGGCAATATATGACACTCACGATAACCAATATAGTTGCCAGTTAGTGCATGGTCACGATATTTAGCGGGCAGGGTTTCTTCCATAGAAAGCATACGCACCACATTTGCAAATATCTCTGGTTTGTGACCAGGGCGTTTAATAACACGCTTATAGTCCTTTTTGAATTTGGAGCCATAGTTAATCTCAAGCATTCAAATCCTCCATAAGTTCGTCAACAGAGGAAAATTTGCGACTTAAACCTCGATGGTGATTTACATCATCAATAGCATGCAATGTTTCTATGGTATTAGGTGAAAGACGAGTATCAAATGGAATGCCACCACATCTAACAACAGATTTCAAAAACATATTTACTGCTGTAGACGCAGGAATTCCCAATTCCGTAAAAATTGTTTCTGCTTGAGACATAAGTGTGTTATCTACAGTAATTGTGGCTGACATAAAATCACTTCCTTTCATCGCTGATAGAAGAGTAAAATCGAAAATATAACCAAATCTATTTTAAGTCTAGCATATAGTAATGAAAACATCAAGGAAATACAACCAGGTGTCCAATGTTGTAGTAGCAGGATTCACTGCATACAGTAAAAATAAAATCCATTTATTTTATAATAATCGATAGGTAGTAAATTAGGCGATGTATGGATAGCAGTGTCTAGTATAATAAATATTATTAATTTTTATATAAACTATACCTTTTTAGTACTTGTCTATTTGAGTATTCTGTGGTATATTATAGTCAATAAGAATATTGTATACAGAATACAAAGTAAAATACAGGGGGCGAGTAATATGAGAAAGGAACATGATTTTCTCGGTGAGTTGGAGATTCCAGATGAGGTTTATTATGGGGTACAAACCTTAAGGGCTATGGAAAATTTTGCCATTACCGGTCATAAGCTGGATGATGATTTCATTACGGCTATGGCAAAGGTAAAGAAGGCTACCTTCCTGGGCAATATGTCTACTGGCAGAATGGACAAGAAAATAGGCAATGCTCTTGTACAGGCTGCTGATGAAGTTATTCAGGGCAAAATGCATGATCAGTTCCCAGTTGATCCAATTCAGGGTGGTGCTGGTACTTCATGCAATATGAACATGAATGAGGTTTTGTGTAACAGGGCCTTGGAGATTATCGGTGAGGCTAGAGGACGTTATGATATTGTTTCACCAAATAACCATGCTAATATGGCTCAGTCTACCAATGATGTTTTCCCAACCTCCATTAAGGTTTGCCTCAGATCCAAGGGCAAAAAGCTGATTGCAGCCCTGACTTCGCTGGCTGAAGAGCTGGATAAGAAAGCTGAGGAGTACAAGGATGTCTTGAAAATGGGCCGTACACATCTTCAGGATGCCGTGCCTATTACCCTGGGACAGGAAATGGGATCTTACGCTTCTGCTGTTAGACGTGGGGTGCGTCGCATAGAAGCTGCTTTGGACAATCTCCTGTACATCAATATGGGTGGTACTGCTGTAGGTACCGGCCTTAATGCCGAGCCTGCTTATCTGGCTTGTATTGCTCAGGAATTGGAGAAAGTAACCGGTGAGCAGTGGCAGGAAGCAGATAATCTCATTGATATGACCAATAATACTGATGGCTTTGCTGATGTGTCTGCTGCCATGAAGAATACCGCTTTAGTACTTATCAAGATGGCTAATGACTTCCGCTTGATGGCTTCTGGCCCAAGAGATGGCTTCTACGAATTGAAGTTACCTATGCGCCAGCCAGGTTCTTCCATTATGCCAGGCAAGGTAAACCCTGTTATTGCCGAGGTTTTGAACCAGACCTGCTATCAGGTTATTGGCAATGATTTGGCTGTTTCCCTGGGTGTTGAGAACGGTCAGTTTGAGTTAAATGTTATGGAACCGGTTATTGCTTTCAATCTCTTCAACTCCATGAAATTCCTGACCAATGCAGTTAATGGATTTGTGGACAAACTGTTGAAGGATTTGCAGGCCAATAGAGAGCAGTGTCAGCATTGGGTTGATGCCAGCGTAGGCGTTGTTACCGCTTTGCTGCCTCATATCGGCTATGAAACCTCTGCTATGCTGGCTAAGGAAGCATATAATTCCGGCCGTCCTATTAGAGAGATAATTCTGGAAAAGGGAATTATGACTCAGGAGAAGCTGGATGAGGTTATGGCTCCTATGTCCATGACTACCCCAGGTATTACTGGCAAATAAATTAATAATGTAGGATTTTAAATCTGTGATTTTTACATGATGGCATATACATAGAGAGCAGTTGCTGTACTACGTATATGTCATCATATTTTTATTGTAAGAAATCATGATATGATGAACATAGTGTCAAAACTACTCATAAGGTACTCATAATTTGGTGTTTTCTTGTGAAAATAATTGACAGTGGTTAAATACTAGCATATAATTGTTATGTTATTACAGAATGTGTTATTTATGGGGAGCAGGTGACTCCCCTTTTGTTTGCATTAATGGGAGGAATTGAAAAACCAATGAGTACAAACGAGAATTTGAGAAATATTGCGATTATTGCCCATGTAGACCACGGTAAAACTACTTTGGTAGATGCCATGCTGCAGCAGAGCCACATTTTCCGTTCTAATGAGCAGGTTGCCGAGCGCGTAATGGATTCCGGTGACCTGGAGCGTGAGCGTGGTATTACAATTCTTTCCAAGAATACTGCTATTATGTATAATGGCATCAAAATCAATATCGTAGATACCCCGGGCCATGCTGATTTCGGTGGCGAGGTAGAGCGTGTACTGAACATGGTAGACGGTGTTGTTCTGCTGGTAGATGCCTTTGAAGGCCCAATGCCACAGACTAAGTATGTACTGCGCAAGGCCTTGGAGCAGGGACTGAAGCCAATCGTTGTTATTAACAAGATTGATCGCCCTGATCAGCGCGTTGATGATGTTTATGATGAGGTTCTGGAACTGTTCATGGATTTGGATGCTGATGACGATCAGCTGGATTTCCCTTGTATCTATGCAACTGCTCGTGATGGTATTGCCAAGTACAGCATGGATGATGATAATAATGACATGACTCCATTGATGGAAACTATTATCAAGGAGATTCCATGTCCACAGGGCGATGCAGATGGCCCTCTTCAGATGATGATTACTAATCTGGAAGCTGATGAATACGTAGGCAAGGTTGCTGTAGGCCGTATTATCCGTGGTAAAGTGAAGCCTAACCAGAACGTTGTTCTGTTAGATGGTGACAGCCAGACTAAGGCCAAAATTGGCAAAGTATATACCTATCAGGGCCTGAGCCGTGTAGAGGTTCCAGAGGCTTCCATGGGTGAGATTGTTTGCTTGACTGGTTTGGGCAATGTTAGCATTGGTTATACTGTTGCCGATGCAGAAAATCCAGAGGCATTGCCAACTATTAATATTGATGAGCCAACTCTGTCCATGACCTTTGGCGTAAATACCAGTCCTTTTGCTGGTCGTGAGGGACAGTTTGTTACTTCTCGTCATCTCCGTGATCGTCTCTTCAAGGAAGTTGAAACTAATGTATCTCTCCGTGTAGAGGAAACTGACAGTGCTGATGTATTCAAGGTTTCTGGTCGTGGCGAGCTGCATCTTTCCATTTTGATTGAGACTATGCGTCGTGAGGGTTATGAGCTGCAGGTTGGTAAGCCAGAGGTTGTATACAAGACCATTAATGGTCAGAAGTGTGAGCCTATGGAGAATCTGACTATTGAGGTTCCACAGGAGTATCAGGGTACTGTTATGATGTCTCTTGGTACTCGCAAGGCAGAGCTGTCCAATATGACTGAGGTTTCTGGTTATATGCGCATGGAATTCCTGATTCCTGCTCGTGGCTTGATTGGTTTCCGTTCTGAGCTTTTGACCAATACCAAGGGTAACGGTATTATGAACCACACCTTTGCTGGTTATGTGCCTTATAAGGGAGATATTCCAGGCCGTGCTCGTGGTTCCTTGGTAGCATTTGAGCAGGGTGAGACCACTGGTTATGGTATTTTCTCCTTGCAGGACCGTGGTACTATGTTTATCTCTCCTGGTCAGGCTGTATATGAGGGCATGATTGTAGGCGAGAACTCCCGTGAGATGGATATTGATATTAATCCATGTAAGGCTAAGCATGTATCCAACATGCGTACTTCTGCATCTGATGAGGCAATTCGTCTTGTTCCTCCTCGTATTCTCAGCTTGGAACAGGCTATTGAGTACATCAATCAGGACGAATTGGTAGAGGTTACTCCTGAAAGCATTCGTCTCCGCAAGGCTATCTTGGATAGAACTACCCGTGGCCGTGCTAGCAAAAATGCAAGAAAATAATTAAAATATATAAAATAGGTCTTTAATCTCTATTGCTATTTATTGAATTATCATGTACAATAGTAACATACTGAAATAATATATGATAATACAAGTAACCCTTGAACAGCGTAAAAATTACTTTTGGATGAAAGCCGTAGGGATATGGGACTTATTTGGAGGCGGAGATTGTGGAGATACTTGAAAAGCTTAAGAATTTTTTAGCACCTGTAGATGAAGAGGTTATTTTTGATGATGGATATGCTAAGGCAGAGGATGCTGTAGCATCTGCTGGCCAGCAGACACAGTCCGTTAGCAGCCAGCAGGTTGTAGGTGGGGAGAGCATCAATGTTAACGGCGTTGATACTAATCCATTTGCTAAGGCAGCTATGAATCGTCAAAACATGAAGCTGGTTGTCAACAACAAGGAGCAGGATATGCGGATTCAGATTTACACTCCTCAGAATTTTGATAGTGTATCTGAAATTGCAGATGCACTCAAGTCCAAGCGCTCCGCAATCGTAAATTATGAGCGAGTAGAACTGGCTGAACAGCGTCGTATTTGTGATTTCCTCAATGGCGTTTGCTATGTGCAGGATGGCGATGTACGTCGTATCACAGCTACTATGGTATTGTATGTACCTGACTGCGTGGAAATTAACGAGGTTAAGAGCGTAGCGCCTGATGCTGCACCAGTAAAATTCTAATAAAATGATAGGCATGGAGTCAGTTTGCCCTATGGCAGATTGACTCCATTTTTTTAGCTTGCCAGCTGAACAAGGTTGACACATTGACAATATACTAAAAAATTAATATAATAGTACAGTGTGACTTATGAAAAGTATGGGCTTTGCCCATAACAATATATGAAAAGGAGTTTTGACGATATGGCAGATAAACGTGTATTATTGACAGCTGATGGTCTGAAAAAGCTGCAGGAAAAACTGGATTTTTTGAAAGGCGAGAGAAGACAGGAGGTTGCTGCACGTCTGAAAGCAGCCATTGCTTTGGGCGATTTGTCAGAGAACTCCGAGTATGATGATGCCAAGAATGAGCAGGCATTCCTGGAGGGCGAAATTTTAGAGCTGGAGGAAAGCATCCGCAACTCCAAAATTATTGAGGCTAGTGCAGATAGCAATACTGTATCCCTTGGTGCACAGGTTGTATTGAAGGATATTGAGTTTGACGAGGTTGATACCTACATGCTGGTTGGTGCTACCGAGGCCGATCCTGATAACGGCAAAATTTCCAATGAGTCTCCAGTAGGCCTGGCTATTATGGGTCAGCCTGTAGGCTCTGTAGTGGATGTTGTGGTAGGCGAGAATGTTATCCAGTATCAGATAATGGAAATTAAGAACTAATAGGAGATCGATTTAAGTGTCAGAAAACAAGGAAAATAGACCTGTTGAGCAGGATATGAATGAATTGATGAAGGTTCGCCGGGACAAGCTGGCTGCCTTTGAGGCTAAGGGTGTGGCTCCTTTTGGACATCGCTTTGAGGTTTCTCATCATGCCAAGGATGTACTGGAGCAGTTTGGTCATCTGGAGGGTGAGGAGGAAAGCTCCGAGGAAATCACCATTGCTGGCCGTTTGATGGCTATTCGTGGTCACGGCAAGGCAAGCTTCTCCGTATTGATGGATCGCAGCGGCCGCATTCAGATTTATTTCAAGCTGGATGTTTTGGGTGAGGAAAAGTATTCTCAGTTCAAGCTGCTGGATATTGGTGATATTATTGGTGTTAAGGGCCATGTATTCCGCACCCGTCGTGGAGAGATTACTGTCCGTGTTGACGACTTTGATATGCTGTCCAAGTCTCTGCGTCCATTGCCAGAAAAGTTCCACGGCTTGACTGATACAGAGATTCGTTATCGTCAGCGTTATGTTGATTTAATTATGAATCCAGAGGTTATGAATACCTTTGTTGCTAGAACCAACATTATGAAGTCCATCCGTGAGTATCTGGATGAGAGAGATTATATTGAGGTAGAGACTCCTGTATTGGGCACTATCGCTGGCGGTGCTGCGGCTCGTCCATTTATTACCCATCACAATACTCTGGATCTTGATATGTACCTGCGTATTGCTACAGAGCTGAATCTGAAGCGTCTGATTGTTGGTGGCATGGAGCGTGTCTATGAAATGGGCCGCGTATTCCGTAATGAGGGTATGGATGTCCGTCACAATCCAGAGTTTACTACTATTGAGCTTTATCAGGCTTATGCGGATTACACTGACCTGATGGATATTACTGAGGGCCTCGTTCTGAACGCAGCCAACAAGGTTCTTGGCACAACTGAATTTGATTATCAGGGTACTCACATTGATTTGGCCAAGGTAAAGCGTATCAGCATGAATGATGCTGTCAAGGAAGCAACTGGCAAGGATTTCCTCAGCTGTCAGACTGTTGAGGAAGCAAGAGCTATGGCTACTGAGATTGGCGTACCTTATGAGGAGCGTTTCGGTATCGGCGGTATTCTCAATGCAGCCTTTGAGGAAAAGGTTGAGGAAACTCTGATTCAGCCAACCTTTATTACTGGTCATCCAACAGAGATTTCTCCATTGGCTAAGCGCAACCCTGAGAACCCAATGATTACAGATAGATTTGAGTTCTTCATCTATGGTCGTGAGCTGGCTAACGGCTTTACTGAGCTGAATGATCCAATTGATCAGGAGGGACGTTTCCTGGATCAGTTGAAGCAGCGTGAGGCTGGTGATGATGAAGCTCATGAAATGGATCGAGACTTCATTACTGCTCTGGAATATGGTTTGCCACCAACAGGTGGTCTGGGAATCGGTATTGACCGTCTGGTAATGTTCCTGACTGACAGTGCATCAATTCGTGATGTATTGCTGTTCCCAACCATGAAGCCATTGGCTGGTGAGGGAAAGAAGAACCTGCATGCAAATGCACCCGCAACGGTTGAGGAAAAGATTGATTTCTCCAAGGTTCAGATTGAGCCTCTGTTTGAGGAATGCGTAGACTTTGAGACATTCTCTAAATCTGATTTCCGTGCTGTTAAGGTTAAGGCCTGTGAGGCTGTACCAAAGTCCAAGAAGCTGTTGAAGTTTACTTTGGATGATGGTACTGACAATGATAGAGTTATCCTCAGCGGTATTCATCAGTATTATGAACCAGAGGAATTGGTAGGCAAAACTTTGATTGCTATTGTTAACCTGCCTCCAAGAAAGATGATGGGCATTGACTCCTGCGGTATGATCATAAGTGCTGTTCATCAGGAAGATGGCGAGGAAAGTCTGAACCTGTTAATGGTATCTGATCGCATCCCAGCCGGCGCAAAACTGTATTAAAATAATGCAATCCAGCAGCTTGAAAGTTGCCGGGGACTGCAAATAATTGACAATAAACACTCTAATTATGGTACAATGTTACTGTAATTAGAGTGTTTTTGTATATTGTGTTGTAGATTTGGCCCCCAATATTACATCCGATAATTTATACTTATCGGATGTAATTGCCTGAAATAACTGGTAATGTCCCCTAGTAACTTATAGACTAAATCCTTGTGCTATAAGGCTTTATATCAACATTGTGTGCTTGATAGATTGAAATGTATAGTGCTTAAAAAGTGCCCAAAATAGCGACTTGCAAAAATATTTTTTTTGCAAGTTTTTTATTGCTCAAACTCACCACGAATGGCCTTCACGCCATATTTCAAACACGCATTATGTTCCATACGACAACCACGGTAACGCTCCCAGCCATCTGCAAAATAAGCAACATCGGCTTTTGCAAGAAACTGAAAACTTTTGCCTAAAAGCCATAGCCCGCTAGCCTTAACATCCGCTGGTTCTTCTTCACCCTGAAAAAACGAATCTAATACTTCCACTTCATTGTCTGGAAACATTTCTCTGACTATTTCAATAGCCTTGTTGCGTTCTGTTAAAATATCTTCGTCGGTCTTTCCTCGCATACCTTGTGAGATAAACAACTTCATAAAAAATCACTCCTTTATTTATTCTTGGCCAATCTGAATAATTATCTATGGCCACTACGGTACCATCTAAATATATTCATGCTGGCCATAAATATATTAACCTTTGTACTCCTGTACTACACAACCAAGGCTGCTACCAAGAATACGTGATTTTTGCCATCACACGCTGGTCGTCCGTATCATAATCGACACCAGCGCCTATATAACGGCCATTTTTGCTGATTTTCCACTGATGAGTATAACCAACGGTTTTCTCAGCAGGGTAATACTCTATAGTGTTGATGTGCTTCTTGTATGCCTGCACATTGTATTGGTTAAGATTAACCGTTGCGTTCTTATCCAGCTTATCAAGCTCTACAGTCTTTTCTGAGTTGTCTTTATCAGTAACTATAGAGAAATCTGCTTTCTCCTGCTCACCAGCTTTTTCTGAGGCTTCCTGTGCCTTATCACCTGTAGTCTGAATGATATATACTGGCTCTTTTTCAGTTATCCTGATTTCCCTGATAGTTTCCGACACCTGCTTAGTCTGCCCGCTGTCTAATTTGATGTGAGCATTGCTAGCAGCTTTTTCAACACCTGCTGGTGTTTCTGACTGTTGCTGCGGTATTGTAGTCACAGGCTTGGTTGTGTGCGCCTCCCAGGCCTTAACCACAAAAAATACAAGCAGAACAATCAGGATTACAGCGGTAACAATCTGGGCTGTTTTATATTTGTTATTTAAAATCCAATCCTTTATTTTCTGCATTGTGCTCTCCTTAATTCTGCTGATACCAAATAGCCTTGCCACGGACGGTCTGCAAAATGTTGTACAGATTTTCACCAGGGCAGGCAGTGGCCATTAAATCACGGTGTCCGACTACATGGTCGCTATCAATAGGTAGCTGATACTCATAACAGATAGTCCCCAGCAGCATAGCCAATGCCTCAATCTGCTTGTCAGTCGGCTGGCCAATTTCAAAATTACCACAAACATGGATACCGATAGTATGCCAATTCTCACGAACAGCGTGAGCGCCAATAGTCCAATGCGGACGCCCCCTCTCAATACTGCCATCTTTCCGCACAACATAGTGATAGCCGATACCAGCCCACCCCTGTGCCCTGTGGCTCTCATGGATTTCAGCAGCAGACAAATCATCATCAGTCGGGTTGCCCGTATGATGAATAACAATCATATCAGTCACCCTGCGGTTATCAAGCCCTCTAAAGTTCAAATCAGTTTCAATAATCTTTGCTCTCTGCATATCAATCACCCCCGCAAATCAATACCTTCATCATATGCCCGTACTTCCAGTACGCTCAAATAATCAACCATAGCCGAGAGCTGCTTATCATAAATAGCTCTCGGACAAGTAGGTGTGAAATCAAGCTCTCCTGCATCCCACTTTTCACACATTCTCTTCAAGCCCTCATAGCGAATTTTTAGCTGACGGTACTCAGCTGCAAAGCGTTTCTTGTAGTCAGGGCTCTTCATATCAAATACTGTGGCCAACAGCGGAGAACTATCTTCCACAGCATAGGCTTCTTCAAAAATCTCTTTCGGACTCCAGCTCTCGTAGCCGTCACGATACTTTACAAGATACCCCTCATCAGCAGGATTTTCATTTGCCGGAATCTGCCATCCGCGATAAACATTATAGTCACCACGCGTCATAGGTCTTGCTTCAATTCTCTTTACACCAATATACTTCTGCATAATATTGCCTCCTAATAATCACTCTGGACGTTCCCCGTCCTCACTGTTATATTTACTATCTAAGTAATAACGGGCATACTTACTGCCAGCCAAGGCAGCTACACCTGTCATGCCCGCTACTACAGCACTAATACCCTGCCAGCAGGAACCTAAATCAAACTTGGCACCACACAAGCCGTTGGCCCAGAAGCCGATAAACCAGCTGAACATTACCAGTGCCAAGAATACCATCATCACTGTTACTAATACGCCGATCTGCCGTGTCTGAGCAGCTTTGAACAACTCTTTCAGCTTATCCATAGTCATATCATCTCCTATCCGATTTTCTTCTCTAGCCCATCGAGCCGGTGATGCGCCGACTTTGTAGACTCTTCAACCCGCGCCAATCTCACGTCGAAGCTAGTCAGCTTGTCGTTCATCCTGTCAATAGATATATTGAGTTTATCTACCGACTCTCCCAAAGCATCAACCTTTTTGTTAATAGAATGTATCAGATTATCGAATCTGACATTCATTGGTTTCAGCGTTACCTTATACAGCAGTGTACAAGTAGCCGATGCTATTGTGATAATTTGTACAGCGCTAGTCAGTATGTCTCCCACCAATTCATCACTCCTCACTCTTTAATGCATATAAACTAAGCAATCTCAACAGCCGGATATTCATCTCAATCAACTCTTCATTGCTCCTTACACTAAGTTCCTCTTGCAGCTGCAGATCAGTTTTCTGCTTAATCTTTTGAAAATCATGCTGCATAATCTTCACCTGTGATAACTTTGTACTCATCTTCTGTGATGATACCACGAACGACACGCTTCTTCATGTCATCCTTAGTTACCTTACTAGCCTCGTATAACCGCTTAAAACTTGCTACTACTGCTTTCATTATAATGTCCCCTCTTCCATTAGCTGCTGGGTGTACTCGTCAATAATGACGGCCTCCCGCTTTAGCTCAACACCCTCAACGCACTGCATAACGTCCAAGGCGCTCTTAGTGACGATGTTTTCATCGTAGGTATAGATTGTACCCCCGTTGCCATCGTCAGCTTCTGTGATGTTCTGGCGGATAATGTAGCGGTCATTACCTACATTCTCAACAGCCAGTGGCTTTGTTTTACTCTGACTTTTTGTGAACATGTTTTTTGTCTCCTTTGCTTACTATCAGCCTCATGAGCTTCATGTTTATTTTGCTAGATATGTACTTTTGAAACGCATGATATGTGTCAAAATGACTAAATCTGCCGCCATACGACAACATTTGGTGGGCATCGTATGTTGTGATTCTATCTTTCTTAGCGATTCTGGCAGCAGTGCGTTTAGCTCTTAGAAAGACTTTATCTTTCAGTACAATTTTATCTTGTGAAATTGTAGCCCCAATGAAGCCTATCTTCACTTTAGATAACATGTGTATCTGCCACGGCCTTTTCAGTACCAGCCCTAAAGAGCTGATATGCTGCTCTGCCAGCTCCAAAATCTTTTTGAGCTTACGCTTGTTAGCGTGAAAGATTAGCATATCGTCGTTGTATCGTATATAGTATTTTGCCCCGCTAGCTTTGATTAAATTGTCTAAGCTAGTCAGCAAGATATTAGCGAACCAAGGGCTTGTATATAGGCCTATTGGTGCACCACGTTTGATTCTACTGCCATCCAGCCTGACGATTTTGTTAGCTCTCAGTATCCTTGCAAACAGTGCTAGTACACGCTTATCGCGTATTATGCGCCGTATTGCATGAAATACTTTGGACGGCTTTATGCTGTTAAAGAATTTCCGTATATCAAGAACAGCGAAATATTTTGTATTCTTTCTATCAGCTTTAGCTTTGCGGATATACTTCACAGCGTACTCAACACCATGGCCAGGTATGCTTGCGCATGAGTATTTATAGAATCTTCTTTGAAAAATCGGTGCACAGATATTCAGTATCGCGTGATGTACAATCTGCTCATTTACGAAGTCTGGGCATACTATTTCACGCTTCTTCTGCTGAATGCCGTCATTAATCACTTTGACACTATGAATTGCATTAGGCCTCCATGTGCCACTTTGCAATTTCCCCAGCAGTTTATCTGCTACCGCTTCCTCATTAGCTAGCACCTGCTGTACTACACGCTTCTTTCGCTTTCCTCTAGCAGCTTTGTGGATAGCTAAAAGGATGTTTTCTTTTGTACATATCTTATCGAACAAATTATTTACAGTTTTCATCTGTCTTTATCGCCTCATAGATATTGTGGATACCCTTACTAATCTATGCTTTTTACGGCTTAATTTTCCCCTTTCGGTGTGGAAGAGTACAGGCATTATTTTTTTCGGTAAAGAGTGGAGGCCCCGATGTTCCAATTCGCATTCGACGGGGCATTGTTCACGTTGAAGCAGAAGAGGCCAGAGGCCGTCCCGTTGTTCACATTGCCACCAGAAATCAGAGCACACGCCCATACAGTCCCTATATAGTTTTGATTTTATTCGTTAGTTGGCAGTCTTAGTTAATTCAAGGGAGAGGTTTCTCCCTTGAACCCTCTCTTCTAAAAGCTCTTAAAAGACAAGGAGGCCCCGATGTCCCAACTCGCAAGCGACGGGGCATTGGCCACGAAGAAGCAGAAGAGGCCAGAGGCCGTCCCGTAGTTCACATAGCCACCAGAAACCAGAGCACAGACACCGCCTGCACTCCAGCCACCATCACAATAGTATGTAGAAGCAGAACCGCCCGCAGTGCCGGTATCACCTTTATACTTAGTAAGAGCCGTCGGTATAGCGAAGCCATACTTGCTATTAGCCACGTCGACAAAGTAGCTACTGCTCATTGCCGGTACCGTTATGCCGGTGTTTACGTAACCGTCAGCAGTGCTGTTGTAATTCTGCACTGTAGAGCCGTCAATAATGCTCTTAGTCATTTTCACAAAGACTTTATAGTCTTTTGTGATTAATCCTACACACCGGCGCCATCTGTGACCCCACCAATTCTCCATGCCGAAGAATTTGGTAGCATATGCAGATATAGTGTAATGTCCAAAGAACATACCTTTTTTGTTGCCAGTACCCACTTTGTGAGTTAATCCGCTGGAGCTGGAGCCACAATTGTAGCCTATGGCCATAGCGCAGTTGAGCCTCCCCATCACCAGAACGCCCAACATGGCTACAAGACTCTCGTCAGCCCAGTTGGTGATGTTCCAGCCCGTGCCGTTAGCTTTTGCATATGTCATTTCTTGGTCCATCGTGGTACTAGCAGTCGGCAGTGCTGCTCCTGTGCCAGTGCCGTCAGTGCCTGTAGACAAAGAACGCATGACATTGTTTACTACCCTGCCTTCATAAATTGGCATATACCAATGCTCAGCATACGTGCCATCATCTTTTTTGGCAGAGTAGCACTCATAGCTATCATCCAGCTTTTCAGAGCAGAAGTAGATATAGTGCTTTGTACCGATGGTTTCATTTTTCGTAAAGACTGGGCTCCACTCTACCATTGCGTTGCCGTCATAGTTTACATCAGAAATATCTGTAGTCGGGGAACCGTCTAACTTCTGATTGTAGTTATCGGGATTAAGGTAGTAATCCACAGTACCGCTGTTGCGTAGCATACATGGTTTTGGCATAAATTGCGCATTTTCCCAATCGCCCCAGTCAAGTACGTTTTTCTCAACATCGGTATCGAAAATCATCTTGATTGGCCGGTAGCCCTGGTTATCATAGCCATCTACATTGTGCACGCAAGTAGACTCAACACCATCTTCTCTGTCAATCCAAATAGCATAGTGCCAGAAGCCAAATTTATTAAGGCGGTGGTAGCTAGTGTTACCGCCGGCAGATACCGGAAAAGCGCGATAGTACCACTTATCCGCATCAGCCTGTGTGTCGGTGTACGGATTTGTTTTATACTTGTCACGCTCGGTAGTCGTAACTACAGTAACACCATCACTCGGAGACTCTGGATAAGCCCCCTGCTTTTTTACAATTACAGTCTTGGCCCATTGCGCATAGCCATCCTTTGGATCCTCCCAGTACAGTTTTACTGTGTTGCCAGACTTTTCAATACGACGCTTTCTGCACCAGCCCATTGTTGTCTCTCCAGCTTCAACAACAATATCTTCTTTTGTGCCGTCAGCATACAAAATACTAATAGCATCATCATTTTTAGTGACATGAGCTACTGTATTTTTCGCTATCGCACCGCCTAGGGTGTCTGCATAAATCTCATTAGTGCAGACCTGTTTCCATTTTACTTCCGGTGTGCCTATCTGACCGGCCCCATCTTCCCAGGGTGCAATACCTTTTCTTGCCATTTCATCATTCCTCCTTAATTGTGATAAATCCGTCTTTTTTCAACCTCAACAGATTGCTAAATGTAGGGTTCTCCGTGGGTACTAAATAACCTTGGTCGTTCAGTGTAAAAAAATCATCCATCGCGACTTTTATTTTTACCCACGCATCGCTCTCATCTGGCAAAGTGCCTGGCGCAGAATAACCAGTACACTGATAGATATAGCCATCATTGTACACTACTACATCATTTGCGTTATACGCTTTATCTGCGTACCAGACGCCCGCTGCCCGCCCCATTACCATTGCTGCATAACCCACAGTTTCGTTTTTGCTGCTTTCAGCTAGTTTAGCCAGTTCTGCTATCTCGTCTACTCTGTTCCCTGCCTGCTGAGCGAATCCCAATGAATCATTCGCGGAAGCAGCTGCTGCACTTGCAGAATCCGCAGCCAGTTTCGCATTTGCATTTATTCCTTTGATAATATCATCGGGGGTAAAATCCGCCCCCGCCGATACTTTTACAGCTCTACCGATGATTTCATTCAATTCCTGAATCAGCATAACTGCCCGGTCGTGCATTGCTTCTAATATTGCTAGGGGATACTTATCCCCTAGATCTACTGGCTGGCTTAGCTCTGTCTCTCGGTAGATAATAATTTTATGTTTATCATCTACAACAGCTGGCCGTTCGGCTTCTGCCATTTCCTGCCCCGGAGGGTAGCCAGGATAGTTGACTGTACCCGCCACAGTATCAACATAGTAATCTTTAGTCAGTACCGTAGTTGCGTCGCTGGCTATATCATACAGTGCCACCTTTACATCTTCAGCAGCGGCATATTTGAAAGAGAAAGGAAACACAGTGGTTTCCCCATCACCCAGATATACAGCTTTAGTTTCTGCATAAGGTATCATTTTTTATCAGCTCCTTTCTTTTTCTTCTTAGGTTCTACCGGCTTCTGAGGTATCTCTCGTTCTACCGGTTTTTTGTTCCAGATGGCAGACCACACAATATTAGACAGTGACTTATCATATCTGCCGTCGCCATCTGCCATGTATTGCAGTGTAGTCATAACTGCACTAGCCATAGTATCCGTTATGCCAGTTTTGGCTGCACTTGCAGCTGTAGCCGTCTGTACAGCACTCTTAGCAATATCTGCACCGGTAATCCTATGAGCCGGCTTCATATACTGTCGTTTCTCATCAAATTTCTTTTTAGCCTCTGGTGTCATTTTGTCATACTTAGCTTGGCGCTTTGCCTCCTGCTCGTCTATCCTAGCATTTCTTTCTTCCTGCTGAGCTGCCAGATTGAAAGTCTTGGTTAGCTTGTCAATAACTCCAACACTGATACTTCCGATGCTGGCGCCTCTGCCAAAATCAGTACCTTCAAATACAAGATTGCTATAAAGGCCTACAATGTCTCTTAGTCCCACAAAAGAACCAGAAGCTGTAGATACAGTATTTTTTGCCAGCTGTACGAAAAACCTTTCTATCAAAGGTATTTCTTCTTTTATGTCATTTCCGTCACCGTCCTTTACTTTTCTATATTTATGGTCGTCGTCACTGCCATCGCCCAGAAGGACCATTTTTAAAAGCGTGGCCATAGCACTCGTGAGAACAATTCTATAGAATACCGCTTTGGCAAAAGGCATCCATCTTTTATAATTCTGGCCACCTGCAATATCTTGCTTAGCAAATTTACCCTTATAGTAAGCTGCTAAAATAGCATTCATCTGAGTGCTGAAGAAGCTATAGAAAGCAGTGAACAGCTTTAGAAATTCCCCGCCCTTCTGCACGGATGCCAAGTCTTTTGTCTGGCCAGAGCCGAAAACATTTCTAACTACAGCATCAGCATCTTGTATAGCTCTATGCTCTGCTTCTTTGATTATATCAGACTGGCTCTTAAACGGCCTTTCAGACAGCCGTTCTACTTCGCATGTTGCTTTAAAAAGGCTTTTCTTCAAAGGCTCCAACTCAATCTGCAGCTCTGCAATCCTTTTCCTTATTTCATTTATCTCTTGCACAGTCCCTGGGCCGGCTTCCTGCTCGTATGGGCTTCCTTCTGTAAGTCTCTGCTGCAAGATATATATTTCTTTTTTGGATTCAGATATTTGGATGCGGTATTCTTTTACAGCCTCCTGAGCTGCTTCTAAATCCGCTTTAGCCTCCTTCTCTTCTCTAAGCACCTCTTGATAACGGCTGGCAAAATTATCTTTATATGCTTTGCACCACAGAGGTTTAGAGAACATCAAATCCGTAAAGGCCAGTGCTGTATATGCGTGTTCCTTTAGCCAATCAGTAGCAGCATATCCAGCTTTAAAGATGCCTGGCATTGTTCCTATGTCTCTATCCATGCTGTTAATACGATTAGTCATGAATATTGATTTCAGTAATAATTTGTCATTCTCCTTTCTATGCTTCATATAATCGCCTAGCGCCGTAACAGTTTCAGCAGCTCCAATACGATCCATCATCGGAAAAATATTTGTTACATTTTCTATCACCGGCCACAATCTATAGCCCATGATATTGATAGCAGCATTTCTTCTTAAGAAACCAATAGCACTGCTAAAAATACTTGAACCCAGGTCGTTATCTGCAGGCATGGTTCGCCAGCAGTCCACTACCCACTGATCAATAGCTCTTAGCGCATCATCTCCCAAAGTACCCCTGACCAAATCTTCAAACCCCTGGGCATGAGTTAATCTGTAGGCATCTCTAGCAGCAATTCTGAATGTAATATTTTTGATAACATCCTGTAAATGAGTTGGAATGACATTGAATTGCAGTAATAGCGGGCGCTCGATGTTTTTAGTGTCACTTCTACCTTTTGTAAAGTTGCGGCCAGTACCCAGCACCTGCGCACCGCTCATATTTCTTTGAGTTACAGCATCCATTGCCTGTTGCTCTGCCTTGGTACTCTTCATAGGATTGTAGGCTATAGGATAGTAGCCACCTCTCATTTTTATAGGCTGACCATCACACATTACGGTAAGCGGAGTAGGCTCTACCCCCTCCAGCGTTACGCCATTCAGCTCTTCTTCAACTTTTACCGTCTCTGGCCAATAGCTCCCAATAAGATCCCAAATAGCTTGAACAACTTCCCAATCTTTTTTAGTCATGTTGCGCTCTATAAAAGCTTGAGCCACATTGCCCATAACACCCAAGCCTTTATAAAGGCGGATGA